>Ga0126336_10001670_pt1 | contig 11948 bp, 4 predicted proteins | sample SidCmetagenome_FD_92530 | JGI IMG/M metagenome (GOLD analysis project Ga0126336, IMG submission 92530) | Coral microbial communities from El Islote,Puerto Morelos, Mexico - Siderastrea C C metagenome | ecosystem: Host-associated > Invertebrates > Cnidaria > Coral | place: El Islote,Puerto... | reverse complement strand
GGGGGGGAAGAAGGATAGGTACGTAAAATTAATAAAAAAAATTCTGAACCAAGAATTGTTTTTGCATCATATCGAAGGCGTGCATAGTTATAATAAATATTCTAATTTTTCCAACGTTTGTCAAATGTGTTTGTGCTGGTGTCAGTTTTCGAGCCAAAGATTTCATACTGCTTTACAATATTTTAAAAACATGTCATACATGCGTATGTGACATAGTCAATTACAAAGTAAACTGTCTTTGGTTTGTCACGAACATATGGAGTTAACAAAGAAAAAATTTTCTTTCTGACCGTTCGGATTTGCTGAGCTACTGTAGACTCGTGGCGAGTTAGATCATATTTTGCAGGTTCATATTGTAAAACGCGTCCTACAGTAATTTAACGCAAATCTGCTAGGATCTGCAATGTCAAAAGCGTCCTGTGTGATAATAAATTAAGAAGGATGGTAAGCTCGTTGAACAAATAAGAAAGATGACTGTATGTCTGGCTGTAGTATGTCACAAGCGTGGGCCAAAAAAATGAAAATGTCATTCCCCGACGAGAATTGAACCAGTGACAATCCGGATGTTCCAACAACTAAATTACTAGGGGACACGTGGTGAGCTAAGGATTTGGAATGAGCTAGGATTTGGAATGCTAGGAGCGCCTGTATGGTACCACTTGTGTAGTTCCTGTCGAGTGATTATCGGCTGATGCACTGTACCTTTCGGACCTTTTTTTTACACACGCTGTGGACGTTATTTCGAACGAGTTTCTTGACTGAAGCTCCTAAGAAGACTGTTTAAGCATTCACTGGCAAATGCGGAATTTTTTCGATTGGTAAGTTGTCAATAAAATTACCCACAGTAATACTAATAACGATTTACGGTCACATATATTAGGCAAATCTCCAACTAAATTATTCCTTAGCTATTTAAGCGGAGAAATTGCAGTCTTAATGAAGCGGTCATGAAAGGCTATTTTAGAACATAGTTAACTTTGTTAATTAAATGGGGCGGAAGGTTCAAATATGGATTGTAGTTTCAGTCAATTTATTGATGTAATATTTTAACGTTGTCTCAATTCCACGACTGCAAAAAGCCTCTCTTCGAAATGCATGAACATTTTTAATGTTCAATTGCTTATTTGTCCGGACATATAAATTTTCGGATCCGAAATTTGAACGTTCGCATGTGGTCAATTTTACTTACTTCACACAACGATCTTTGAGCTGTCGCTTTGCCTGTTCGCTGATTAATACGTGCTAACCCAAAGCGCTTGGCTTATGTCTAACCGGTGTCCCTCGACCGGAAAGGACAAACGTTCAGGAGTGCGAACTTTGCTTGATGAGCTTGAACAACGAGGGTCTATAACTGATTCCGTCATTTCCTTTTCAGGTACCAGACACCAGCTTTCCTTTTCTTGGAGTCCACTTCACCCCACGCATTGACAGCAGTGCGTGGCTTGGGCCCAATGCTGTTTTAGCATTCGCTCGAGAAGGATACAAACTTACAGACGTCAAGTCAATGTAAAGGACTTGATAGATGCACTGGGATACCGGTATGTAGATTAGACTCAAGAACATGTTCTCTGTTATACCGAATCTTAGTAAATTGCTCTCAACCAATCACAGTGCTTGACATAGACTCGTTCGAAGTCGCTCGTTCTCACTATGGAGGACGGGTGCGTGATCCATGCGCGTGAAACAAAATGGCGGCTGGCTCTGCGGAACAAGCGACTTGTTTCACTTGCAGCGCGCCATTTGCATCAACAGGTAAACATCTCTTTTGTCCCCGAGAAAAAAAGGAACGTCTTGTAGCAGGTCTTTGCTTGACACATAGCAGCTCGTTTTCTCCAAAGTGATTTTGGTTCAAAGCTATGAGAAGTTAGTGAACAGCTTCGCTCATTCTCAAAACCGCTTGGCTTTTTTCAGTTCGGTTGCTTTGATGTTTGGGGCGCATAGCCATTTTTTTAACCAATTGTAGAACTGCAAACGACAGCCATTCAAGGATAGAACGCTTTCCAGTAAATGTGGCATAACTAAACCCAATGCAGTGACAGCTTGCCAATCACAGCGAATGCAACTAATGCAATGACCCAATCAGAACTCGAAGCAAAGACATGTAATCAGTGCTAACGATACGTTAGGTGCCAATAGCGGAAAAGCGCGGGAAAACGTGCAACTGGAACCATGGAAGCAGTGCCTAGTGGGGTAAAACGTCCATCCACGTTCAAGCGAGGAAAAACTAGACTTTCTCAAACGTCCTTCGCTTCTCATTTCCGAATCCGGTAATGGGCCCCTGCGCGAGCTCTCGCTCGCGCTTCGCGCTCGGTTTTTTGGGTTTCTCGCGCTTCCGAAAAAACTCTGGGCTCAACATCTGGGCAAGTCTACAGAAAAACATAAAAACGATTCTGTGCGCGGGAAGCGGGAAAGCGCAAGAAAGCCAAATATAAACGATTAATTTCTGTTGCGAACCTGATTGGTGAAAAAGAGAAAATACTAAACAATCAAGCAAACAAACAAGCAAACAACATGATCGCAATTACAGAGCTCAGTAAACGCCAGCAAACCCAAACGTGCTATCTCTAACGAAACAAATTTAATAGTCTTACGGCTTGGCAGAATCAGAATTTTAAAACAACCAAACAAACAAACAAACAACCAAACAACATGATCGCAATTACAGAGCTCAGCAAACGCCAGCAAACCCAAACGTGCTATCTCTAACGAAACAAATTTAGGAGTCCTAGGGCTTGGCAGAATCAGAATTTTAAAACATCAACCAAACAAACGAACAAACAAGCAACTAAACAACATGATTGCAATTACAGAGCTCAGCAAACGCCAGCAAACCCAAACGTGCTGACTCTAACGAAACAAATTTAGGAGTCCTAGGTCTCAGCAGAATGTTAAAATGAATGTTTCAGAATTTTAAAACAATCCAACAAACAAACAATCAAACAACATGTTTGCAATTACAGAGCTCCGCAAACGCCAGCATACCCAGACGTGCTAACTCTAACAAAACAAATTTAGGAGGGCTAGGCAGGATTTTAAATTCCTATAATTTTCTTTTTCAGTGGTCTTAGAAAGCTAATGTTCCAAAACTTCTCGTTCGGTGTTGGAAAATATTACGTGGGATTATCAAATGTGCGCAAGTCAAGCAATTGCAGCGATACGTCCCCAGTCTAAAGGTCCAGGGTGTTGAGAGGTGAGAAAATGTTTAATCATCAGAACTTTGGACTAAAACCACTCCTAGTTATTATATGACAAACTATTTTACTTTCATAATTTTTCAGAGGCTCAGCTGGAGTTCGTGCCCAGGCCATGGACCGTGAGGGGAATTTAGTTGATGACTTCGTGTTTGATGGAGGTACCGGCGAGATATGGAGCCGAGTGCTGCATGTGAGAAATGCGCTCTCTCCCGGGGCCACGTCGTCTTTGCGGGCCATTGCTAAAATGGTGGCAGAGAAGGTGCAAGAACGGTTTCACCTGTAGTGGTCAGAATTCTACTTCTTATAACAAAAATTATATTAAGATATAGGAATAATTAAATCGACTATAAAACTTCTACTTTAAAGCTTTGTTGGCAGAATCACTCTCTCAACTCTTCTTTTTAGGTTCTCTGGTTTCCCGCCAGAAGTGAAGTTGGTACCTTTTGGCGGGAAACACTCTAGTTTGTAACGGTCTTACCGGAAACTAAAGGCCACTCGAATTGAAAGTTGTTACCTAAAAATAATTAATACTTATGGCCTGTTCCAGACGATAATCTTACACTGATAAAACATGCAATCAATTGTCGTTCAAAGGACACACTGCGGTGCCTGAGATACAAGAACGTTGAAGTCACAGACTGCAACCGTAAGTCTGGTGTTGCGTGTTTTAGGGCGGCCCCTTCTGCTACACACCGCCAGATGGACACGCAAAAATTGGAACAACTGACTTCTGGTTCCCATTCGTGACTTCCGGGAAGTCAGCGTTGTCTTTGCTTAGCCCCCTAATACTTAACGGCGGGAATTTTTTGTTTTAAAAGAATTTTCCGTATTGAACTTTTGCCTAAGCTTTATCTACCTTTCTTAGAAACAGTGTTCGTAAGACCAGTTGATTGTAACATCTTTCAGAATTCTTTTTAATTCAGCTTGTTTAAAGACTAGTGAAATTGTTTTTAATAATTTGATTTTCTAAAGTTATCAAAGTTTGTAAAGCAAACTAAACTATAACCCTAAAACATTTGAAGAATGGTTGGTTGTTTTCGGTGGTGGTTTTGACGAAACTATAGAGAGGTTTGAGAGAAAAAAAAACCCTTACTGAAAAGTGTTCTATTTCAGTAGTTGAAAACCCACTAAAATATATTTTTAAATTACAGGTAGGCTGAATGAATTATCGACAATTGTAATAACAGAAGGAATAAACTTACTTTCTAACAAAAGCAATCCTTTCAGTATTTTTTTTTTAATGAAAGGGTTAAAACATTTTTTTAACGGGTGAAATCTAGCCTGCGTAGCAGTCGTTTCCGTCTTCTTTTAGCCTACGATTACGAACTTCGTTATCGCTCTCAGCCGAGATGAAGAGAGGCGACTTGAGCGATTATTTCGTAGAGTGTTTGACCATTCTTGATCATTTAAAGATCATCAAGCGTTGTTTTTGGGAACTTGTTTCTACCGCGAACAACCAAGGCCTTCTAAGCCCTGTTGGCGTCAGGACGATACATCGTCGTTCCCAAGGTCCCTCTTTTTACAAGAAAAGTAACCCTGCGATCGAGGTTGCGTAGTTATACATAAAAATATATTTATATTCTTTGTTTCTGGGCAGGCTTTTAGCCAGAAAATGAGAATTAGGCGTCTGAGGGGCGTATTTCTTTTTACACTTCATAAGAGATTCAGTGGATTTCAAATGCGTTTAGTGGGCGTCCATAGGATGGCTGGACACCTTTCTAGTTAAAACCTTACTTCTGGGCTCACCCACAAATTTCACACAAACTGCTGTACAGAGAATTAATTCAGGGCAAACTAAGGTACAGAGAAGTGTACTTTTTAGTATTCTTCTAGTTTACGATCACTTCATTCTGTTAGTTTGTGGTGTCGTTATGACCTTCGCTCTGGTAAGTCGGCCAAACAAGGACATCTTTGTGGATTATCTTGTCACTGTAACAAAGCTACAAATCTGTGAGGCCAGAATCATGAGGTCGTCTATTGCCTAGAGGTTGAACTGAATGCCGAACCCCCAGGAATTATAATTTGAGTTAACTCCCTGGAGAAGAACAGTCAAACTGCTCAAAATGTCAATTAACCTCAGAGAATCCCGAAGAAAGTGAATTTTTTTCTTCGAAATGAGAGGTGAAAGTTTCAGAGACTAAAATAGCGACAGGGAGCTGTCTTATTATTTCTCGTTCCAGTCCCCCTCAGTTGTCGTTATGTTTTCACATGAGGTGGTCGCAGAGAAGTCGAGCTGTACACCAGACCCTTGAATTATGCCCTTCAGAGGAGAATATCTTAAACTCAAGGACGAGAAAAGCTACTTAGTCAATGGAAACATTTATCTGGTATGTCACTTATAATTTAACCAATCTGTTGGACGATTAGCGACATGTTTAGTAATAGCATATTTAGTGATAATGATAGGAGAATCGGTGCCCTTAGAAAAAAGGAGTAATGTTCAAGAATTAACACTTGAACGTACTGCTTAATAGCTTTCATTTCTTTGAATGATCACATTTTAAGGTTTAATCCACAGACTCAAAAGCAAAAACCACCTTGTACAGCATAATAAACAGCACCACAGGAACGTACTGCTGAATAGCTTTCATTTGAATGGTCACACTTTAGGATTTCATCCACAGACTCAAAAAGTTAAGAACCACCTTGTACAGCATAATAAACAACACTCCAGGAAAGTACTGCTGAATAGCTTTCATTTGAATGGTCACACTTTAGGATTTCATGCACAGACTCAAAACTTAGAACCACCAACATGTACATCATAATAAACAGCACCACAGGAAATTACAAGCAGCTTTCATTTGAATGGTCACACTTGAGGATTTTGTTCAGGGACCCGAAAAGTCTTAACGTTTTTAAAAACTGGGACGTAGTGCTCACTAGTTTCCTTATGAATGATTTCATGATTTCATGAAATTCTCATTAGGATTTCACCCACTGACTCAAACGTTGAAAAGAAAACCAACTTTTGACTCAGTTGGTTTTTGCGTACAATTCATATCGTTCAAACTAACCATACACAGCTACAAACACAATTTATTTCAGTTCTCCAAGACTTTGTTGCTCGGGTAAATATTCATTTTTGGGGCAGTTTTCAACAGCCTCGGGATTTGTGCACTGAGTTAGCTACGGGTTCATGTTGACGAGATTGAGTGAAATAACTGTTTTATTATATGGACAGCAACTGGATCGGTTTATTCCCATTTTAAGTAATAGAAACAGGCTTGTTAGAACCAGTTTCGACTTCGGGGCATTTCTGTGGAAGTGAAATCTCTAAACTCCTTATACGTACAGGGATAAAAATGCTACATATTGATTCAGTTATCTGACTTTTATTAAAGCATCCCTCTTACAGAATAGTTGAACTAAACAAACGTCTAAAAGGCGTTTTTACGGTCACTACAGTTGTTTGCTTGAAATCTGTTTCAATCTAAACAACAGACAATATTTGTATTCTCTTTTCTGAACTGAAAGACCAGCATTTGTTACCAATGCCAAGACAGCTCAGTTCATTTTTAAAAGGCGTAAAGAAATTTTCTTGCTTTAACAGGATCTACGGAAATGTTTGAGGCTCTACAGAAGTGTTTTTATGGCAAGACAGCTTTAGATTCCGGCATATTTACTGAAAAGCTTACGAATATGTTATTTTTAAAATGTTCTACACAGATATTTGATTTCTTTTTAACTCCCTCTCAGGTTTATTTCCCTTATTTTGCCAATTCAACACACAACCTGAGAAGCTGTGGAGTTGAAAGTTAGATTGTGAGCTTACAAATATCCTCTGGTTAAAAAAAATCGGCACGGTTTAGACTTAAACTCGAGCACCCTTATTTGGTTACAGTTTAAATCCCCTTAGATAACTGTTTTTCATGCAGTATGAGGCACAGAGTCTTCAAAAACTCTGCGGCCGTATCTTCATCTCTGACCTCTTGACAGAGTAATGGGCATTTTTCCAGAAGAACCAGGTCATTCCTTCAACACTGGTCTTGCCGTTGAGGTACAGGCCATTCAGGTTGGAAGTGTGGCAATTGTTGTACCACCAGGCACCTTTATGACCAGCAGCGCAGTTGGAACTAGATTTCTTGTCATTGTCACGATCCTTAGTGGAAAATGCCATACCACGATGATAACCAAGAGAATCTCCAGCAGTGCCTGAAAAAGTACAGCGCGAATTGGTTTATTTTAGCAAAAATAAAAACTGTGGATCTTGGGCGAGGAATTAAATAAAAAGGCGTTAAACCTCAAGAATTCCATCAGAAATGTGTTCCTCCTCGTATAATTTCCATGGAGTCTCTGTTCAACCCTAAAAAATGCCATTAACAAGGCAGCATTTATCCCTCTGAAAGAATTCCATTGTTTTCAACCCTTTCGTGAGCTCTTAATACTTTCTTTGTTTCCCAGCAGAAAATGTCTACCCAGAGCCCTAAAAAGGGCATTTTTTACCAATCACCTTAAGCCCTAAAACTTCCCCTATTTTCCCTCGTAACTACGACGAAGTATTTCATTTCCGACTTGGTACCTTTAGAAGTTCGTTATTTTTCACTATTACCCAAAAAAGGGTTCTACTAGAGTAAGTGACGTATGAAAGTGAGGTACAACTGGCTAGTATTTCAGTTCTTTTGAAACAAAATGCAGCATATGTTGCAGTTGACGAGTTTCTGAAGAAAATTTTACTTAACAAATTAAAATAACATCAACCGAATTAATCGTACCTGAATAGCTTCCCAAATTCAGCTGATATTTCGCCCTCTCGCTTGTGACAGAAAACGAACTGTACTCTGCAAATGCGGTGTTGCCATGAAGGTCTTCCAAGTCGACGCGAAGCTTGTTTTTGCTGCTTACAGTCAGACGATGAATCTTGTCCAATCCGAGCCAAAACTCACCGTTCAGATTGCCGAAGCCTCGTTTGTAATCATCCCAAGCGCGGAAGAAATCTACAGAGCCATCCCGTCGCTTCTGAAACACCGTCCATCCTCCACCGGCTGTTTTCTGATCACAGTAAACTTCAAATTCACCCAGACCATCAGGATCGACTTCGTACACCCCACTGATCTTGTCGCCGGACTTGTAGACTTCGGCGCAGTTCTTGTAAACTAAAAATGAGAGAAATAATCAATTTTTGTTTTCATCTTAAGGATAGCAAACAGTCAAAAGATACTGAAATGATACCAGCAAAATTATTATGCAAAAATGTTATCGAGAAAATAGCCAAAATGAATTTTTACTAAAGAAAGAACTTAAAAAGGTTGTTTTCTAAATGAGAGCTTCTTGTTTTGGGGGATTTTTGACGGGAATTGACCCAAGAACGCATGTTAAAAAACAACGTAAGAACTGTTAAACATCGTGGGCTAAACGAAGCGAATTATTTTCTACTGAAAGGACTGGAATGGTTCCGGAAGGAGCAAATTGTAACACGCAAAAATTAACGTGCGACATTTTAGGCAAGTAGTGGATGGCTCCGAGAAAGTGGAATTACACTGGGAAAGCGCTACGTACCTTTTTCATCAGATCCGTCTGTCTCGTTTCTTTTCAGGGTCCTAATTTCTTCCAGGATTTCGTTTCTCATTTCGGCAAGCTGTTGCTCGATTTTCTTACAGTTTGGTCCGGCATAGAAGCTGTTGTAGTTGTTATTCACATTACAGTGAGCTTTGTTCGTCCCGGGACTGGTTGTGGGTTTCACTGACGAGTTTGCAAATGCCGCTACGAAATAAGCAAACAGAAGAGCGTGCAAGAAGTATTTCATCGTCCAATGCTGTCGTTAAAAAAGCTCGTAATCAAAACAGCATCAACAGCTCAGTCAGGAGAACGAGTGATTCACAAGACCGCTTAGAAAACCGTTTATTGTCTTTTGAAACGAGATTTTTCCCGTCTCTTATTTCTATTTTAGGGCGCTTTTATTATCGATCTAATATCACCAATCACGTATCTCCACATTTTCGTTACTGTTAGCTGGCTTTTTGTAGAGTGAACTCAAGTGTAGCCGGGTTATAGGGAACACGAGGTGAGTTATTCAAACATACTGGTGCAGTTTTGCGGTAAAATAATACCCATGTAGATAGAATCGGGTATTTGCTGCCCGTTGGTTTCATCCAAGGATAAAAGGAATGCTTTCCCGTTATCAATCAGTAAACACATCCGTTATGACCTTAGGATTGGATAAATTATGCTCGTAAATTGGTTTATTATGCCTGCCGGCAGTGCTCCGAAAACGGCTTATTATGCTCATTATTCAGCTCTAACATGGCTATTGTGTTCGGTAAAATAACTTAATTCGCTCTGAATCGCCAAGTTTCAGTATAAGCGATTCTTGTTTTCCTCTTTTTAAATTGGAGTAAAATATGGGCGTTTTGAAATCACTGCATTTCTCCATTCATGTAGCTTTTTTTTAATCAGTCATGCTTTAGGATTTCATCCGCAAAGTCATACTTTATAATTAGTAAAAATAAACATCATCATAGGAAAGTTAGTTCTGCTTGATAGCATTCATTTGAATGGGTACAACGAAGATTTTATCCCGTGGCAGACTCAAACCTTCCAACCACCTTGTACAGCACAATAAACAGCGCCACGGGAAAGTACTGCTCAGTAGCTTTCATTTGAATGCCGGTCATATTTTAGGATTGTATCCACAGACAGAAAGCTTGTAACCATCAGGAACAGCATAATACACATCAGCACAGGAAATTACTGCTTGGTATCTTTTATACTAGGACTTCATCCACAGACTCAAAACTTGAAACCACCTTGTTCAGCATAATAAACAGCATCAAAGGAAATTACATACCGGTAAATTCAGGAGCTCTTGGTAGCTTTCACTGGAATGGTAACACTTCAAGATTTTATCCACAGACTCAAAACTTGGACAGGAAAGTCGTGCTCGGTAACTCTTATTTGAGTGGTCTTAATTTAAGATTTTATCCACGGACTCTAAACATAGAGGCACCTTGTACAGCATGACGAACACCACCACAGAAATGTACTGCTCTTTGTAGCTTTCATTTGAATGGTCACATGCACTTTCAGATTTCATCCGCAGACTTAAAAGTTACAACTACTCTGAGCAGCATAATAAACAGCACCAGAATCACCTTATACCATGTAATACTGAAACAGTAGAGCAGTACAACAATAGCTTTCATTTTAATAGTCACAGTTCAGGGCTGTATCCACATACTTAAAAATAAGATTCACCTTGTACGCCGATAATAAACAGCATTACAGCAAAGCTCTTTTCAGCTGGTTTAATTTGAATGGTTACACTTTTAGGTTTCTATCCACAAACTCAAAACTTAGAGCCTCTATAAATGGTTCATGGCTAATTATTTAATCGAAATCTAACTTAGATCAGTCTTGGTTTAAGGCAACAAATATACCTCTACTTCTGTTTACAAGTGGGTTATTTATAGGAAATAAATGTTCTTGTAGTCTGTGCTACATGCCTGTAAAATGTCAAATAGGCATTTTAATGTGTCGCCATAATTAGAATTTTGGTAAGACAGCCTTTATACGTATTCGGGTATAGACCGCGGCTGTAATGTTTCGGTCTGGGCCTGCTAACTGTAACCTTCAGCCTTATTTCAACAATTCTTTTAAAATATTCATATGGCAAGGAAAAAGCACTTTACAAATGCAGTCAAGCCTTTATTTACGGACACTCTGTAATATGAACAACTCTTTATCACAGATAGTTTATTTGGTCTCAAAGAGACAACATCCATATAAACTCTATCCAGTTATACAGGCAGCTCTTTATCACAGACAGTTCAGTTGGTCGCAATGAAACAAAATTCATACAAACTCTAGCCCCGTAACACTGACAGTTCTACACGGTCCCTTAGCTCTGTTCCTTTGTAGTCCATTTTAAAGAGTCTTGACTGCAGCTCTGGTCAGAATTTCTAAACTAAGAGTTACTTTTTGCACGATTTCGAAAACGTTGTCTATATGGCTCAGTATAAATATTGTAATTTTGAAGAGCTTCTGTTTTAACCTAGATCAGGAGCTTTTCTAGATTCAACGTTTGGATTAAAGATATTGGCTTTTTTCGCAGTTATGTTAAGTTACGACCTGAGCTACCATGAAAGCAAATGCCTTGCAATGAAACATAATCAGACGGTCTTTCAATCGAGTGTCTTTCGGGTTTTGGAATATACAAGGAATTTGTCTTGAATGTCATTGGTCAAATTGGATCACCTGGTACACCTATTTATCACGTGATAATTTGCGAAAAGAGTTAAGAGTAAAGTATAAATGTTTGTAGACAAGGCAGCCATTCACTGAGCCGCTGCCACTTCGAGAAGACTTTGCGAAAAACTGCAAAGTATGCGTTTAAAATACAACCACGCACACAAGGGACAAAATCTACAACGGGCACGTTTTAAAGGCTAGAGACAAAACGCACTAGGTGCAATTGATTGAAAACTGACATTTATTGCTCAACATATTTCGAAGTTTGATAAAATGAAATTTTAGAGACAACTCAACCGAAAAAAATCTAGGAGGATAGTGTTGTGCGGGCTATTCAGTAATGAAGCCCTTGGCTTCAAATTGTCCTCAGAACAACATATTTTCCCTCGAAACTTCGTTATTCGCTTAAGTATTCATTTTTGGGACAATTTGAACGCCTAGTTAGCTATGAGTACCTGCTGAACGCACTTGAGTAGATTAGTTGTTGTTTTTTTTTATGTACTGGGCAACTCCTGGATCATTTCATTCACATTTTTGGTAACAGGAACAGGCTTGTTGGAACCAATT
>Ga0126336_10001669_pt1 | contig 11951 bp, 5 predicted proteins | sample SidCmetagenome_FD_92530 | JGI IMG/M metagenome (GOLD analysis project Ga0126336, IMG submission 92530) | Coral microbial communities from El Islote,Puerto Morelos, Mexico - Siderastrea C C metagenome | ecosystem: Host-associated > Invertebrates > Cnidaria > Coral | place: El Islote,Puerto... | reverse complement strand
TTTTTTCTCGAAACTAATTTTTCAAGAAATTGGGTGCACATTTTAAGTTCGCGTTCAGCGAGTTTTCAACCATTTTAGCTCAAATTTGGCGACAATGTTGCCACATAATTTGACACCAAAACCTTGTCTCCGAATTTTAATTTTTGCTTTCATTCAAAAGTTATGATCCTTAAAAGAAAGAGGAGAGGTGTTTCTTCGAACTTCAAAGTTTAACTGAGTGCGGAAAATAAACCAGGCCAGTTACAAAAATTCCGAGACACGGTTTTTGAGACAAGGGTGTGAAGAAGTCGGCGCGATGTTCGCTTTCTCTCCAGTTCATTCTCGACTGGAGCGGAACTGATTTTGTGAACGATGTACTTTTTAAAAACGTAGTCTCTATTTTCGACACAGTTGTCGTTTTTCTTTATCTAAATACGTTTTTGTAATCTTCAATTATTAAGGTTTCAGAAAATATATAGTTTGTTAGGGTCCTTGTGAAACGCTGACGCTCAAACGGTGAAAACGCAATGTTGTCATTTGGGGTACCCTGATACCTTAAGAATGCGTTTTGAAGCTGCAGGGCACTCTTGGGATCGAGTATTTATTAAACATTTTAACAGTGGTCAGTCCTGTTAAAAAAGACCAAACAAGGAACGGAAAACAATGATCAGCAAAATGTGATCTGATATCGAACAAACAATATCGCTGATCTAGTTTGAAGACTCTACTGATACGTTCGCGTCGTGTACTTAGCTTTTGACTTTAAGCGCTTATAAATTCTATCCGAAAAACTGGTAACAAAATCATATTTACGTTTTATAAATTTATTACATACTGCTTTAAGGTTTCAGCCTTATTGACCTCCAAATTTAGGGATTTAAAAGTTTCACACACCCTCACATTTTGCTCTTTAGTACTTCACATGACTCATGTGGCTTCTAAAGAATTTCCAGCTAGATCTTGTCGAAAATGACGTGATAATTACCTTAAAGATACAAATTTTGGCAACAACAAAGGCACTAAGCTCAATAGAAGACGCTTTGTAGTATGCAAGAGAGTTCTCTTGAGTATATCGAGTTCATTAAATGAACTTTCATAGCCCCTTCGCCGAGCACTCTACAAAATTTTTGGCGCGTTTTGAGTGCAAGAGAAACCAGAGAGGAAGCAAATTGTTTTTAACCCAATCCGTAAAATCTCTACTTGAAGTAGAAGTTGAGAACACCATTAGCTTAATCGTGGGGTGTGGCGAAGCAAGTCAACAAATTGCGGCACGATACGAATGGGTTAAATAAAGCCTCATGCACACAAGCAATTTTTCTTTGACACATTTTCTATGACAAGTATTAGTCTATTGTTAGTGCAGATGAGAAAATTTGTCATTTTTCATATGTCAAATATTAATGAAGTCAAAGAGAATGTGTCCAATCTGAAAGTTGCTTGTGTATATGGATCGTCAAAGAAGATTTGTGGACGATTTGTGGAAATTTTGTTCCCAGATCCTTGGCGATATGCGTCAAAACAAGTCGAAACAAGTCAAAATTCATCTATCGGTTTATCTATCTAAAATTATTCATCTATCGGTTTATCTTGGTAAAATTAATTAGGATTTAACAAGCGGCATTCGTTGACCTGTCCTTGAGCATTGTAGCAGTTCAGTGAGAAGAGTCTCGTTTTGTTCTCGTAAATTGGCAGAATTTTCTGGGAAATAGCCAGATTTGTCATACTTCTGGTCTGATAACTTTTTTTGTCTTATCCCTGGTAAGATTTTGTGCCTATGGAAGGAAGGGGGTCATAAAATTACCGCTCGATGGCGCTAATGTATCATTTTTGCCACGGAAACATTAACAGCGACTTTCCACAAATATCGACCCAGCAGTGGCACAAGTGGAAAGATCGATTTCGCTCATATTTTGCTCATAGATAGGCCCTGGTGAGAAACTAAACGGGCTGTAGTTAGATTTCCTTTCGTGAAAATACGAGAAAAACCATTTTACCCCAGTTGAGCTCAAAATCCACGTTCGGTGAGACGCAAGTTTCCCAAAGTTTGATCGGCTCGCATATCAATCCAGAACAAGAAACGAAACTTCAAATAACATAAGTAGTAAGTAAGTAATAACATAAGTAAGTCTTCTTGTACAAATTAACAAAGAAATTTGTAAAATCTAAGTTATTTTTACACCCGTAACAGATCTAGAACAACACGCTCTAATTGAGAGTTTTTTTGCAACCAAATTTATCTCTAAAATAGAGCAAATTCTGACTATGGGCGATAACTTAGAATTTCATAAAATGACTGTTTGTGGCTAATTGATATACTGCTTTAAGTCCTTTATCAAAATATCAAAACAACGTGACACCGCTAGTCACCGACACTTCAAGAGCCAAAAGGAACACGAGGGCCTATCTATGAGCAAAATATGAGCGAAATCGATTTTTCCACTTGTGTCATCAAAAGTCGATTTTGGTCGATATTTGTAGAAAGTCGCTATTAATTTCCATTGCAATGCAAAAAGTCATTAATTTGCCTGCTTTCAGCCAATTAGAATGATGTAAAGTAAAGTAAGGTTCAAAGAAGTCACACCGAGACCGTTTTGTACATTTTCTTTCTTTATTGTGCTTTCAAACGTAGTCTCAATAGGCGTTAGAGGTTTTTTCGGTGAACTATTAAAAAAAGTCCAAAACTTATTATAAGCTCTTGACTACAATTACAACGCCTTTTGCAAAACTAAGCTAAGCACTCAGCGGCTTACAAGGAGATGGTTTAATAACTTGAGCGTTCCCTTCACGGCCATGAATGAAATCAGACCACTTGTAGACGTTCCCCTCCCCTGACAAGCAAGACTTTGACATTTGCTCAATTTGTGCAGTGGAAAGCGCGTGATCCCAGACATTGACATTTGTCAACATCCCAATGAAGCTTTGGTTGGGATTAAAGCCACCTCCAGGAGAATCTTGCTCTTGAGCCAGTACAATGGATCCCCCAGATTTTATCACGTGGCCTGTCTTGTGCCCAATCCCTTGCGCTGCCACAGCTCCATCTTTGTAAAATTTCCACGAGCCCACGGTGTTTCCCCAGGATGCACAGATGTGGTGCCATTTGCCATCATTTGCCGCTACTGAGGTTGGTCTGTAAGCAAAATAAATGGGATTATTTTTAGTGAAGGATGGAGATAACCGCTCTTGATCCGGTTCATATATTATGCGTACAAGAATGGACAAGTGGGCACGAACTCCATCAACGGTTTTTGTCCAATTTTGGTCAGCAGCTGTTTTTCACAGTTTGTCTATCCCTTTCACACATTTTCGGAACGCCAAATGTTACGACTGGTGTAGAAAAGATATAAAAAAGTTTAAAAAGCGTGTCTTACAACCTAATGAAAACTCTTGCAGTGAAACATTGAAAAGGACTGTTGAATTCAATCATTTTCCATTGTCTTGTGCACGTAACTTACAATTCTGCGTCCTTTTTTGCCAAGATTAAAAAAAGAGTAATCAAAAAATCTCCGCCATCTTGTGTACCAGCGCAAGCCCGAGCGAAAATGCTCATCTCATAAAACAAATCTCATCTCATACTGACACTAAGGGCAAACAGTTTAAAAATATTAAAGCACAGCAAAGACTTAAGCAAGTGGGGTAGAATTTCCAACTTTTCCTCCTCTTGTACCAGCGTGGGAGCATAACTGGAGTATAACGGCCATATTTTTGCGGTCTGTTGATTGCCCGATAACGGGAGGATTCCACTGTAGATGGAAAGTTCGCCATTGATTTGACACTTGCGAGACAAAATGTTTTACTCACTTTGACGCCCCATTGATGAGGAAGTAAAAACTTTTGTAGTTGTCAATGAGCAGTTCATTGTCTGAACCAGGGACAGCATAACTGAACGGAGCGCCATTCTTAGTTGTGTCACTTGACTTCATCCACAGACACACGGTGAACTGTGTCAAACTGGGCATGCCCCAGATGTTAACGAAGTTAGCAGTGACGTCAGTGGATGGAAAATTGAGAGCGTAGTCTGTAACAAAAGAAATAAAAATTTAACCACAATAATTCACGTTTTGTGTAGACGTTCTGCCATTAGATTTAATTATTTCCATGTTAAAAGAAATTTTTCGTTTGTTGTTTGTTTGCTGTTTGTTTTGTTCATGTTGTTGTTGTTTTTACTTAAACTTAACTGTAAGAAATTACAATAACTCGCCCTGGTTTTAAAAAACTAAAAGTTGGTAAAATTTGATTTCACGTTCAGTTCAACTCAGTAATATCAGAAAAGAGGTCCTTTGTGAGAGATCAAAGTTGTAAGGTTTGGGTTCGGTTGGCTGTAATGGAAGTATGACAGAACAAAGCATTCTTATAATCAAGTCTTCGTTATCGTTAACCAATTTTAAAAAAATTAATTGGATATATCATTCATTAATCCATCTATGCTTATGTAATATGTGAAAATCATGGGTTTTTCTGCATGACCTTTCTTATGTTTCACTTCGATAACATTTTGCGTTTAAATTATTGACCCACCTGATAACGAGGAGACAGTGACACAACCAAAGATGAGACCAACGACAACGCAACGACATACTGCATGCATGATGTCTTCAATCCTACAGCTGAGACAGGAAAAGAAAACAACGAAGTCAATGCTCGATTTGGAGGAATACTGATTGGATTCATTGCCAAGCTCCAAACTGTCAAACGTTTTTGGTGAAGGAAATGAAAATTTCTTCCATCTTTAGTATCTATACCTGGGAGTGTTCTATTATAGTGATGCATGTATTGAAACAGCCAAGTAATCGGGTGGAACAGGAAAATTGTATTCTGCATCGAACAGCTAGTCAAAGTGAATGAAATTTTAGTATGCCACGTATCTACGAATTTCAGCCCCGACTGGTATGAAGAGATCGTAGTAGAACGGGCAGAATTAAAATAAATAGGAAACAGACCTACAAGACCTATGAACCATAAACCCACAGAGCTAAAAACTTTGTTTTTCATGAGTAATGAATATACATACTGAATCTTAATCAGCTAAAGAACTGTCTAGGAGTTCGGGTGACTCTTTTGGCTACGCTTTAAAAATAAACTACCTTACCTCTAACGGGCTTTTGAGTTTTTCAGCAGCTGCTTCTGAGAGAGGTATACGACTAAGTGCGCACAGTCCGTTATCTAAACTCCTTTATGTACAAGGAGGCGTGGTTTGGGTTGACAGAGACGATTTGAACACACCATGTAGCACGTTTTATTTATCAGGAGCAAATGTTACAGACCAATATTTCACCACCTTTTTCACATCGCACAGACGAGACAACATCGCACGCAAAGTTTCATGAGCTTTTAAAACTGTTCCGTTAAATCATCATTTGGTTTCATTTAGGGTGTCAAAATCTACAATGATCTCCGCTAGAATTATTCTGTTACCTTTTAGTGTCGAGGCCGGAAAATAGGATGGGAAAAGTAACTACATAGTTATTAGAATTGGAGGTGAAAGTGAATTTGATCAACAACCACAAAACGGCATTCTGGTTGGTCTTGTTGGTAGTGCACTATTACGCTGGACTATTCTCAGAAAAAAAGTGGTCACTTAAAGACGGAATGATGTATACTGCTTTCGGCAGTGTATGCTTAGGTAATTTTATAACTCTTGTATGAAGGAATCATATGTGCGATTGAAACAACAAAATGCCATACTTTTAAGCGCGCTACCTCTAAAAGCAGAAACTCCCAGAGAGTTCAGATATACAGTTTGATTCATATATAGAGTTTTTTATTTGCTTTAACTGCAAATCCTTTGTACCGCGAAACTTTAGTTTTGACTTGATTCCAATAGCCTTAGGTCTCCAATATTTCAGGAAATACTGTACAAGTGTTTGGAAAGAAACTGCAGAAGTGTTTAATTGCTTTTAAAGTTGCTTCCCTTTTTATATATGCTATTCAGTCATTTTTTCAGTTATCCACTTAACTGTCTGTAAACGATGAACGAAGACAATAGTAGTGGGGCGCAAATGCAAGAATACTCCGGCACGCGTGCCAGCATACTACACCAGTGAGGTATACTTACATGAATGTTTCAGAAAGGATTCAAGAAATAACTTATCCTTTTCCGTTTTAAACACTGTGTAATCTTTCTCACGATGCCTGAATCCTTTCTTAATAAGAGTCAGAAAAAAAAAGTAAACTGGTCAATAAATTATGGTCTTAGTTCTCTTTAGACCAATGAAAACTGCTCAGCCTGCAACGAGAAGCAAACCGACGAATCACAATCTAAAACATTCTTTATTTGTCTTGCAAAAACTTTGAGTCAGTAGCATGCATTTGGTACAGCTAATATGTTATTGAAACTTAACAAACGAAAAGACAGTCTCTCGATCCTCTAGTTTCAATATAAACTGATTTCAGTTTAGACTCATGTGTAGCCCAGAACGTACTGCATCGTCAAAGTTTTCCGAAGTAGTAATAGACAACTATTAAAAGCCTAGCCTTATTCTCCCAAAATAGAGCCCTTTTAATGTCCCTATCTGACATTTAGTCAGAATGCGTTAATTTTGTGGGTTTATAAATCGTTATGAAAATAATCATCCTAAAATTTAATTTAATTTGACTACAGTTGGTGCACAACTGAATTTGCAGGGCCTTTTCTTTCGTACCATAGTAAAAAACCGAAAGTATGACCATAGTCCTCAAATTGGATAAGCTTCTTTTCAAATCACATTCTCATAAGAACTTTCCATTTTGCCCTACGGAACGCATTTTTTCTCACCTTTATTACGGAACCCTTTTAAACAACATTTCGTGGTTGGGTTACTAATTAACCACAATCTAAATATACCGCATGATAACTCAAGGGTTCCTAACATTTCCGGAAATGTTAGACGAGTGTTTGCGAAGTACCTGCTGTCCAGAAAACTTCTTTCGATCTATATAGAAAGCGTGCATTCACTCGTGTTATCATTTAGTGCCAATACATATGGTATAACTGTTACGAGAAAAAGAGCAGCTCTTCACGGTTACCAAATTCCTTACTGATTTGAACAGTATCAGTTACGTTTACATCTTGTGAATTTTTCGCAAAGGCTTTGACGAACACTGCATTTAGTGACTTCAGTTTTTATGGTCTTCAGTGGTATTCGTTCTTGGTTACCATTTTTAGGCAATGAAAAAAATTATCTGCTTTAATTCGAGAGTAAACGATCTATGTAATGATGACCTGATATTATTGAGCCTTGTGAAATTTTCAAGTACAGTGTCACTTACAGCAATCTAAAAATAGCGATACACTGAAAGTATATGTTTATCACTTTGGGTTTTCAATATTTCCCGAAATTATGTACTAGTATTTGAAAGGGACCTGCAGCAGAGGTTTGTTGGTTTTGAAGTCGTTATAGGCCAGTTCACGTTTTTTATCTCCGCTGGAAAACGTGCATTTAGTCGTGTATAAAGTTTTCGATACAACTGACTGTAAAGGATGTATAAATATGAATTTTTGGCTACACGAATAAAACAGCACGCTTGCCAGCAAATTACACCCACCAGATTTCATCAATAAATGCTATGCCAGTTATCAGTTAAGTTTACTTGCAAGTCAGTTTTTCAAAAATTAAATTTCAAAGGCACAACTTTGCTGTAATTTTTCCTTAAAAAACACTCCCCAATGCGTCTGACCATGTCTGCATCTTTTCTCGAGCGGCGGCAAATACACAAACGGTCTCACTTGCCGTCACAGCAAAGGAAACTGCTTCAGCTTTAACTCGGAAGTAAATACGAGCCACCATCTAAAATCATTGTTTTATTTGCCTTGCGAAAATTGTAAGCCATTAAAATGCGCTACTGCAAGAGCTAATGTACTCACGGTAACATGGCAAAAGAGAAGACTTCAATATGACCCTAGATTAGCAATCCCTCTCGTCGTTAACATTTTTTTATCTTTTGAAGGCAAGGATACATTTTTAATTTATACTCTTTACATGTAAACTGGTACCGATACCTACATCTTCGTTGCGGAGAACTTATTACATCCAAATTTTTCGAAGCATTAATAAACATAATGAAAGCACTATTTCCCTAAAAGGAGAAACCCTTTTAAAGCCCCATAGCTGACTTACAGACATTTATTCAGAATTCTGGATTATTTTAATGAGTTTAAGAAACTGACAAAAAATTACCTTCAAATTCGACCTCACTGAAATATTAACAGACTTTCCGGTCTATATCCTCATGGCGAAAGTTTTTCTGTACAAATTTGCCGCGCCTTTTTTCCTACCATAAACCCGGAAATGGATAACTAATATGTCGTTTCTAGCAGTTTATAAATCAAATTCCCATGAAAAAGACACTGTATTTTTGTCCACGTTTAATTCCGTGAGTGTTTTTGTTTTGTTTGTACTGTTTTTTTTCTTTAATTTTTTTTTTCGTGGGACGGCATTTTATTTTCACTGTTATTAAATAAACATTAACTTTCCGTTTCTGCTTTACTAACCAACCGAAATCAAAAGTACCGTAAGTATTTTCCGAGACTACAAACTTCAGGACTCGCAACATTTCCGGGAATATTATAGGAGCGTTTGCGGAGGGCTTGCTATTACCGAGATAATTGCCTCGGAGTTTCGAAAGGGTTTTAGCCGCGCGCGCGCGCTTAGCCTACACAATGCACGCGTCATCTGTGTGAATCGAAATTTCTAGTAAAAGTCGCGCGTGCAAAGTACCGGAAGTGAAAAACGGCGTAAAATCGCTCGAACCGGAAATAAACGTGCACAAAACATTTGCTTTTATCTCGAAATTTTGCGAGGTGACCCATCCTGTTTTTTTGCTCGCATATAGCATTGTGTGTCAATTCAAATAGAAACGTTTGGAGGAAAGTTATTCAGTGGAATTTTCAGTAATTCAAAAAACGGCTTTTTCGCAATAACTTAAGTTCTACTGAATAACTTTTTGCCGTACCACCTGAGAAGTTAAAGAATTTAGGGAGCCTTCCAAAGATGAAATAAAAAGGGTAGGTCACCGAACTAGTTTTGTTTTTCAGATAATTGGCAAAAACTGAAGTTTGGAGGTTCTTTTTTGTGGATCTTTAACGTTGCTATGGTAACGGCTATGACGTCACAATCAGTCCTGAAGTATTGCCCGACAAAAGAAGTGCTAACATATTCATAGTTTGCCCACATGGTCAGAAATAATTTTTTGTAATCTTCCATCGTTTTAAAAGGATTAAAACAATTAAAAAGCCTTTCGAGCCACCTTAAGTTGATGTTGGGCCGGATGGTTTTTCTAAGCTGTGCTAGAAAGCGTGCATTCACTCGTGTTCTCGTTAACACTGATGCATGTACGTGTCAAGATATAATGGTATATCAGATGAAATCAAAGCTGTAGCCAAATGGATGGAAAAAAACCGACCTCTATAAATCTTTATCCCTTACATATAATCAGTGTTTCGGAAAAGTTTGCATCTTGGAGTTTTTCGACGTTCGAATCGGGAACTTATTGACAAACAGGACATTTCGTCCTATGCTTTCATTTCTATAAAGTGGCCAAAAAAAAGTGAAGTAGGCTGTCGCTTCGTTCTGGCTGCATTGTAGGAAATGCCAAATTAACTGCTTTTATTCGGATGCAAACGGTATCTGAAACAGGGATATCATCCTTGTGAAATCTTTACCTACCAGCATAAACTACTAGGACTGGCGTCCCAGTGAAAACTTGGCCTTGTTGCTTGTTATCTGCTTGCTTGTTGCCCGTTTTGCAAGCGACATTTCAATGCAAATAAACCACCGTGTGCAGACCAATTGAGCTTCGAAGTTTTCAATTATATTGTGACCACTTAAAGTAAAGCTACTAAGCAGTACGTTCCCGTGGTGCTGTTTTTTAGGCTGTACAAGGTGGCTGTAACTTAAAAATCTGTGGATGAAATCCTCAAGTGTGACCATTCAAATGAAAGCGACTGACCAGTTCTTTCCTTTGGTGCTGTTTATTTTGCTAAGCAAGGTCGTTCTAACTAAGAACCCTGTAGCTGAAATTCTCAAGTGAGGCCAAATGAAAGCTATTGCTGTCTAGTACTTTCCTATAGGCCTATTAATGGTTGTGTTTATTACGCAGCTGAGAAAGGTGGTTTTAACTGAGTTTTTGGATAAAATCGTCTAGTGTGACCATTCAGATGAGAGCTGATTAGCAGTTCTTTCTTATAGTATTATTTATTACGCGCTACCAGTCCGACACAGTTATCAAATTTGATAACGCGTCCAAAACAAACCATCAGCCAATCAACTCACGGCTTGAAGTTCATGTGACCTGTTTTGAGAGCAATAGTGTTTGTTTTTTTTAATATGGCGGCCAGTTCAAGAAAATACGGCTCGTAATGTATCATCTGATTCCAGTCGCGGACTTGCTCGGCAAATTTTATAAACGAAAAGATTCAAGTTTATCTTGCCTGCAGACAAATACGTACCAATCTTGGTCGATCTGATTAAGTGTTTACATGTTTTCCGGTTAAGTAATATCGAGTGCGGCGCTGTCATTTGCGCTACAAGCGTATCCTAACACAAGGGATTGAGCATTTTATTCTCTCTGTTTGTGAGATTTTGCTTTCGTGTAGTTGTTGAGCATGTTTAGTGTATTACTACTCGTAGTGTACTGGTACACCAGGACAACCTCGAGGGTCTTTATCTGAAGCAATTTTATTCATAACACCTCAAAAAAAGTCACCAAAACCTGACAAAGGTCATTCAACAAATAAAAGAAGGGATATAGCATTTAACATTATTTAAAGTTCTTGCTGCAAGGCGAAGCATCCAGCGGTTGGCACGACTCACTTCCTTCGGCAATCTGTATGAATGAAGAAATATTTGGAGCGTAAATAAGTGTATGTGGCAAGACGACAAAGGGACTCTACTATTGAGAATTCACAAGAAGCGATGATTCGAGTAGCAACAATAAACTGTGGCTCGTTCCATCCGTTGCTATTCAGTTGCGTATCGAGAACGAATGGCTTTTTGATAGCTAAGGGCTCGAACTATTCCAAGTCTGATGACGAATATTCGTCATGGAAAATTATATCTTAGGGCAAGTCATATAAATGTCTATGGAGTTGAGAATATATATCAACTTGTCAATTACATCGCAAGCTCTGTGAAATCCAAATCAGCTCCTTCATTTTCGAGCTCTGAAGACCTGAATATCATGCCCCCAATTCTTCTTCTAAGCTCTTCTATCGCTGAATCTCCCGTGCACTAAATTATCCACACACAAGACAAGTAGACACCACCACCTTGTTGGATATCTTGACGCGACCGCGTTGATTATCCAGATTAACTGGCGTACGTTTAGTTTCTGTAGGCTAGCCTGTTATTATTCTAACAAGAACAATAATAATACGATGTAAATTACCCAGGTGAAAATGAATTAAGGACAACCGTTTTTAAAATCGCGAGGATCCATGTAAAGGCGAAGAAATGTTCTTTAAGTCTTCCTATTCGCTGCGTTCTATCTGTGTAACATTCACTCCTGATTCACTACTGAGGCATTTCCTGAACAAATGTTATCACGTTGCTTTTACAGTTTTGGTCTCTGCTTTCTTAATACAAAATCGACATAAATTGGAAGTTTTTTCCCTGTGAAAATCCATAACCTTGGCCTTCGACGCAGCTCATTTCCTACCCGACACGGGTACGTGCCATCGTAACAAAATTGCTCCCGACCCCGGGTATGCTTCATTAATTTGACCAGGCGAAAACTGCTCCCGTGTGGGGGCCTAGAGAGTTTAGAATTTAACCCGGCGCACGGACGAAGCACAGGTCAAGGTTACTGAGTTGGCGCGAACTCGGCGCGAAAACAATTTTTGCCGGCTTGAAGGAAAAAAATTTTTGCTTCGTGCAGTGCTCTTTTATCGTGGTTGGTAGTGTTCATTTTCTTCTCTTGTGCTGCCCTGAAAATTGTTGCTACGTAACAGTTCTACTAGGAGCTAACTCTAAACTCTCTAGGCCCCCACACGGGAGCAG
>Ga0126336_10001668_pt1 | contig 11952 bp, 5 predicted proteins | sample SidCmetagenome_FD_92530 | JGI IMG/M metagenome (GOLD analysis project Ga0126336, IMG submission 92530) | Coral microbial communities from El Islote,Puerto Morelos, Mexico - Siderastrea C C metagenome | ecosystem: Host-associated > Invertebrates > Cnidaria > Coral | place: El Islote,Puerto... | reverse complement strand
CAAGCTGTTTCCCATTAATTAACTTAGACGGGGATTTCAACTTTTTGTAAAAATTGGATTTAAGAGTTGCTCAAAATGATGTGCAGTTAACCTGACTTTATTACATTCAATTTCCATGTTTATACTCACTAAGTAACATGTCTTATCAGTTTTTGAAACTCATAAAAGCAAGCAGAATATCAATGTATTTAGTATAATTTCCTATACCTATCGTGTCCATTTTCTTTCTAATACATGACGAACAAAGGTCGTCTTGGTACCATAAGAAGAACGATGCTCGAACGAGCAACATGTCATTGCCAATATTCACTCTTAGGGACCGATAACATGAGGCGGGCTGGCCCGGTTAGCCGGGCTGGCTCGGTTTGCCGGGATCTCGGCACGTCTGTGAAACACATTAAAAATCAATTTTGCGATTACATGGAAAAATTTCAGCCCGGCTAGCTGGGATCCCGGCATCGATTCTTGTCACGATTCTTGTCACTAAATTTCGCTTCAGAGCAAAATGGCTCTCCAGAAGATCGATATTTCTCTTTTTATATAACACATAAAGGTTTATCAGACCATAAAGCTACATAAAACTGAAAATAATGCACCACAATAATGGATTAGGGAAAGTAAAAACACTCGATTCATGCTCTTTGATGTAGCCATCTTTTCACACGACAGCTTCTAAATTTAGCTGCAGGGCAGGCTGGCTCGCCTCATGTAATACCGGGCTGAGCAGTCATCTCGGTAAACCGAGCCAGCCCTGCTAACCGAGCCAGGCCGGCTCATGTAATGTGCCCCTTAGTTATTAAGCAATGTATTATTCCCGTATAATGGAGTGAATGGACACTGAATGAATTTTTTTTTTGATTTAAAACGCTCCGCAGTGCTACCTTATAGATATTAACCGATAACGAAATTGTTCGAATTTCCGCCTTAATGATTTGAAATTGGTATTTTCTGATCCAACCCCTCGAATAAACATTGTAATATTTTCTGCATTTGCTTCGAAAGTGCGGAGTAATAATAATTTATTTAACTCTAACTCTTTTTGCATAAGTATGGGTAGAAAACCCGTATGCAAAACTCAGTTAACTGGGGAAAAAACAACATGGAGAAAGAATCAGTTCAATCATTATAAACTTGCGAGTTATGGCTTTTTTCAGTGGTGCACTGGACTGTTGGCAGCAATCTGTGCGGCGGCAGCCAAAGCTGCATCGTTGAGATTTGAATTGGACTTCTTACAGCAACCGCAACCGCAACAGCATGGGCAGCAATGATGGCAACAGTGGCAGCAGTGGCAACAACATGGCTCACAGCAATGACAGCAGCAGCATGGCTCACAGCAGCAATGGCAGCAGCAGCAAGGCTCGCAGCAGTGGCAGCAGCAATCGTGACAGCAATCGTGACAGCAACAGTCGTGACAGCAATCACAGCAGCAGTCGTGGCAACAGTCACAGCAACAGTCGTGACCACAATCGCAGCAGCATTTCTTGCTGGAGTTGACCTTTTTTCCGATGCCATGTTGAGCGGACAAGCCGTTCATGGGTTGCACAGCACCACCAGCAGCTGCATGGGCACCAGGTTTGGGGATTGTTTCCCTGGCTCCCTTTTTCCCTTCATTGCATTTACAGTTGCATTTCTTCTCGCCTTTGGAGTTCTGAAGATCTTTGCATTTCTTCTCGCCCTCTGCCTTCTGAAGATCTTTGCATTTCTTTGGCGAATCCCCTTGTGATTTGCATTGACATTGCTTGAATTCATTCTTGTCTTTACATTGGCTTCTTTTCTGTGAATCTTTACACTTCATATTTTCTTTGCACGAGCAGCTACATTTCTCACTGCATTTAGATTTTTTCGTCGCCTGATTGATTTCCTTTAGAGCCTTCTCGTCGCACACGCAGGGATCCTTTTGTTTTTGTTCTGATAAAAGTAGACGAGATAAATAATCAGTTTTAGGTTTCACTTTTAGAATTTTGTCTTACCAAGGCATGTTTTGCCTTACCATCGTCAAATAAAGTTTCCATTTCACTTCACTTTATTTCAAATGAGTCTATAGGTCCTTTCAGTCAATACATGTTTGTCCGTTTCGTTCCCATGAAAATAATTTATAATCATTGATAAACTTTCATTACATTGAGTCGTTTAACATGACGTTTTATTTCAGGGAGCATCCTTTTAATAAGGAGGAGACGTAGCTGTGGTTATCTTTTCTTGGTAACCTGGCAAAGAGTTGACAATAGCTCCAGATACAGGAATTATGGATACATGCATGTAGTATTAACCGATAAGCTCACATGCTCACTTGACGTTAATTTTTTATTGTTGCTCTAAACAAATGTCTTAAATGTTTTTTCTAGCTGCAAAGTTTGCTGGTTCCTTGTTCATTCTAACCTTTTAATGTATGCCTCAGAAGTAGAACGTTATTGTCATTATCACAGTAAAGAACGTTTCTGATAATCCTTCGCAGAAAACAAATTAACCAAATTTTTTGATATATCGTTTAAGATTCTCCAGTTTGGGTCAAAATCTAGCAGGTCAAATTCCCGATATATTTGCTTACCGCTCTCATTAGGCGATTGCGAGTCGACGTTCATTGTGCTGTGCTGTTCTTTTTCCAACTCTTCTTTTGGTTTGAGGTTCTTGAATTCATCTGAAAGATAGGACGTTAAGACTTCCCAGCCACCACTATCTATCTACTATCTATTTCTGTCCTCCAGTACTAACCTCTGTTGCCCTTCAGATGGGTTTGCTCGTCTAAACATACATCAACGAAATCGTATCGTTTGATTAAGTAAAACGAAAGTCGAAACGTAATCTGCCTCCTACTAGAAGGAAACTACAAAAATATTCTCCTGATCGCAATTAAGGGTTTCAGAAAAACAACTTCAGTTTGTTCAACCCAAAACAATGTTTTTTAACAGGCGTAAGGACTGCCATTTAGACAATCTATAAGTTGGCCCGTTTTTTGTCACTTATAAATTAGAAATCTTCTCACTGGTTCAACTGAATAGACCTCAACCTTTTTAACGTACCCAACCTCGTTCCCAGGTCTTTTTTCTCTTTTTAAATTTAAAAAAGGGAAGAAAGTCCTGGGAACGAGGTTGTAACGTACCAAAACGGTGAAACTGCGCAATTGTTTTCTCTGTCCATAAATACTAACCATTTTCCGATCCACTTTTTTGGCTTGGTGATTCTGATTCTTCTTGGACCACCTCATTATGTCTCTCTTTGTCCACCTCTTGTTTTGGTTTCATATTTTTGAACTGGTCTGCAAGGGCCAAAATAAAATTTTCTTTCAAAGTCAACGATACCCTTTACTTCGTCAATGGGTTTCTTTTCAAGAACGAAAATTTCCCAACTCGAGGCACAAAGAGATATTTGGTTTGCTCACATTTTGGCAGTAAAAATAAAGGAAACTTTGTCTGAAAAACCAGACAAGGAATAATATCAGAAGAAAATGGAGATTTAGAACAGGAATTGTTTTCGCTGTGCAATTGGTGGTATGGTTCTACTTAATAAAGTGGTAAGTGTAATTTCAGTATCTTACTGAAAATCCAAAAATTGATAAAGTCTTAAATCACTATCTTGAGTAGCAGATTTACATCACATTTCCCCATTAGTTGTCTTGACAAGAAATCGAGGAACTCTTTGGTGGTTTATATGGACAATCTGGCACTAAGACAGCGAATTACGCGCTAATCGTTTCTTTGTCCATAAATACTAACCATTTTCCGATCCGCTTTTTTCGCTTGACGATTCTGTTTCTTCTTGGACCACCTCGTTATGTCTCTCTTTATCTACCTCTTCTTTTGGTTTCATATTTTTGAACTGGTCTGCAAAGGAACGGAATAACGACTTGTTCTATCAGTGGCTACGCATTTCCAAAATTCATGAATGTTAACAGTACCATTTGGTTTGTTCACGGATTTGCCGTTCACCAATGCCAGGGAGATGCACAAAAATGTTAGTAGTGTCAGCCGCATAATGGCAGTTAAAATGTAACAGACTAAGACCAAAGGATCAAGGATAAGACACTAATAACTTCAGAGTTTGGCAAAATAGACAACATGAAGAAGTATGACATCACAAGTGGGCGGAAATGGGCAAATCTTCTAGAGCAGGAAAATGTCACATGACAACTGGTAAACTACCCCCTTGTTACACGCCTGTGTAAATCTCGCTTAGAAGCTTGCTTACTATTGGCTGACAAACAAGATACCTGATAATTACTCGAGTGCCACTTAAACCTTACAGCATAAGGACGTTTGGTTATCCAGGATGTCCCCATCACTTAATTATTTACCGAAAAGAAAAATGAATACAGATAAACTGTTTGAAGACATTTAAGACGAGATGTGGCACTCTATTCGATACGTGTAATTTATGTCTACATTGCAGAGAGTCTCACTCGCTTTAGAAAAATGGAGATTGAAATCGTTTATTGAGCTTTTTGTAGGAAGGTGCAGGTACAGGAGACTTCAGTGATAGTTTATTTTCCTATCTATATTAAACTGCACACATGTCTTTGGCTTATAACTAAGGACAACAAAGAAAGAGTTTCTGGGCGGATCGATGAATTTACTATGCATTTTTAAGTTCTTTCTTTCACAACGCACGACACTTCGAAAACAAATTATTCAGTCTTGTTCCTCTGCACTGATTTTACGTGATTTTCACCCTCAGATAACGTAATAAAATACAACGGGATATTTATGGTTTACCGAAAAACCAGACATCTTTATTGAGAACTTAAACACAGTAGGCGCAAAACTGTAGATGACTGTCTATTCTCCCGACTACCAATTGCATCAGTAGAAACTCTCGACTGGATTCTTGTGTGTTAAGAAACAACTATTGTAGGCTCTGAAATGATTCAAAATGAAGCAGCAGGTGTTATGAAGGGTGTGGAACAGAATTAATACTTTCACATGTAACTCGATTTTTAGCTCCTCCTCGAACACGCCCTGGAGCAGTATTTCATACCGTTTACAGGTACATGAAGAAATGTAAAAGAAATGTAATAGAACCAGCTTTTAAATATGCTTTCGAAATCTACCTTCACTGGACGAACAATTGCATTCTATTTATCAACATTTTGCTCTATTTATTTGTACCCAGTAACTGAGTGTTGTACAGAAGCTACCATTCTGTCTTTTCTTCACGTGGACACCCGGTTTTGTAGTAAATTCTGTTAAATAAGAAGTTTAGTCGGGGTCTCAGGGGGTCTCAGGGGGTCTCAGTAACCAATTTCTAGCTTTCGTATTTGTTCACACAGACAGGAAATAATGCCGCGCCAAACATTTTGTCAAAAAGATGGCAAAAAGTCCAGGAACGATATAACCGGATTTAGAATTTAACAAAACATTTATTTCACTCTCGCTTGTTGGATATGAGATGACTATAAGCAACTCTGCATGTTATTTATCAAAACAAACGTGCTTTTGATACAATTAGTAAATAACTTTCCACTTCTACAGGCGTTTCACCAAAACTGCATTCCAGAGAGTGACATGGGGGAAGGACCCTACCAATCACAAAATAGCTAACATTTGAACAGTTTTCCAAAGACCCTTCAGCGAAATTGTCGATTCCAAAGTAGTCTACCTCAGCATTCTATATGGAAACATTCAGACACAATATCTAGCGTAAACCGATCAGTCAATGCTGCTTTTCGTCATTGCAAAATCTAGCCAGATAATCATTTGATGTCTTCTAAACCAAATTATTACATAGCCAAGGAGACTGGTATTGAAACCTTGCAAACTTCCAAGGGATCACAAAGATGCTTCCAGCCCTACACAATAGGTGGATAAATTCCCTTTATCAGCTGTTCTGCAATAATCACAGTTTAGTATACGTACTGTGGTTTTGTGCGAGGGCAAGGCAAAAATGTTTACAAAAACATTCCAAAAATGTTGTAGTTGAGAGTGAGAGCAAAATGCAACTATAAAAATGGAAATTAAACCATATTATCGAACTACGTTTTTAACTAATGTTTTCTTCAAGGAGAAATTTGTGTATGTACACAAAACGGGTACACTTTTCTAGTCCGACACCTTAAGCTCTACATCTCAACATTTAAGAATTTTGTTTCTTTCATAGAGAGATATTCCAAACAAACTACCGGAAAGTAATATATGGAAATGAAGCAAGTTATTCTGGCAATCGTCCTCAGCGTGCTCTTGGCTTGTCTTCGGTGACGAGACAAACAGGCAGATACTACAGGCAAATCGTCAATTGAAAACTGTAGCCGAGTTTCACTTGAGCAGTGAAGATGTACGGTTTGCATCCGAAAAAGATCCTATCGCTTTGAAGTACGTTAGTGGCCGTAATCATAGTTTAAAAACGTATTCCTTTGTTTGTTTAAAGAAATCTCGTTGCCAACAAGATTAGATTTAAGTGATTTAATTTACGAATTTCCCTAACGCTGAGCTAGGTAAGAAACAACCGGTTCCAAAACGTTAAGTAATCCATCTTTAGAACCACCTCATTTGTTTTGAAATTCGCCTGCTAAACATTCGTGGAGAGCTTCGAACACATGGCTTTCATACGCTACAGTGGCACCCCGATGTAACGAAAGTGCAAGGTGCAAGGCGCTGGCGAAATGTTTCGTTATAACGGGTTTGTTATGTCGGGGTAATCTTCCATACATTTTAATCTTACTGGGCTGAAGAATACCGTTCCTTATACCGGGGACTTCGTTTTAAAAGGGTTCGTTATATCGGAGTTCCACTGTAATACACTGATCTACAGTGTTTGGCTTCCCTCTGCTCGTCGAGGCGAAGAATTGAAGAGTCACACTTTTGTTCTTTGTTCGTTTGGTTTTTGCTTGCTGGTTTGCTTATTGCCGTTTTAGTTGAATTTTAGTTGTTGTCATTGCTTTTCTTTGTAGACACTCTTGTTTCTGTGTTTAGCTACCTTTCTTATGAAAGAGATGATAACTTAACTAAGCGGCATTGCACTTACAGCTAACTTATTCGGTCATTGATGACGATAGGTCACTTAACAAATTAAATGTCATTCATCACAGGAACACCAATGTCTTGGTAGCCAAACTGGTGGAAAGCAACCCAATAAAAAGGCGCCCCCAATGGACGTACGGTTACCCTTGGCCTTGGCCTCGTTCAGTTCATCAGGCGCCTAAGAAGCCAAAAGCTCCCAGTTCAAGAACGCATCCGAAATAAATGGCTATCTCGTAACATGAGTGTGCTCGCTTGAAATGTTTTGAGCATAGAAAATATTTGAACACTCGAGGCCATTTCTTCGGGATATTTAAGGAAGATATACAAGTGACGTGAACAGTTGCTGTCCGCATCTTTAATGAGTCTGTAATTCTTTTTTTTTTTACTTTTTCTAATTCACCTAGGATTAAGAAGCGGGGAGTTGCTAATGTAGGTCGATGCAGAGTGATAGACGGTTTCTGCATTGCTCATTAAAAAGCCATAAAATCCAGTTTGTCTTATTACTGCATTAGCATCGTTCTATAATTTTTCGCTAACATACTGCAGTTTCACATCAGTCTAAAACGTAGGCTAGTGCTTGTGGCCTTTGAGGCCTCTAATTACAAATAAGATTTCTACCCTTCACCTTCAGCTGAAACGATTATGCATTGTCTTCTTGAAGGCAAGCTAAGTGGTCAGCAGTAATTCCAGCTGCCAATTCATTTTGGAAGTTTCCAAATGACTGATGCCACATTGAGTTTAAACAAGCGAACAACGATTTGTCTTCACAAAACGTCTTACTTATTCTTCAAAACTTGAATATTTCTTAGAAATGTATTTTGTCATATAAACATTAATTCAAATTAAAAAATCAAAGCTCTTAATAACTCAGAGCATCCTTAACGGTCCATTTACCAGTGGTACGCTCCCGTGATCACTGTAAATGAGACCATAGAAAAAAGGACCAGGAGGGAGCATATATAAGTATAATGGTCCTCTAATCAAAGACGGCGAGAAGGGTCCTTCAGATCTTTTACAGTGACAGCAATGGCAACAACACGGGCAGCAATGACAGCAATGGCAGCAATGACAACAGTGGCAACAAGGACAGCAGCAATGATGGTGATGATGATGTATGTGATGACAACATGGTCTTGGACAACACGGGCAGCAGCATGGGCAGCAACATGGCTCCTCTGGTTTTTTCTTGGGTGCCTCCTCTGCACCTGGAATCGGGCACCAGCAACCTAAATAACAAAGAGAAGATTTGAAACGTCTTGCCCTCCATGTGAATTTATTTAATTGGACCCAATCTTAATGATGAAGTTCCACTTTCCTACTTTGGTGTTGCTTGCTTATAAGTATTTTCCAATCAAAATTTCAATCAAATTTTCATTATATTGTAAAAAATTTATTTTAAATGTATCGCAGGTTAACTAGTATCACTGTTGCAATTAGTGTCCCCAATTAGTCTATCTTGGCTAAATACATTGACACTTTAATAATGCTTCTTATCTAAAGGTTCTTGGATTTGGGGTCTAGTTTAAATTACGCGCTCTGACGCGTTATTTCTTTGTTTGACATGTGAGATCCTTACAGTATGTCTGGCCTGGTCTTTAACCTAGGAACAAATACCCACATTTTGTGCCTTCCAATGGTTTTTGTATGTCGAACGAAATATGGTGAAGGCCTTCCGCACGGCGATATCAGATGACAAACGACAATCGAACCGATCATTTAAAATGACTTGGACTGACCATGTGGCACACATGAAGGACACAAGACAGATAGAAGTTCAAGCAGGTTGGTTGCCAGTTGGTTGGCGCACTAGGGAAGGCCATTAACAAGTGGAGAAATGATAAATTCGAGTTGGAAGTAACAACATGGACGAGACATGTTCAGGATATTATTAAGATATGCTAGTGATAGAGACGAGGGGGCTTCACACTGCAGCGGATTGCTTTGGTCCAAAACAGGATTTCGTATTCAGACCGAGGAAGTAGAATTTCAGCTTCTAATGGAGGCCCAGTTGTGCAGTCCCTCTGAAGTAAATGACAAGTGAAGTTGAACACAATGGTATTTCCCCAAACTGTTAAGCCCGTAATTCCTTCACACTTTATCATTCTATCAAAACTCAGAGCTTATCAATTTCATGCCGCATGCAAGAAGTTCGTACTTTGTTATCAAGAGGGTCTTAATTGGGTTAGCTGTTAAAATGGCTTAGATTTTAACCATCATGCGATAAGTAAGGACAGTTTTTCTTGAAATTTTACACGTGAGAACTGTGGGCATTTTTTGTTGTCACTCTTGAGTGTGTGAGCCAAAGGAGGTTAACGTAAAAGATCCAATGATTAGTGATTTATTTGTCATACATTAATACTATTTAGTGATTTTCACATAAGAATACAACATTGCTTCTCGCACCAACCTCGTTCCCAAAACCTTCTTCTTTTTGATTAGTAACATGGAAAAGCGAGGGCTCTGGGAATGAAAATGGTTTGAAATACGAAACTCGTAATTGTACTCGTACTCAGTCTCTTACTCGTAGTCCGATTTGAAGGTCGCTTTTATCATAGCATCAACTGTGGAAGCCATAACCTTATTAAGACCCCCTTTAGTACATAGTGTTGAAGACATGGATCATTTCCTAATAGCATGCTCATGCGGATAGAAATTGACAAACCTTCATCGCATTCCTTGTGACAACAGTGACAATCACAAGGCGGCATACAGCCACCAACACATGGTTGAATACTATGGCAAATTTGGCATCCTGTAGATGAAAATAAGGCTAAAATCTTAAGATGTTTATTAGCTGCAAGGGAAATACTATTTAAAAAGTGTATTGAAAGCAGCAATGACAATATTTCAAAATCATATCCAATATAGCCCTAGCCGATACCTCATGCAACAGAAGTTTGATCCTTGCAAACTCAACAAAGCTTCTGACACGTATTATATTTATATGAGGACTATCTGCAAATACAGACCAATGCGTATACCCATTGAAGTACATACCACATCTCCGACTCTTTCCTTTCCCAGCATCGTTGTTTTGTGAAGTGTGTCTAATGCATTCTGGTCTGTGAACAAAATGTGAAACAAAAGGCCATTAATCTAAACATTGAATGTCTCTTGCAGCAGATTTGAAAAACAAAAAATAAATGTTGTATTCTGATTTGACATGTACTCATTTACCAAAACATGTTATTGACAGCGTTACACTGCCACGCGTTAGACACAATATTTTTCAGTGTCCTACCTTTTGCCGTGTGTACGTTTGTTGGTTCGCCTTCGCTGTGTTTGATTCAGAGTATTTTAACAATTTTTTAAAGGAACATTTCAGTGTTTTCAAAGTTTTCAAACGCTATTCTTGATGCCAACGGATTCCAGATCGAATGAAAATATTTTTCAGGGGGGGGGGACTCTGGGGGCTTACGGTCAGAATATTTGAGTTTAAAAAAAGGAAACAAAAGCATGCTGTTTTCACACTTCTTACGAAAGACCGTATATATCACATTATGATATGTTGAATGTTTCAGCTGATAATCTACCCTAAATAGACCTCCCTTGTATGAGAATACTTGAATTCAGGCTGATCTATATTTCCTTGAACGAAGTGAATTGGGACAGCACCAGTGGCTTATTGAATTAAGATTGTACAAAAAAACCTCCTTAGCTGTGTGGAGCGACAATTCTCTCTATTAAATGTCTTGACTTTGGTTTGAATTGTTTGCAATATATCGACTAAATAGGTCTGATGCTCGTCATTCTCTTTGTCCACAGGTCAGCGATCCTTGTGTTTTAGCTTACAGTGGTCGCTGATCCCCTGACATTAGATATTTTACCAACAGTTAACCTAACCAACCGGCCTCTTCTTAGTCCACTACGATTCAATCCCAAACAATTTATTGCGTAGTTTCTCTTCTATGTAACAAAATGTCTTTATAGAGAAATTGGCTGTGATAACGAAAGCAAACTAGTCTTAGAAGTACAGAGATGCAATGTGAACTATGGTCTCTTTGTCCTACCTTAGCACACTTCCTGCCGTCCTTAGTTTTCCTGCAGCCTTGCTCGACGACTGGACTACGTCGTTTCCTTTTACGTTACCATGTTTTCGCCCTCTCGTGCTTATTCTAGAAAGCCCTCTAGAGTTTTGTCTGTTGTTTTCGTGAAGAATTCCTTCAGAAAATACGGTAGCATACAAAATGACTAAACAAACTAGTACATTCGCGAAGATGTTCGGTTTCATGTCCTTCTAGATCAATCCCATGTTCTCTCGCACCTGGGGTTTATTGGAAACCATAAACGAAGGGAAATGTATTTTTAGTTTCAATCTATCGTTGACGTTTGGTTTCCATACAAGTACATTATAAATCTTACATCACAGCTTCATTCAATGTCTACCTCCTCCTCCTTTATTTCAACGCTTCAATAAACAGGTCGTGGAAATCACATGAATGAATGCCATTGGGTAATTTTAAACTTCTTGGCAGATGCTCTTCTGGTACCAGTGAGGACGTTTGTTCTGCCTAATCACCATTCTTTTTCCTTTCTTTGGAAGAAAAAAAAACGCTCACTGATACACAAGACTCTTGAACCTATATAAAAGGCTTCTTAATCAAATTAGTCAAGAGAATGCAAATTGATGAAAGGGATTTAGAGAAGAAGTTTCGTCGTGTTTACTGGCACAAGACGGAAGCGTTAAAACGTCACCTATTTAACTTTTTGACATAATTATTCGTATGCAAACTACTCAAAGCGTGGCGATTTTTACAGAAATAAAAGGGTCTCGATTTGTTTTAGTCTGTTTGTTTGGTTTTTTTTCTTCAAATAAAGTGAAAGGGTCAAAATGTTTCATGTCACATCAAGAAAGGTGTTTCTCTTGCGAGTACCACTTCTTTCAAGTTGAGGTTAACGATTTACATTCTTGAACTGAATTTTTGTCTGTGAAAAGGTAGCAATTTAGAAGTTGAGATCATGAAATGATAAGAATAAAAGTACAAAGTGGGAATTAAAATAT
>Ga0126336_10001667_pt1 | contig 11956 bp, 2 predicted proteins | sample SidCmetagenome_FD_92530 | JGI IMG/M metagenome (GOLD analysis project Ga0126336, IMG submission 92530) | Coral microbial communities from El Islote,Puerto Morelos, Mexico - Siderastrea C C metagenome | ecosystem: Host-associated > Invertebrates > Cnidaria > Coral | place: El Islote,Puerto... | reverse complement strand
TCGCTAAATCATTTCATTCCTTAGATTGTTTTCTACATACAGCTATCTCAAATAACGTTGTCGGATTTTAAAGCCTTGAGCATATGCGACACGACCGAAAGGTCAGTAGCATGAGTAGCAGTAAGTCTTCTCTGATGCAGCTGTCATTTCACGGTTGACACTGCCATAGAATGGGCGAAAGTACTCCAAACACTTGCCTATATAATTTATTTTCTGTATGGGTGAGCCATAGTTAAGTGTGGTAAATTTGTCAACAAATTACCCATATCACTTTGCGGTCGTGTCGCGTAGGCTTTCCGACAACGTTAGCTGTAGTCGTGTACTCATCTTACATTGAGCGCTTGTCCGATGCGAGACAATTGTCAGCGTGACAGCAAAGGCAAGACAAATGATTCTTCCAACACCCATCTTGTTTGGAATCTAGGACAGATTTTTTCCAGAAAAAGAAAACAAAACATTGCGTTTTAGTTTTGAACCAGACAACAACAATCAAGATAAAAGAAGTGGAAATTAGATATTTTTTTGCCCGCATTGTTGAGCATGATAACACCTGTGTGTAGCTCGGGGCACGGTTGTTGTAATATTCAGTATGTGGGTGTAGGCAGGAGTTTGTAATTGTTGACAGTAAGGCTTACTGAAGTTAACATGGAGTTATTTTTTACACAGTTGAATAGTGCGATAGACTGGAATTTCAGGAAGGAATTTCAAATCTATTTCAGTTAAAGGAAACCCTGTGAATTCATTTTTAGTAAATTAGAACCCTAATGGATTATGTCCTTCATGTAAACTTTTACATCAAAAACACTTGAATACGTATTTTCTCGTTGATTAAAAAAAGTAGAAGAAAAATAATAAGAGTGAAAATAAATTGATATCAAAAAAGTTCTTGTAATTATACTTTTAACTGGTTTTTATATGTAATGTAACGAACAACAGCTCGGATGAGCCAAACAATTAAGTCAGTTTTATTATGCAAAACTGGAAAATAGTAAGCATTTATTTATTTTTTTTCTTATGTTCGGCAAGGAAAATCAAGCTTTACAACGGACAAACTCGAATGAATCTGACATACAATGAAACAGTTACTTACCGATCTTGAATTTCCCAGACGTAAGATGGCTAGCTGGCTAAGATATTGTAAATGGCAACTATTTATAGGGCAGGTTGTCTTAATTGACTTTAAAGAGTTTTAATCTATATATCCGCTCCTTGTTAACAATTCGGAAAAGTAGAGTGATAGCTATCACGAAAAAAAAAATACTTTTTTATTTACAAACGCAGTCTTTTTCGATTGATTCCATCCGGCCTCGAATAACCACGAATTAACCTGAATTACCAAATAGTGGAATGGCGTCATTTGCTGTTTAAGTTAGGCAACGCTTTCTTGCCAACGTCGTCAGTGTAATTCTCGTAAGAATTATCTATACTCGAAATTTCTTCGGGGGAGGATTTTTAACGTTATGAAAGAAGGAATTTAGTTTTGCAAGTTCTTTAATTTCTTGTGACCTTCTTCCACTTGAGTAGTTTCTGAGAAACAACTCAAGTGGAATTTTGCATAAATGAAACAAGCGGTTACTTCCTGAGGAACATGGAAGAGGCCCCAATATTGTTCTCGAACCGAATGCTGTAGTTGCAAGTGTTTTATTTAGGTGACATTCCTTATTGTTTCTTTTCTTTTCATTGTTTTCTTTTTTGGGGAGGTGGGGGGAATTTTAAATTTTGTATGTTTTTCGGGATACAGAAAACATGATAAGGGACATAACTGAGGTTGATTAACAGATTCTGAGCCCTAATTTCTCTGATATAAAAAAAAAGCGTGACAACTACAAATAGGGTCCGTCGGCTTTTTCAAATTCTGAAGTGCATAAAAAGAGTGATAGTAAGGTATTTCCGTTAACATTATAAGAACAGTTTTACCATGATGTATGCATATTGGATCCCCACTCGGTTCAAACGGCACATTTCTTTTTCTAGCTTATTGAAATGTTACCTTATTTGTTACTATGTCCATCTTAAAAGTAAATAACACCTAATGTAAAAAGAAGGAAACGGAACAAAGAACCCAATAACTTTTGCAAAGTTTAGTAAAAGTGGTACCTAATGGAGTGTACAAAGTTTGGGGTGATCGTTCCCGTCTTTTTAAAGTCTGTATAAAATTTCTGCGAACTAGATAAGATGAGAGGACGGTATGAGCTTATTTGGTCACACTTTCACACAAAATGAGCGAAACTGTTGACCATTCATAAAGAAGTTAGCAAACGTCACTGATATAGAAACACGTAACGACGTTCTTCAAATTTTTACACCTTATGAGTGCGCAAGCAATGCAAACATTTTTTTATTACCACTTTTTGTCAGTTTAAGCATTGAATTTCCACATCCAAGCAAACAAAAGGAACTCTAACATCCCATGAAAGGGAACTCTAACATCCCATCCAGCTGTATCAAATGCAGAGATACGTCATTTAGCTAGACCTAAGAGGAAGCACATGTTCGCGGTGGCGGAGACGTTAAAACGGTTACTTGTTTTACTTGTCTTCCTGTATTTAATCATAACAACAATGGAAATGGACGATTTTTCCTCTTTTATGGTGTCATGGAAGTAAGCGTTTCCGTCACATCAACGCTTTAGGAAAACAGAAGTGGAGTAACGGAAAAGCCGTTTAAACTACTGCAGCAAACACATGATGAGAATTCAAATCAGTATTATCAGTTAAGACTAAACTTAGATAGATCGGACAACCAAATGGCTAACATTATAGAATTTCAATCCACGTTCGATGGCAAGGAGTTCATCTTCAACTTAATAAGTTTTAACCTTCAACCAAGAAATTTGGCTATTTTTCTCCCGTCAACCCTAAACGTTTTGCCTAAAATGGATTAGCCATCAAGGATTCAAGTTTAGTTAGCGCTATCATCGGCTGTTGTCATCCATTTCGTTGAACATGTAAAGCCTTATTTAGGACAGTATATATTTTATTGTTACAGTTTTATTCCATCACTGATGAAGATCAAAGATTTTCGATCAATATTAATCGGTTCTGATTTTAAAGGTTCATTTTTACACGTTTTTTAACTAGTGTCAAACCATTTCTTACAAGTCTTACCTTTATTTAGACCCTCTTCCTGTGAGCTGAGAGCCAGTCACCTGGCTCACTTATTAGGGACTTTAAACCAGCGACACACTACATCAATACCTCATCGCGGCGAAAATAATTGCCAGCGATTGTTGGCGAATTTGGCGAGAGCCCAAATTGCCAATATCTAACATGCCAATGCCAGTGATTTCGATCGCACCTCCCGGCCACAAAAATCGCTTGCGGAAATTGTCGTCTCATTACCAAGGTACCGTTGGGCTAAACTGAACACAAATAAAGGTCCAGCGGCCCAAAAACGCAACTTAAAAAGGTCTTTTTCATCTGCATTAAGAAAGAAAACACTCATTTTTGTCTCCACGAAAAAACAAAAAACATAAAAAAAAGAAAAAATTACCAAGAATATCCAAGACAGTTTATGTTTCCACTTTCTTTATTCATCATGCATGTGACAGGCGCGAAGAGCGGGTTTCATTCTGTTTATGAAACTGAACAGATAGTACACTTGTTTGATATAAAATTGAAAACTCTGAGGTACGCACGCTTTTTATGAACCCGAAAAAAGTCCTGCCGAAATCTTGACCCCAAAAAGGTCCACCAGAAAATGTTTAGACCAAAAAAGTCTCAGACGTACAAAGTCACTGTTTTTGTTTCCTTTTGTTCTATTATGTAGATTCGTTGAGGGTCGTCACAGTGGTAGTTGCTATAAATGTATAAGGTTAAACTTTCTCAAATTCCCTCACTTCTCCTCGCTGTTTCGCGCTCAATTTTTTTCGCTCCCACATTCGTGGGCAAGCTTGACTTGTGGGTAAGTCTAGTATAAGCTCTGTATTGGACTCAGGATAGGCTAAGTCGCACAAGAACCGGAGGTCCACGAAGCGGGAACCAGTTACTGTTAACCCACCTACTCCCCCCTGGAGGGGATGCTAGTCCATTGCAGGGTTCCCCCCAGCAGCACCCATTTGCGCACCTGGGTACTACGATAGCAAGGACGAGGCCTTGACCAAAAGACCGTCAGATCTGAAGTGTTGGACTCAGAAGTTACCTTTAAATCAGTAAGATTGCATTTTTTTTATTTCTTTCTTTTAGCAGTTTTATTTATTTCTAAGTGAAGCATACATGCGAGTTAATATTCAAAGACATAATTTCAATAATCTTCCTTACAAAGCAATTGGTCAAAAGACGTACGCCCGCTAGGTCTTAATCACTTTTCCGTTTCCACAATAGCCATTCATACAGCCTATGTTGCCACTCAGCTTGTAGACGAAGAAATTGCCGCAGTTTCGAATTTTGACGCTTACTTCATTATCACAGCAATTCCCGTTCCAGCTGAAACAGACATTACCTCCTTGAATTCCATCTGCTACCTGAGATCACGAAAAACAATTTCAAAAGATTAATGTAAATTAACCCCCCGGGACGTACAAGGGAAGGGAGGGGGCTCTTGAACTTTTTCAAAACGATTTTTCATCATCACCTACCATTTTCACTAGCTGTATGCATATCCCTTACACACATTTTGACACAAGTTTGGTGACAATCGGTTGCAATGGGTACGGGATATGACGTCTGAAGCCGAAGGTGTTCACCCCTTTTTTCAGTGAAAAAAGCATAAAATGTCGACAAAAGGAGCAAAGTCATTAACTATGTCATATTCTATATGTCAAGCGTCAAAACTTTTCAATTCCCGCTGGGTTTTTTTTTACCATTCTCATTTTGAGTGAAATCAAAGCGGCCAAGATGGATAACGTCACGGGCCTCCAGCAGCTTCACAACCCTTAATACATATATATATATATATATATATATATATATATCATCTTGTAGAGCACGTCTTAGGTTATCTATCAGAGGACTGGAATAATTTTTTCGGGACAAAAAAACTCAGGGGAGGGGTACCATAGCCTCAATAGTTTTTTTTTTGTTTGTTTTTGTTTTGAAAAAGTATAATGAAAAGCGATATTAAGAAACTGAAGAGAATAATTATAGGGGGGAATTAGGGGTAAATTACCTTACTTAGTTTAGATACCGTATCCTAAACACTGGTTGTTAACATTTTTGGCTTAATAATGTAAGAACGTTTAGCAGCCCATGTTGGTTGTTGATGGAGTTACGTTTTTTTGCTTGTTTGTTTGTTTGTTTCTTTGTTTGCTTGCTTGCTTGGACAGAATGTTAGCACACATAAACATCTTTGCCATTTAATAGTTTTGAATGTTCATGATCAGTAACCGGTTAATATTGAGTAACCCTATTCAGAACCCGATGGGTGTATAATCCACCCACACGGGCTTATCTGAGAACAATTTGGTGTAGGAAGTCCTTGTTTTAAATTTGGTGTTAGAAAGCCAACCACATCGCAAAACTTCAGAGTTTGTAAATTTTCCTCTATTTACTTATAAATTAGAATTTCCTTGCGGTAACGATTACATTTTTAGATCATTATAGACTTCGTTATTGCTTATTGTTAAATTATGGCGGTCATCTTGGCTGATCCAAGATGACCGCCATTCATGGACATGACCTCATTTTTACATCTTCTGACATATCGGCCTACGTTGCCGGCCTCAAAGTACTATAATTATCGACGTACTATCTGCCCACTAAGTTTCACTGTCATAGCCATCACATTCGCGAAATCCACCCAGTTCCAGAAGGCCAAAAAAGCTCGGTCTAAATAGGGTTAATCTTTTAGTCAATGGCAAAAAGGTGCATAGCTATAACTACTGAAAGTGTTAATGCTGCACTAAAGGAAAGCTAAGAAATAAAATAATCTTAAGCAGTTCTATTGAGAGACCGACGAATAAAAAACAAGCCAGACAAGCAGTCACATTCCTCTGTTGGAAAGGAAACACGGAATGGAATTAATTAGACAAAAATACCAAAACACTCTCCTTGGACACAGCACGGGCGCGAATGACGATTACGCTAATCAGATTCGCGTATTTGCACTAGATCAAGGCATACTGATCTCTTACCATACATGCCTACTAACCTTTGGATAGGATCCAGCAAACCAGCCAGTCCTGTATGTCTGACATCTCGCAGGTTGTACACATTTTTCTGCCATGGCATTTCCTGCTGCGCCCGCGAATCTATACCAGCTGTTTTCGTCTATTTGATCATGGTCGCACCTTACTCTCATGGTAAAATCGGTGTTGTGAAATTGAGATCGATCCGGGGAGTTGAAGATTTTATATCTGTTGCACTCATTTTCTGTAGAAAAATTACGTCATGGTCGCATAACAAATCATATAAGATTGAGTAGTGATTGAATTATTATTGAAAAGTGCTTTGACGTTTAAATCCTAGGGCCAGGTAGTTCGAAAGCCGATTAAAGCTAATCTACGATTAAAAGTTAACCAAGGTTTTCATCTTTCTCGTTGAAAATGTTTTTAAAAGCTAATTTTAGGGAAAGGTTAAGAAGACTCTAATTCAAAACTGAGGGGCAGGAATAGTTTGGAAAACTGTGTATTAATTAGTAATGAGACTGGAATCAAAGTTTACGCTAATCCTGGGTTAACTTAATCGTGCTTGTACAATCAACACATAACGCAGAGGTTGTTTGATCTGGTCACACAGTTTAAGTCAACCATGAATATAGAGATCTGGGAAGAATTTAGAAGTGTTATTTAAGAGGTAAGCGGCTGCACATGGTTTATGGTCTTTTAGAGGGGGTCTGGGAACTAAAAGGGTCCCTAAGGGCTTTTTGAGGGCAAAATGTAAACCATATTTGGGAGAACACCTATATGCACGCTTCAGGGTGAAAGGGATAAAAGTCGCTCTTGCATTTGCCACGGCTAATGTTGTACCAAACGCTGTGCAAAGGAGTCAGATATGATGCTGAGTCAACGTCGCAAATAGGAGCAAGGATCCCTACGCTTTCTAAAGACGTACCTAAGAATTCGTAGGTCTTCAACTAACCTTTAGTGAGCATGTAGACGTAATTAGACCGCTTCATTCCTATCAACGGTTCAGTTTTCGTGCATCGTGATGAAGGGCCATATTTAGCGAAGGTCTGATGGCTTCGCAATCCGCTCCAACACTCTCCAAAGAATTGGATTCCGAAAAACAAATATCCCTTGCTCTTAGCCTGGGGAAAAACATAATGTCTAGAATTTGACTGGGTTAACTAAGGGTTGTACATTCTGTAACCCTAGCCCGCAGAGAAGCAAAACGAATCGTTAATGAGGACAAAATCAATCAAAACGGACTGTCCGTGTTTGTCCTTAAAAAATATGCATAATTTCTCTAAGACCCATAAAGGTAAACGCAGACAGGCATAAAACTAACTATAAACGAAGAAAAATATCACGAAAGACACTGAACCCACCAATTTCGGCGCACGTAGAATTGGCTGGAGAATCTTTTATAGGAAACCAAATTCACAAAATGGTGGGCGTTTTCTAGGTTAAAACGAGAGGGAAAGTCAGAAACAATGCCATAAGAAGATTTTTTAACTTATAAATGCAAAAAATGGCCACGGAAACGGCGCTACAGTAAGATGAAAGTTTTGTCTTGAAGTTTGAAAGTTGCCGCTAAGTTCATCTGTTTTATGCGTCTTGCGTTTATCTTTGCTGCATTATTCGTCTCAGACTTATTTTTCGTGTTTATTTTGACACGTAATGCGTCTCAAAAATCATCATCTAAGACCAATTATGTGTCTTCCAAGATAACTACAGCCACTGAAACGTCAAACATCTTTACTTTTTGGCTACTCTCCTTTTCAAAGTATTTCGAGTTCCCATTAAAGTTTGAGCTTGGCTTTGATGCATTGAGAAATTAGTAGTACTTACGTTAAAGAACTTTAAAAGGTAGTCGGAAGATTTTGTATCTTAGTTCATGCACAGTAATTTTTGGATGGACATGAACTTTGATCTATCGTTGTTTTAAATTTGGTACTCTTAGCAAACCAGTCAAAATCATCTCTATTTCGTCATGAGCTAGTGCACATAATTTGAAAATCTAAATAATCTGATCACAGGGGTTAAAAAGTTACTTACCTTAGCGGCACACTTCTTAATAACTGAAGTTTCTATGTGAGTCCAGTTCATGACTTCAGGCCACTTGGAATTCTGAACACGAAAGTTCTCAAGCAATTCAGGCAAAGCTCTGGCTGATAATCTGTCATTGAAGCATCCAACCGGAACATAATCTGCATCTTCTTAATACAAGTAAACAAAAATGAAACCAAGTGAAAACAACAAAAACAACGATAAACCTCCGGTGATAACGGATTGCTGCTAAAAAAGAATTGAATATAGAAAAAAAAATTAACTAAAAGTGCAGGGAGGTCCTAACCACGTTGTAATAGGAAAGGTATGAATAAGAAGTAATGAAAAGCAAAAAGTGAATTTGTCAATTTGTAGAATAAGAATAATTGAACTGGACAGTTTTAACACTTTAAAACACTATAAAATGCACTCGGTTTTTTTATCGCCTCAAATGTGTAATCTCTGCTATGACGTTGCACGATCATGATACACTACATTTAGTTTGTTTTATTTTATAACAGAATCAGAAAATTGCCCATTTTGCGCTGACTTATCCTGACTCAGACATTCTTGGGAGTTTCCGAGGATTCCGTAGACTATCTTCAGAACTCTAAAGTACCTATGCAAACCATCCTAACCTTTCCCCCTGTTTCCATATAAAAACGTATGCCCCATTTTCAATATAAAATTTAAAAAAGGAAACTGACACTTCATCATATTTCGTCATTAAAAGCTGCTTTTTAAGAAACAACAGGTATGAACCACACCAAAACATATCGTTGCTTATTAATTTTTCTTAGCTTCACTGCGAAGAAAGTTGATGTCACTTTATTGGTATATCCTGAGATAAAATCTGTAGTGTTGTACAACAAGGATATAAAAATGAAAGCATCTGTGGCTTATTGTTGCTGGTTGGTATAGGACAAAAGAGGACAAAAGAGGAAAATAGGTAATGAAACTTACCAAAGCTAAAAACGTAACTTGTTAATAGAAAGCAGATGGTAATTCTGAGAGGCAAGTTCATATTGCCTCGAAGTCAGTTTTTGCAGTCTACTTCAGGCACCGATGCGATAGCTTGCGTCGACCTAAGGAAAGAAAACAAATAAAATTCAACCTTTCTGATAGGATCTTCGAAAAGATCCAACTTAATGATCATTTATGTTCGCAGTGATAAAGCGGCTTCATAACATCCGAGCTACCGAGATCAAATGCATCAACTTTTTTTTTTCCTAAGACATTTTGAGCGCCAAGAAAACCTATCCAAAACTCAAAAGGAATGGGGGCGTCCCTGAAAAAAAAATTGGATGAATAATGGGTGGTAGTGAATAAAGGATGGTATGGAGTGAGCTAAAAGACAAATAGACAAATAGATGGGAGGATTTGAAAAAAAAAAGGATTAAGACTGATGCCGGTACTTGTAGGCAAAGACAACAGACCGTAACTCACAACTTGCCAAGTCTGCAGTTAAAAGTGTGCCAGTTAAATGCAGATTGACTATTTAGGAAATTTCCAATATCTTTCCGGCGTCAAAATGTGCTTTTGACTGTGGACCAATCAGCTCCAACATCATCTTCAGACAATGAACACAAGATGAACTGCGGAAACCCACACTCTATAAACTGTCTATGACGTAATATAATGAAAACAATTTTACCACCCACCAGCTGCAATTACAGTTTCTCAAAATTTTATTATTTCTCCTCTTCAAAAGCAAAGAAATTTACCTGGAAAATATGACTTCTTTTCTCCCATCCATCTCCTATATCCATACCAAGCAGCTAATTTTACTCTGTTCTTGAACAAACATTTCTAATTTTATTTACTTTTCTACACTGTGGACGGTTTCCTTAATTTTGCTACTTTGCGATATTTACTTATTTAATATTATCTCCTTGTAAGGACGTAAAATGCCGAATTTTACCATTTTTAGAGCAACAATTTATATGAGATATAGTTTCCACCTCTCTTAAGAAAAAATTGGTGCTCTATATGTTTGAAAAACGGTTTCTTTTCCTTCGTAGGCAAGGGTCCTTTTCAGACTGAACTGCAAATATGAACTTAGTACATTTCCGTTCTTGAGACACTTCTTATGACAGGCATGCTTTTTATGTCTAAACATTGAAGGCCACAAAGACGCAGCTGAATATATTGTGCTTTCTTCTTCCAAAGACCTGCATAAATGTAGCTATGGTCCCTAGATTGTATTTTCTTATTGTGGGAGAATATTTTGCTACAATCTCGGCCAGAATTCCTTGAATCACCTGCTCCCCCATTCAAAGTTGATCAGAGTAAAACAAAAAACATTTTGGCGTCAGAAAAAACATAATGATAAGAGGAAGGGGAAGCTCGCTTGCACAAACTGTTTCAAGGTTTGTGGCCGGGATTGTAGGTTTCATGTCTTACCCTTTTTGTTTTGTTGTTGTTTGTTTTGTTTTTTTCTAAAATATTTTAATTTCTCGAAACTTTTGAGACTTGTATTTCTTAGATCCTAAGCGCGAGCAGAAAGGTATTAATACAGAGATTTAGCATCACGTTTATGACAAACTGCAAACGTCAATCTGCCGTTTGCAGCCTGCCGTTTTGAAATGGGACATTTACTTCTTAATCTTCGTGTTAGTTCATTAAAAGATGAAAAACACGAGAAAGTGTTTTTTTCTGAACTATCAACGAACGTTTCAGTTACCTGTTGATCGATGCAGTTTCCTCTGGATATTGTTACCTAACGCTTAGTTTGAACACCTTTTTTCGTGAAAAGACAGCCTCTGACAATTTCCTTGAAGGTGACAGCCAAGCATCAACTCGCTTTTTCTCACGTTTTTTTTTTCCTGATTTTGTAAATGCCGTCAGGTAACCGGTTATTTGTTTTGAGAGAATTAGAAATGAAACATAACAGGGCTTAAACACAACTGGTAATTGTAGCAGAGCGATTCAAACACTTCACGTCAGAAGAAGTAGAGTGATGCGATTCAAAGACTTCATGTCACGTTCTTGATTTGAAATCAGGCCTTCTGACCTTGAAAAACGGCATATGGCGGACGGAAAAACTTGATCACGTGCCACAGGGATATTGATTCATTATCAGTCAAAGATTTCTTGTCTATATTTTGGTCCAATTTTTTGGGGCGATGGATCGAGAATTGCCTTATTTAGGAGGTTCTTTGACGGCCTAAAATAAAACGCAAAATTATCGCACCTTGGAAGCCACAGCTGTAGTGTTTTTAGAAGAGTTATTTTTTAAGATACCCTTGTCTAGCTGTGTAAAATGTAACACTAATGCTTTATATATCTCGTGGTTGCGATAGCAACTTCGAGGTATTGTCTTGGAGTTGATAGCATTCCTGAGCACATTCTGTTATTTTTTTGTGAGCTGTCTTAAATATTCACTGATTTTCCCGAGATTTTCGGTATTCCCATGGGATAAACTTTGCTGTCTCATCGGGCTGTCGAAGACCCTTTCGTTAATTTAGCCGCTAATGTATCAGATAACTAGGATGTCTGGGTTGCTGCTGTTTTAAGTGAAAACTTGTGTCGCTTATCAAAGATTTCACTCTCAGTAATATTCAATATGTTGTGATAAAATTTAAGATAAATAGCGTTACAGCGATGTGTTCTTAGAACAGGTTCATGTCAGGAGCGTATCGTGATCATAGGTCTGTTAATTGCGAAGCATACAGTTAGTCCATGAGAACAGTCGAAACATATTGGTGAAATAAAATACAAAACCCTTCTTGCAGAGAACAAGAAGAAAAACACTTTTCTACTAAGAAACAAACAAACAAGCAAACAAGCATCAACAGCCACGAAATGTCCAAAAGAATCACAGTCCAGCGCCCTAACCAGTTACCCACGCTTGCATCTTTATGATTTCAT
>Ga0126336_10001666_pt1 | contig 11958 bp, 5 predicted proteins | sample SidCmetagenome_FD_92530 | JGI IMG/M metagenome (GOLD analysis project Ga0126336, IMG submission 92530) | Coral microbial communities from El Islote,Puerto Morelos, Mexico - Siderastrea C C metagenome | ecosystem: Host-associated > Invertebrates > Cnidaria > Coral | place: El Islote,Puerto... | reverse complement strand
TTTCATTTTCTTTTGCATAGTTGTTTAATTATAGCCACTTTTCAAATCCTGAGATTTAGGTAGGGTCATACGGCTAGATTTTGATAAAAATGCCCTAAAAAAGTCTAGTTTCCAGTCCACTCCTAGCACACGGTCTTTTATATTTGATATTTTCTAAGGTTCTCATATTTCTTTTCCAGGATAATGAGGGTTAATATTACTTCTTTTAACAGTTGTAGCAACAAATCACCCAAAAGAAAACTACTGTTGGCTTTAAACTAAAGCTTCACAAAGGTTATCTTTCTCTTCTGAAAACTGTAGTAAGCCAGTTATTACATTTCCAACGTCCAGCATAACTGTATTGTAAAGAAACCTCCAAAAAAACATTTGTCAACAACGGTTTTGTTATTCACTGTGCAGTTACCAGAAGTTTTTTTTTCAGTTGTGGCTTCTAAGCGATGCGTTTCTCAAAATGGTGTGTCGAATGTGCCTCAACCTCCAGCAGTAAATAAGAGGATTCAGAGATGAATTAAGCAACAATAACGTTACTGTATACCTCGATAAACTCAGTATGACAGCACTTGAATCAGTAGTTGTAGCGTTAGTCCATAGCATACAAAGGTCTGGTAGATAACAAACCAAAAACACGAGATATAAGTAAACTGCAGCGATAGCATATTTTCTCATTCTTCCAAGGTTTGCCATTTCTGCCGGCATTCTGTGCTAGTTGCTGTACTTGCAGAACTTGAATCTGATGTGCGTGGCGTCGTATCGCCACATATAATTTACAATTAAATAAAGTTGCAGCTATCATACAGGCAATCTGAATAACGGCAAAAACTATGAAAATTACATTTTCCGGAGTCCACAACTTGACCAACGAAAGAAATGCACTGAACACCCATATTAAGATTGCCACAGCAACAGCACGCTTTTGAGTCATAAGTTCCTGGTATCTAAGATGAAGATGGATGGTCAAGAATCTGTCTAAACTCAAGGCTGTCATACTAAAGAAAGAGGCAAAACAAAGTAAATTCACTGCAAATTGAAACGCCTTGAGCATACTATTAAAAATTAAGTCGTTTTTAGTGTTTTGTTTTAAGTCTATGACGAGTAATCCAACATACAAAGGTTGAACTTTTAAACCAACACCAAGATCAGAAACAGCCATACATAGGAGTAATGCTTTTACAGGCTTTGGCAACGATGAAGTTTTGTTTATTGCGTGGATTGTAACGCTGTTCAACATGACCGCGGTGTAAGAAAAGAAAACGTTGAAGACGCAGTTAGCGATGTAAGACGAATCAGGCAAACGACTTTCCTCCATTATATAGAACTTTAAAAAAAGTTGAGTTTCTGCCGATGAAAGGTTTCAGTAGGCAGTTACACCCAAACGAGCCAAACGAGATAGTTCTATCTTTACAGATGTACATTCAAGGCAAACTGCTGTTTTTTCCGGTTATTCTTTCTATTCAGATGGGAAGGACTTCAGAGCGTTCCAACAGAGTGTTCCGCTTATTTGACTAGATGAAGTTGCAATCTTGTTTTACTAATGTTTCACGGAAATACTGTTTGCACTCTACTTGGTTCTTAGGACATCGAAATTGTAATATGATCTCCATTCGTCTTCACACACGTGCAGGGATGATACGCTTCTGCACACACTTAAAGATAAAACACGCCATTATTCTGTTTGTAAGACAGGTGCTTGATTACTGGCTAGATAATTCTTCAATTAAAATTGAGCTCTGCATTAAAGCTCAACCAAATAATTACGCATTCGACAGTCGTTTGCTTAAAGCCGGCAGTTTTCAGTTTGTCTGACATCGCGCGAAACTGATATGGTTCAAGTTGTTCCTTCGATATAGAACGCACTTAATGAGGCGCCAAAAAGTTACATTTCCTATTAGAAGGGAACATTTTCCGTCCTTAAAATCGTTCTCATAATTGGAGCTCAATAATTTTTTGGTATGCATTTATTTCTTGTAGCAACTTAATATTTAAAAAGTCCATTTGCAGCTGTGGGGCACGTGACCATTTCAGGTAGAATAAAGACTTCCTCATTTATTAATGAATCGAAGGACCGGTCAAAGTAGTGTTGTGTTTCGTTATACCAATCGATTAAATTTGAAATAACAGTTTGACTTTTGTAATTCCTGTTGTAAATTGCAACAGCGCTTGCCATACTTTGTACTAACTCATATCAAAATTGTAACTTGGCACGTTCAGTCGCAATTAGTAGTAGACCGTACGTGTCATTTCTATTCTCATCTTGCAGTTATTGATAACGCGTTCGTTGGATTGCCCAAAAGAGGGAGTATAAGAAACTCATTCTTTGTTCGAATGTGTTCTTATTCATGAATTCCATATCTTGTTAAAAGTAGATCATACACTGTACATGTACGCAGCTACGCATTAAAGTTAGTATTACCAGTTTTCTTGTTGAAAAAAGTCAAATGCTAGTGCGCGCGAAGGAACCACCGTGTAGTTTGCATAAACGTCCATGCTTGTGTGTTCCAAAACATTGATCACAAATCAATACCTTAACCCTCGGGCGTACAGGGGGAGGGGAGGTGCCCCCCCCCCCCTGTAAGGTTCATCTTCCATTCGTATCAAGAGAATCTTCTGTCAGCATCTGCCCTTTTCAGTCGCGTTGTGCATATTCTGCAACGTTTGGCGAGAATCGGTTGCTGCAGTGAAGTGTTCAATTAAATATTCTACATGTCTAGCATGACAAATTTTCAATTTCCGCCGTTTTCGAGTAATATATCGTCCAAGATGGCAGCCATGTTGGCCATGTTGGCCGCCGTTGGCATAAACAACCGACAGCAAGTTCTTGTAGTATAGTTTTCTTTAGCATTGCCTTGTGAAGATCTCGATGGAGAGCGAACTAAGATATATGCTAAGAATTGTGCGTACTTTTCATTGAAAGTTTGCTTGTTTTCAAGAACTTTCGAAGATACCATAACTTTAAATCTTTCTATAATCTTCCTCTCAAATGTCGCGCTTCGTTCGCTACTGAGATTTGTTGCCTCCAGGGGGACGGACTCACGATGCTTGAAGTGTAACGCGAATTTCATTATTTAAGTATAAACTTATGGGTTTTCGAATAAACTTTTCAAAAATGATTTCTCTGCCATTATTTTGTGTTTGTCCATTCATAAAAGTATAAGGTCATGCAAAGCACAGTCCTAAGATAACAGCATCTAATTTCACAAGCATCACTTCAGTGAGATGTCGGGGAATAAACTTTTTTTCAATTTTGACTGTCGAGTCCGTCTCTTTGGCCAGGCTGTTGTCGATTTTTTTGTCCTAGACGTTTTCAATAGTAATAATCTTTTAAGAGAAGCAGTTGTCGGTTTAAAGCTATCAAAACAGTTTTGTGCGTTTCTCAAAGCGCACGAATTTATATACTTCGCAGCCACAAAACTTATGCCATAGTTTAAAGTATGTTTGGTGTTTGTTTTGTTTTCAATCTCGATCGTCTCTAGTTAGAGAACGAAATATAAGAGTTAATTGAGAAACTATAAGCGAAGCAGTTGTCGGTTTAAAGCTATTTTATCCGGAAAGTTTCCGGAAACAGTTCTGTGCATTTCTCATAGCACCCAAATTTATTCACTTCGCCGCCAAAAACTTGTGCCTTAGTTTTCAGCATGTTTTGTTGTTTGTTTTGTTTTCAATCTCGATGGTCTTCTCTCGTTTGAGATCGAAATAAAAATTAATCAAGTAACTCTAAGCGAAGCAGTTTTCGGTTAAGGCTATTTCATCCGGAAAGCTTCAGGAAACAGTTCTGTGCATTTCTCATAGCGCCCGAATTTATATACTTCGCGGCCGCTAAACTTACGCGGTATTCCTTCGATAATTTACAGGTGCTTGGAAGCTCCCAAAAACCTTTCTTTCGGGTAATTGTTCCCAGTAAAATGCCAGTACAAATTTTTGACTAGACCTTTAGTGGCAGTTCGCGTTATTTGTTAACGTCCGAACACGAACAAATAAAAACCCAAAAAGATAACCCATTTACTTCAGAGTAAGTTACATTTTGCTGTTGTAAATGAGCGACGTTTCAAGTTCATTCAAGCGAACAGCCAATAATCCGAGGAGATTTGACCAGCCTTGACAGTTAAATGACAGGATATTGAAACATTGCAAGAACCAAGCAAGACGGGTCGTTAGTATTAAAATTAAACATGTGTCCAGTTTGATGCCCGAAAAAAAAAAATAATAAAGCTGTGCTCTAGAATGACCTTTCCAGCTCGGATTCACAGACTGAACAGATCCCCAAAATATCGGAGGACAATTCGGAAAACTTTGGGGCTTTTTGAGAAACACTTTTCGGAAGAGAACGAGCCAAAAATAGCCCCGAAATATATTTGGGACCGAAAAGTTTCAGGACTATTTTTCAGAAACGAACGCCAGCTTATTCCTTGGGAGCTCCGCTTTTAGGCTTGGCTACATCTATATATTTATTCATGTTTCAAGCAAGCAATGTAGGCACCCTATACAACACCCTTTTTTTCAAATAGATGGAAACCTTTAAACTTGTTTAGTATCTGTAGTGTGAAATCAATGAAATAATTATCCCTTTTACTGTTGCTTGGAGGCAGCTGTGTTCAAGTCATCGACAACAGTCTCATCAAAATCCTTTATTGTTATATTTCACGCCACCGAGCTAAACAGTGTCAATTTTCTTAGGGTACGGTTTGACTGGTCAAAAATGACTAGTTAGGGAAAAATAGAATATAATAATAGCTGTTATTACAGTTGAGCCTGCGGTCCAATCTCGTTTTGTTTAAAAAGGCACACAAACGAGGCTAGAGGGTCAATACCACGCGATACAAGGCAGAATGACCCACTAGCCTCGTTTGTATGTCGAAACCGCTGATAACTGTAATAACAGCTATTGAAAGAGTTTGGATGGAGAATCTTGTATGTGAAAAGCAGAAAAAAGAATGACTGTTCCCTAAACACCTACGTATCTAACTGAAGTTTAATTTTCTGTTTGTGTGTTGTACTAATCGGCCTGTTCGAAAAACAATTAGGGATTAATTGCACGCATGCCTCATATCGAACTTTTCACTAATTTCTTTCTTTTTATTTCTTTTTAGTAACAAGTGGCGTATCAACGACTAGATACTAGAAAAGTCCGACCTGCCGGGGTTCACAAGACCAATTAATCCCTAATTATTTCGAAAATAAAGAAGTTTTCTTTTTCAGATATCACTGCTACTGTAAATACGAGCTTCCGACGGTTCAAAAAGTAGCAACCGTCTTCTTTTCATATTAGAGGTGGTTATAGCTTAATGATACCACACCGAGACAAAATGTTTTGTAAAATTAATTTCATTTTAATTCTGTTATATCAGACAAGGCATGAAAAACATTTTGCCAAAGTTCTTCGTAAAATAATTTCTTTCATTTGCAAACAAGCACCACTGCGTTCAATTTCATTGGCTTGAGAGCTGTCAAAACTCTAAACGCATCACCGACTTAAAAACGATTTACAGTGAATGAAAATCAAAAGATGGAATTTTAAAGCTCTTATATAATTACGAGGAGCCATGGTCCAAGTAAGAAAAAACCTTTCCCTTCCCCATTTTTGACTAAAGCTTTTAACCGTTCAAAGTCGTTTCTCGTGAAATTACGAAACTAAAACTGATGAACAAATTTAGCTAATGACATAAGAAATTCATTTCAGTCAGTTAGTACAAATATCATTTTCTGCGGCTTATAACGCTGCATTGCAGTTGGTACACAATTAACGTGCGAGAGGACGGCGAAATTAAATGCGAACAAATTTAAATTCCATTGATTAATCGTCCATGATCCAATGAAATAAACTTTAAACTTTAAAGGACATTTTGCGTGTGTTTTTTCGCAACCTTTGTGCTTGATATTTGTTGTGATTTCGTTGTAACTCTTGTCCGGGTACAATTCAGAGACTTTTATTGACATGTGAACATTTAAAACGATTTAGAACAATAGACCAAAAATACAACTCGCAATTTTAATTGTTAGAAAAGGCTTGTTTATTTGTGTCTTCGAATCCAATTAAATCCAATGCTAAGCAGTGTGATAGCTAATAAATTTATTGTTACAATTAACGAGATGAAATCTTATCATGTTCCATAAAAGGTACTGTGTAAATGTGGTTGGCTTTATTATGTAAGCGATACGAAGATAATTACACTTTGAGTTCTTACAGTCTATCTAGGGTTACCGAGGAAACTAACCTTTCATTACCAGTGTGAAAGATATAGCAAAACATGCTGCAAATTAGTGGATATCGATTACCTTTCCCCTCAGCTCCCATGTTATGTCCGTTATGCACTGTATCACCCGGAAATCTCCGTTCCGTACCGTTACAACCATGTTGCTTTTACCCGGCGGAAATGTATCCAGTAACACATGTTCAGCTTCCGGTTGATTCTTCATCGCCGTTTCGTTTGCCCTCTTTTCAGTCTCACGGTATCGCATCGAAACTGCGCAACATGCGTATGCCGCCAGTTTCAGCTCAATTTTTTCAAACATCGCAAGTCGAGAATGTAACACAGGTACAAACTGCAAGGGATAGTAGTGATGATGTTAATCTCAACAACGGTGAGTTGAAAATTATCTCTTTAGCTTAGTGTGGGCTTTTCTTTTACTTTAACAGGGCTTGAAATTAGCAGTTTGGCTTTAATCATTTTTTCATTAATCTAAGCTAATATAATTATACAAGAAACTCGATTCCAAGAACACAACTTATTTCATGTATCCCGTAAGTTAAAATGTATAAAAAAGGTTTTAAGTTTTATTGAAGGTTACTGAAACCCAAAAAGGAATTCTCCGCTCAGATTTCTTTCATTTTTTAACTGATTCAGTCTAAAAGTCAATAACAATTTTGATGAACTAATGGCTAGCAGTTGAAAACGAAATTTCAAATATTTTTAAAAAGGAATTTAATGTAAAATAAAAGGGATAATTTAATTTTTTTCAAAGTTAGAGAAAACGAGAACGTTCCAGTTTTTTAATACTGCCCACTAATGATTCATTGTGAAAAAAGTAAATACGCCAGCAGATCATATTGTAAAATCTGTAATATTGTACGCTTGTGTTTGTAAACGACAACTAACATTGCTTGCACAAGAGCAATGTGTAATAATTCTTACCAAACTCAAATCCGAGTAATGACAGTTAGCAATCGCGAACGGGCTGAACCAGTCGGAATTAATCAGTCCCCTTGTTACGAAAGTCTGAGGTAATGTTTCGCCAATTAAATTCGACTATCTCAGGCGATTTAGGCCTACCGAACAGATATTCCGCCGAAACAAACCGTAAAACCTGTTATGCTTGAGAGAAAAGCGCGTGAGCAAAGTTTAATTGAAAGGTTTTAAAACAATGATTGGTCAAGTAAGAAAACCTTTTGCTCTGATTTTCTAATTTAAGTCTTCCTGCTTTACGCCACAACTGGGTCGATCACCATGGACATAAATGACTTAGTTCCAGAATAATAGGTCAAAGCTACAGGTAGAGAAATAAAGCTGTGCGGCAAGCATATCATTTGACACTTTCCCTTATTACAGAGAATTGCGGTTATTACAAAGTGGGGTATCACATCTATAAGTGGACATGAATAAAAGATTGAAGTTTTCTTAACTTTGTTATAAGTTTGTGTGTGTGATCTGGAAAGGCGGTCATTTTGAAAAATCTGGCGCGGTCATCTTTTCAGGGTCCGGGAGGGGCAATCATGAGTCTTGCTGTTACAGTTTGTACTTTCTCTTCCGAAGGAAGAAAGTATTTTAAGTAGCTGTCTGGAGGGTTTTATTTTTATTTCCCCTAAGTGGAACATTTCGTGTTTATAAGTCTCATTAAAAACGCTAATAAGTAACCATCAGCTTAAACAGGGCTGATAATATGTTGATTTTTGTGCCTTTTAGCTAATGAGATCAGAATATTCGCTAGCATAGTTCCCGTTAGCCGTTTTTATAAAAGCTTGTTATTAAAATAAAGAACATCTCGTCAACAGCCTGCTTGTAATACCTGATAACTTCCGGTGATCTTTCTCAATCTATTTCCATGACCCCCTGATGCATGGTGGCAGACATTAGACGAAAGCCGTTGGGGAGTTTCATCCCTTGTCTATTTATTATTCTCGGCGAACGATCGGAAAAACCGAAAAACATTCCATCTTCTTTACTTGCCCCAGACCTCGAAAAGATGGCGGCGTCGGAATTTTACAAAAAGGCCGCCATTCCCGATCAAACAGGTATAACCAAACTTGAATCTTGACACCTTAATAAAGTTATTCGTTCCTTCCTTCCTTCCTTCATTCATTTATTCACGTCTACATATTTGATATGAGGGCCCCTTATGGTTGTTACCAGCGTGTTCTGTATACTGGTGACAATTTAAACAACAAAGTCTGACTAATTGACCAAGCCGAACACTTTGCGTTGCTCTCTCTCTTTATCGCCCCACTCAACACTTTCGACATAACAATACCTAGCAGATTGCAAGTTGTGTACATCCCCTTCATTGCAAATGAATCTTGTAATGTAAAAGGCCTAGGTCGTAAAGGGCTCTTATTATAGCTCCCTGGATGGATCATCCGACCAATCTATAGAAGGTCATAGGTTTGACGCCAGCTGGGATGAGATCCACTCTTATGTCTGACTAAATAAACGTTTCAATTAGGCTGTTCCTTTTTCGTGGATGTGTGGAAACAAACTGGTCTAATTAGTACGTTTGTTTTAGACGGCAGAGAGGGTTCAAGAGAGCATCATTGTGCTGCTGCCGCAACCAACAAGAAAAAACGTCGAAAGAGAACCATATTCACGTGCGAACAGCTTAGCCGCCTGGAATCCGAGTTTGAAGAGCAGCAGTACATGGTGGGAACTGAGAGACACCAGTTGGCAGAGGCGCTGAATCTGACCGAGACTCAAGTGAGCTTTGTTCTTCGTCCTGTTTCAGTTACCCAAAAGTCTCCGAAATTTGGTGCGAAATGTAAATGTAAAGACATTTTAGCTTTGCTCTTTCCCGAAAACAGAAAATTTCTATACAAAGCGGAATTTCTTGAAATTAGTCTAAAATTCCCCAACATAATTTCCGAACAGAAATTAAATGGACGCACAAAAAGTGCTTTTTTATCCATTCCCATTCTTCCTATTATTGCCATCCTTTTCCAAACCAAATGTACTTAAAATGTAATTTTAATCAATCGAAATTAGTCTAAAATTCCCGAACACAATTTTCGAACAGAAAATGTGCACACAAGTTGCTTTTCTAGCCATTCCCATTCTTCAGTATTACTGCCATCCCTTACCAAACTAAATGTGTATTCAAAACGTGATTTTAAACAATTGAAAGTATTCAGTAAAATTCCCGAATTTAATTTTCGAACAGAAAATGTGCGCACAAGTTGCTTTTTTAACCATTCCTATTCATCATATTATTGCTATTGGCCCCCCAGTTTGGTTTCCAAAGTCCGAGTAAAGTCCAGTAAACTGAACATGACATGTCTTTAACGGGAATGTCCACTGGGGATTTTGTTGCCATTAACACAAACTATGGACTAATTATCTGAAATTAACCGATTTCTCCCGTGCGTACGTGGTAAACCGCATTGTAACGCACATGCAGAAACATTGTACTTTCAAAGGAGCAATGATTTAATATTATATCTTAAAGCGTCCAATCTGTAAGTCCTGAATACTATAACCTAAACTGATTTCCATTCCCAAGCGAAGCTTGCATCAAAAGATGTAATTAAAGTCGTGTGTATATGGCAAATCTGCTTCTTTTCAAGCTCGTAATTCAAAGAAATTCCCATTTCCATAGCAAAGTTACTTGTTTTTCTAGGTGACTGGAACTCTTTTGATTTTGACTTACGAAACATTTCATTCGCCTCAATGTTTTCAACGAAATCTCTTCAAGCATTTTGTACTTTTGCAACACTGAATCTTCTTCATTTATGACCGAAACATTATTAATCCACTCTTGGATATCACCGTAAATAGTTTTAAATGATTTGCATGGTTTTTGTCTTACAGAAATGATTTAAATGATTCAAGTTTAATGAGTTGAATAATGTGCGTACCTTTATTTTTACAACAGATCAAAATCTGGTTCCAAAATCGCAGAATCAAGTGGCGGAAGGAGAATAAACAAAATTACCCAGATTTTCTCGCCAGTCCCTTCTCGGTGGCGTGTGCCGTCAGACATTCGAGTGGAGTAGAGAACTGGAGCGACAAACGTGGCCTCGGTCCTATGAACAATGTTCAGAACTAAAGCGACTATTGACGCTGATGAGTCACAAGATAAACTCACGGCTTGTTGCAAACTGTGCAGCGCAACGCAATATACCAAAATTTGTAAACTTCGAAATATACGCAATATCCTGTAAACTGCGCAATATCGATATCTCGTAGTTGGCGCAATTTCTTGTTGAACTGTTTGTCTGACAAGTGGTCAACTTACAGAAACTTAAGATTACTCCGAACCTTGGTGGGTGTCCAACCGTGTCCTCCGGGAAAAAATTCGTATGTGCGCCATTTTGAAGAAAAACATGGCAAACTATCAATCGTTGGAAAGGTTACTAAAAGTAGATTTCAGAAAAAAAAAATGGAATGCCATTTTTTTAAATTCTGCAAACGAAAATTGCAAAAATGACCACGAAAGTGACCATGCGTCATTCAATCAGATACATGAATTAATAGGGTAATAAAATTCGGCAAATTTCTATGAAATTTGGCCTGAGCATTCCTCAGATGTTGTAAAACCAAAGGGTTTCAGGGACTAATTTTTGAAATTTATAATATTTCACCCGTGGCGATCTCTAATGTAATGCGCATCGCGTATTCTTGGCTACTCGAACTTGACAGTTTAATTAAAAAAAATAACCAGTCAGAATATCGAAAAATGCTCACACACTTTTGATAATTGATCCTTTGTGATTAACACTGCGCCGTTATTTTGCCAATGCACTTTAACGGATTTGTTACCCTGTTTATTCAATTGAGTGACACATGGTCAGTTTCGCGGTTTATTGCGATTTTCTTTGGGGAATTGAAAACAAAACCGGCCTTTCATTTTTTTCCCCAAAATCTACATTCATTAACCTTTTCAACGATTCACAGTGTTTTCCTTTAAAATGGCGCACATACGAATTTTTTCCCGGAGGACACCCGCGAAGGTCCGGAAAAAACGGGTAACAAAAAAAAACCTTGCGTATACGATCTCGAGGACGCTGGATCAGTAGAACTATCTGGCTCTGATGGTAATACAGTTATCGAGAAAAAAAAAACATTATCATAGCATTTTTTTGACCCTCGTTATAGAGTATTGTTAAAGATGTAGGACGAGTTTACACAGAAACAGCCTTACCACAGAGCCCATCCAGTTTGCATGAGATCCAACCTCGTGGAGCTCTAGAACATGCGCAGTATACGCTTTCACAAGTTAACCGCTGTTCAAACAAACCGTTTTGCTAGAAAGCGAGCAGTTCACAGAGTCCTGCATATAATGCTCAGGTTGCAAATTGTGGTATCACGGAAAGCCGTATAAGCATAGAACATAGGAACGCTTGTTGTACTCATGTATATCAGTCGTCAGTGCTTTGGGCTTACGCTAAATTGTATATTAACGTCATGTGAAAATCCCAAATTCAATTGATTTACAATATTTTATTTTGAATTGCTGGTGACCAGATTCATAGCTAGGCTTTAGTAAGGGTTTCATTTTGACCGTTTTTAAATTGTAATGTATTCATATTATTTACTTGACGAGAATAAGTCTTTTGCAAACCAGGAAAAATTGTTTCAGAAACGTATATGACTTGTTCGGGATCCTTTTATCCTTTTGAGGACAATGTTTCAGCATGTTTTCAAGTTCGGGGAATCAGATGTTAATTAACTAAAGGACTGAAGTAAATAATTTCACTAAATGTTAGCCCCTGTATCAGTTATTTCAGTACCGGGGTTCGTTGCAAATTTGTTGTTATAT
>Ga0126336_10001665_pt1 | contig 11960 bp, 6 predicted proteins | sample SidCmetagenome_FD_92530 | JGI IMG/M metagenome (GOLD analysis project Ga0126336, IMG submission 92530) | Coral microbial communities from El Islote,Puerto Morelos, Mexico - Siderastrea C C metagenome | ecosystem: Host-associated > Invertebrates > Cnidaria > Coral | place: El Islote,Puerto... | reverse complement strand
GTACAAAAACGTTTTCTTGACCGAAGTTGTCTTACAAAAGCAAAGTGAATGACTTCTTTGCAAAAGAGGTTTCCGATCGGCCGGTCTCACAACACGAATCACATGACAATTTTTTTAGACCATGCGACCAAATTTTTTAAAGCCACGTGATAAGAATTTAGCCGCCGCCAAATCAAATTCCCAACGGCCGTTTTACCACTCTAGTGATTTTGATAGTATTGCAAGGCAGCAAAAGTTCAACTGTGTTAAAACTGCAACTACACTAGCCACTAAAAAGTTAAAGTTATTTCCATCTAATGATCTTATTGGAAACCCTGCTGAGTTAGATAGCAATTGAAAATCAAATTTACCAGTAACTTTCCAGCCTTTGTCTCCTCCATAACAACCTGGGAACCAGGCCACCGATATGAAGCAAGATCATCTCCTAATTTTTTGACTAATGCAAGGCCTTCTTCTAAAGGTTCTAAAGCCTCTGTGAACCTGGAGAAGATACCATGAGCATAAGTAACTCAGCCTTCTGTTTAGGTTGAAAAAGTCACTCTACATTCCCAAGAGTATTTGCATGTAGTAAACAAACGTAAAGTGGAATCTGGCTAAGGGACCACCACTACAGGCAACCAGCCTGTTTCAGAGACCATCATTATGAAATATCCTTTAAATATGTATTCAGTCAAACCCTGTAGTAAGAATCCATTGTAAGCAACCACTTTCATTAAAAAAAACCCTTCTGACCCTAAGGGGGTTTCACCACAATATGATCAACTGTAAAAAAAAAGAAACTGGATAAATCAAAACTTCAGGATAGAATAACTATGCATTTTAATGTTAATATCATTAGCTCAATATTGCGCCAATGATATTAAAAACACTTCAAATTTTATTCTGAATAAATATAGGTAATTGACAAACTGATTGGGAGAAAATTAACAATATTTTCTTTTTTAGACTAATAGAAGTGTTGAACTACCTGTTTTGCTTATAAAACACTCTTCCACTGCCCAAATACGCTAAGGGAAAGACTACATTTTCATGCTGAACTAGAATAATCTCAAACTGTTTTTTGGCTTCTCGAAGTTCCTGAAAATGTAAAACAAATATTGTTTTAGGTGCATAGCTTAGAGCTTGAGTGGAATCATTCCACGTTTCTGGGAATCTCCCTGCCTACCCCTCCCCTAACTCAACATTCTTAACTTATTATCACTTAGAGCAAAATGTTGGGTTAGGGGAGGGGTAGGTGGGGAGTTTCCCAGAAATGGAATGTTATTGAGTGAATCTCACTGGCTGCTTTATAACTGGATAATTATATATAACTCCATATTATTGTTTCTTTTCCTCTCCTTTTCGTTGAAAACCTTGAGATTCAGAAAACACTGATTGACTGATCTTGCAACTTTCAGCTATGTTCGGAAATGGATGCAACATACATTACAAAAAAAAAAATAAACACGCTAAAGGACCCAAGGACTCTCCAAGATCCTGAGAGATATAATCATCACTTGTCTTCTGAAGCATTTGGCAAGGTGTAGATAAGTGGAGGGTTTTGAAAAAAAAAACAAAGAAAAACAAAACAAAAAACAACAGCAACTACTGATTTTTCAAGAGGTGTTGAGGTTGATGCTTGAAAAGTAGATTTAGTTCCATACCTCATGTCCACCCAGCTCCAAATAAGCCGCTCCATAACCATAAAGTAATATAACAAAATCAATCTCCTTCAAATCAAAGACCTGTAAGCAAAGAGAGAGGCATTCATTTAAGTACATCACTGCCAGCAGTGACCATGCTATGTGCTTCAAAAAGTTAATTGTTTATGGCAAATACAAATTAACATACAGAAGAAATATCACCATTCATGCGCTGTCACTTGTTATTAAAATGGTGTCTGAGGAGAATTTTGTCATGAGTGTTTGTAAATTCAAATTGTTACAAATCACAGACCCAGAGCTATTATCTCAGCCTATTAATGTCGAACATCAGGATTTTTAGTTTGAAAATAGGATCTACCACAGTGTACCCTCTTCAACTGAGCTGGCAGCCAGAGATTCTGCTGCCTACAACTGATCATTTGCCACTTTCTTGACACATCCACGATTTCTCCCACAACTCCGAGGGAAAGATGAGGGGATGTATGTGGCCCATGTTATCTTAACACTTCTGTTATGCTGTTTCAACCAACAAAATGAATGTATTGAAAGGTAGTATAGTTACCTGATACTGGAAATCGTGTTGTTCTAATATTGTGATTGCCTCTCCATAGTTACGAACAGCCACCATACACTTTTTCTCTAGAATGGCTTTGCTACCCTGTGGTAGAAGAGAATGATGCAAAAACTTAACTTGGACTGCTACACAGTAATTTGTCTCAAACCAAACAATTTTCAATTATGGGTAGTTGTAAACAGGTTTTTTTGAACGGACTGGAAAGCAAGTATGTTCTCGGAAGGCTACCTGTGGCAATTTTTCAGTTCACTGGTGAAAGGTCAATAAAACAAGTAGAGTTATTCCTTGGTGAAGTAGAGTTAATTCCTATGACAAGTAGAATCGATTCTTAAGACAAGTAAAGTAAATTAATCTTATTACAAGTTGGGCTCACGAACTTGTTTAAGGAAGGCAGTGAATTCTCTTTTTCTTTGTAAATGACTGTTTGGATCCACTTGTGTAGCCTGCAAGAGATTTAATCAACAGGTCAAAAGTTAAGGATATTAAATGCTATAACACACATGAATGCAGTAATTCACACTTTTACTCTCTGAAATGATTATGTTTAGGACATGGGAAGAATTTAGTTTAAGTTTTTTGGGTGTTATTTTGTCTCTGGAGTAAATATTGTTAATATTTTCTTGTATTCATACATACATTCATCTTTACATAAGATAGTAAGCAAGCTTACTATATGATATATCAGCCTCGGCAGTGTCCCTTTAAACAGCAACAGAGATCATACCTTGGTCTTTTTGTTCCTTTTTTCAAGCTTCTTGTTTTCCTTCTTCGCTGCAACCTCTGCCTCTTTCTTTTCTTTTTCTTCCCTCTTAGCCTTTTCTTCCTGTTTTGCTTTATCCTGTACTGTCTCTCGAAGAACTTGCCTTATCTTCTTATTGGGTCTTCTTTTCTTGGGCTGGGGAGAGAATTCATCAATACAAATATTATTGTTAACACAAAGTATTACTTTCACTAGAAGCATAGGCATATTAGTTTCTTTAGACAGTATATATGAAGTCCCTTTAGACAGTATACATGAAGTCCCTTTAGACAGTATACATGAAGTCCCTTTAGACAGTATATATGAAGTCCCTTTAGACAGTATATATGAAGTCCCTTTAGACAGTATATATGTTGTGGTTTAATTTTATTCTTGGTTTAAATTTTTTCAAACCAGTTTAATTTCTTTTAACCGGTTTGTTTTTTCAAAACCAGTTCACTTTTTTCAAACCAGTTCATTTCTTTACAAACCACAGCAGTGAGAGGAACTGGCTATCTTCAGGATTACTAATTATGAGGTTAGGCTGTGAAGTGGGATGGTTTTTAGGCCTAAACTCTAACTTTAAATGATTAGAGTTAGGGCGGTTAGGTTGGTGTTAGGGTTAGGGTTAGGTTGGTGTTAGGGTTAGCTTCAAGATGGTGTTAGGGTTAGTTTCAAGATGATGTTAGGGTTAGCTTCAAGATGGTGTTTGGGTTAGCTTCAAGATGGTGTTAGGGTTAGCTTAAAATAGGGTTAGGGATGGATGTCATTAAATTGACTACTAGAAATGAGCAATAAGTAAACAAGAATGTCTTTATTTATTAACAAATTACATGTTTGTAAATAACTAATTCTATAAATGTTGAGCTTGCTTACATACATAAGTCAAATGAGAATTCTTTGCTGCAATCAAGTGTTTCATTGGCTGAAGTACAACAATTTAAGCTTTAAGTTATTGAATGTCTTATTGAAATGAATACTAGAAATAAAGAGTAATGAAACAAGGATGTTATTTATTTACTGAACAAGTTGTTTGATTCTAAATAACTAATTCAGCATATCGTGAGCAAATGACACTTCTTTACTGTAGTCAACTGTTACATTGGTTATAGTACAACTACCAGTATTTAAGCTTAGATTTATGTAATGGCATTGAAATGACTACTATTAACTAGAATGTCTGTTTGTTCTTTATTGAACAAACTGCATTTTTCTAAATAAATAATTTTGCAAATTATTAGCTTGTTTACATGCAGCTGTGAACGATATTTCTTTGCAGTAATCAAGTGTTACATTAGATGAAGTGCACGATTTAACCTAGAAAGTGCTATAAATCCTTTTATGACCCCTAGAGGAGTAACAAGTTTTGCATTGTCATTGTCTATCTCCACAATTTTTCCTAAAAGCATGTTTGGGTGTATCGGACTGGTTTTGTAGACTCTGTCTATCTTAATTGCAACCACTTCATTTACTTTGAAATGTGCCTTTCTGGATTGTTTGGTTTGCTTTATCATTTGTTTGTTGTACTGAGTTTGTTGTTGGCATATCGTTTGACATTTGGCTGGCCTTTCAGCGGTTTCACAGTCTTCAATGTCTGCCATGTTCTTGCTTGAAGTTACGTGAACATCATGCTCTTGATCATTTACATCTTCATCAGTAGTATTCTTAAGGTTCTCGCGGTGGGCCTTAATTCCAAATACTGCTTCATATGGTGTTGTGTGAATTGCTCGGTGTAGTGTAATGTTCATTGTATATGACACTTCCATTGTGCATTCACACCATCTGTCTAGGTTCTTATCATTTAAGCCCATTATTATAGATCGCATATCTTCTTTCCATGCAAGGTAGAAGAGGCGAAAAGTGAGAATAGTGTCAAGTAAAAATGGACTATAATTATAATTATTTCTTTTCCATTCGATTCTTTTCGAACCCCCCCCCCCAAAAAAACCCCTCCCCCTCTTTTTTTTACCACCCCCCCCCCCCACCAAAACCCCTCTTCCATCAACCAAACAAAAAATACCCACATATAAAAAATTAAAATTATTTTTTTGTCCTTTGGATCTTTTAGAACCCCCCCCCCAAAAAAAAGGCGTGGCCCTAATTTTTAACCACACCCCCCCCCCAAAAAAAACCCCTTTTCAGACAGGTGATTAAAAAGAAACCAGTTTTAAAATATTAAACTGGTTTGAAAGAAATGAACTGGTTTAAGAAAAAATTTGAACCACGATCAAAATTAAACCACAACATATAGAGGCCAAATATTTGCCAGAACGAGAAAACAAATATTTGATGTGGGGGAAACTTTTCATGGAGCCCCAAGTGGATAGAGCCTTTCACAGACATATCACATCAAGGATTCTGTGGACTGTTTACTATTCTGCAGGGAGGGGGGGGGGGGAATGAACTCTGAGAACTGTTATCTCGGGTTAAAGGCCATGTCAAAAAACAATGAATCCTCACATCCAGGTTCAAGATTCAAACTGGATTTCTCATGAAAAGGATTGAAGCCATATCTACCACCTTAAAACAAATATCAATTTACTGCCACATGTAACTAACTTACAATTAATTTTCTTAAATTATGGTAACCAGCATACTTTTAAGTTTCTTACCACTGAAGATGAAGTATATGTCTTCCTACAATGCAAAATCACATATTCAAATAAAACTTATGTCTTTCACTATGCAAGAGAATGAACAAAAAATAACACTATGTTTCTGATCACAGGACCAGAATATTAAAACTATTTGAGGTATTGAGAATATGCCTCAGACCTTAGTCAAAGTAAAAGACAGTAAAAACACCTGCTAAACAGTACTAATACATTAACACTTCATGTGCCAATTTGTTCGAAATGTTTCCAAACAACACTAATGTAATATATTCTTTTAATATTTCACTAACACAACCAAAAATAATCTGGACAATTTACACAGCTCTTCACACTAATTATGTTTGGAATGTTTTGTGCATTTTGAGCCAATATACACCTGTCCATTATTTTTTATGTCAAAAATACAAAACATCTGCTATGTAACTACCTCCAAATTTCTTTTGGCAACGATAAAAATAGCACCCAACACAAAGTTAAAATCAAAAAATTTGTTATTTCCTTCAGGACTAGTAATGATAAGAAGACAATAAAGATAAATGAACAGGATGCACAAATGCAATAAGAAACATTGCTATCAGTCAGTCATTTGGGCAGGAATGTTTTTTGTACATCCTTAGAAACATCACAAAATTCCTTGCCATACATATCAATGTGTCAACCTTTAGCAGCTTTGAACTATGATGCAATCAACAAGTTGCAGTTTAAAAGAATTCACCTAGCAGATGATTCGTCTGATTCATAACCTGAAATGAGCAGAGACAAACACAATGGTCAAAATCAGGTACACATGGATAAAAAAGAAGACTAAATATAAATAATGCCAACAGAGCTGTACAGAAAAATTTGAGATGTTGCTCCTTGTTCACAAAAATCAAACCACAAGACAGAAAGTACTGAATGCACCAAAAGTGACTAAATACGTAAATTATACTACTCCCCCCCCCCCCCTGGTACCCTTGCAGGCAACTTGCATTCGGTACAAAAATGAAAATAAGTACACACTCACCGTCAGAACTCCCTGAATTGTTCTATAAAAAAGAAGCAACAACGTTAATAAACAACAGAGATTATAAAATTCGCAGTTCTTACTTTTAGGGAAAACTTCCTCTGTATCACCACATATCCCTTTTGGCTTAACTAATTTTAGCACTATGAAGGATGTAACTCGGTAGCTGAGTGGTTAGAGCTTCTGGCCAGAGCGCAGAAGGTCATGGGTTTGATTATGCTCAGGGACTCAAATTTTTTCATAAGTTTTCATGCTGATGACTACCTAAAAATCCCACCATAATTTTACAAAGGAAAATACAGACAAATGTTGAATGTTTCACTTTAACTGCAAAACGTAATGAAGTTTCTGAAAACTTTTATGTTGAGTACGTGTTCAAAATAAAGTAACTGTCATGCACAAGGTTTGCCGGCGTGAAATTTGGTTTGCCGGGACATGGTACACATCGTTTTCATATGAACTTCACGCTCATAAATGTTTGAACTGATTCAAACTTCAAGGCTCTGAAAGACCAGAAGTGATGTAGCTTTTTGCCTTCGACCACTGTGAAAGCTATATACAGTTTTCTTACTTTGCAGTATCTCAATTCATGTAAATCAATAGTTTTTATCACTGCACAACACATAACCTTAGTAAATGTCATGCATCGTAGCTCACCATAAAGTTTCCTGCAGGTCACAAGTTTGAGCATCTGCCTTGTATGTCGCAAGTCAAGGTTTTGGTAGCAATAGTATCTGGACGATTTTTTTGTTTTCTAAATGACACTCTCCAGGTCCAACAAATTAAAAACTAGTAAGCTGACTTATTCTCACCTCACTTTCATCATGCATGGAGTCAGCACTTTCCTCATCTTCTAATTCAACTAGTTCTGGAGGACCATCATCATCGTCGGAATTCCTACTTGTATCACTAGAGTCTGGATCAACTAAGTCTGGAAGATCGTCCAACAGTGAGCTGTTAAAAAAATTAAAAACATTGTTACAATAGTGAAAATGTCTTCTACAGCCAGCTTGCAAAAGGAATGTTCATGTATGGCTGTCAATAAACCCATGTCTGACACTGTGAAACCAGCTGGTAATATAGCACGTCCCATGAGCGTGAAGAGCTCCCCTCCACTGACTCTCAGTCAACTGTCGCTAAACTCTCCACCAACAGTTCACCGACAAGTTACCAACATGTTACCAACAGGCCAGTGACAGATGAATTTGACTGTAAAATAAACTAATAAACCTGAGTTCTAAACAATAATCAAGTCTAATGTAACAAAACAGAGTCAACCAACTGTCGGCCATCTGTCAGTAACCTGTTGTCTGACAGTCAGCTGAGGGAAGCTGTGCTCTTCTTTACTGTTACCATAGCATGCAATGAGCACAATCACTTCAAGAAAAGCCTTTGCCAGCCTCTACTATTAAACACCTCACAATGGCAGACAAATCTCCAACATGGACACTCTTAGCTCCAACTGTAGACACCACTCTGAAGCACTTACAATCATTATTGATTTAATAAAACTGGTTTTACTTGTAAGCCTCACCTTTGTTTATTTGTTTTCTTGTTTTCTGTTGCTTTTCCTTTATCTTCATTACCTGAACAATGCAAAGAAGAAGAACCCAGCAAAACAAGTTAATCATAATGCCCTTCTGACTCAGCCAGCACTTCAAAGAGGATTTGAAAAAGGATATCAATACACTTTTGGAATCACAACAAGAACTTCAGAGTGAAGTTTTATGATAACTAATTAACATTTGGAAGAGTGGATGTGGAGAGTGCCAGTTTGTTAACAAACTTGTACATTAGTGACTGTGACATTGGCTTAAAAAATGTTAAGTACTTCAACCACCTACACTGCACTTTATTATTTACAGTCTTATTTACCCTTACATTTATTACACAATATTTATGCAATGAAGTCAATGAATTTACTTACTTGAATGGATACCTTTCTCAAATCTATCATACTGTGTTTCCAAATCTTTCTTTTCTGAGCAAATTTTCCTTGCAGCTCTGTTTGTTTCTTTAGCTCTGGTGACATTTCCAAGTTCAAAAAATGCCTGTGCATATCTATACTGAGCCTGTAAATAAAACACAAAAAACAAATGTAAAATTGTCAAACCTTGCCATCTAACATTGTCTGTGGCTATAACTGTCATATGGTTTTAAGACTTGGGTCAAAATCCTGCAACATTTTTCATGTTATACAGTCAACAATCAAAAGCAAGTTGTAGGTTTTATTAAAACTAAACAATTTGGAGTCATATGCTCATCATAAGCATTTTGCCTACAACAAAGCTGCACTGTCTAAAGCATCCCTCAGATTTACCTTGTGCCAATCAGCTTTTAATACTACTGCTCTCCGTCCATCAGTGAGGGCACACCTATCATAACAACAAGTCACCAGTGTTACTAAAAGTTTCTACACAGCATACACATTGCTATCTCATTCACTTATTCACACAGACGCTCAGTGTGGAAAACAATGTTGTTTACTGAGCACAGCCTGAGGTAGAGTTTGCCAAGTCCTCAATCAGTCTCTTAAAAGGATTTTACAGAGGAAAACAAAAGTAGTTTAGGGATAAACTGCAGGATTACAAGAAAGTGGATTGCAGTTTGTTAAATTTGATATAGTGACAGGCGGTCCTGAAATCAAAATATTGACACTCTGTGGACCTCCCCTTCCATAGTCTGATACGTCACCAACTGAACTAACTAACTGGAGGTTAAGTACACCGGGTAATATCAGGTTGTTTTGTTTTTTCATCAGTTCATTTTCGTTCCAACATGTCAAGACAAGGATGTTAAAACAAGAGATTTTCTATCCACTGGCGATGATGGCAAGGTACAAACCACCCCAAGAACATTTTAGTAAGAAGTGGCATTTTGCAATTTAAGGTGATTCCCTTCAATTGCATTGTGCGTCCTTTCTGCACATCTTTTCTGTGCATCATTTTTTGCATAATTAGTGCATGCACATGCGCATGCACCTTTGGAACTTGATAGGTTTTCTAAGAAAGCTGAGCAGTTCAGAGAAATGACTGGTACAGTTGTAGTTTTCTCCTAAACGAGCTCAGTGACACCCATGTTTTCGGGGTCACCGAGTCTTAGAAAATTTTAAATATTCCTTTTATTTCGATGAAATCACCTTAAAGAGGAACTCCAGGGTAAAAATGACTTTATTTTAGTTGGTTGGCCAATGCTTATAGATTAAATTTTTGTTAAAATCTTTTGCAAGCCGTTGGTTAGAACTGAGATATTTTACCCGAAAGGGGAGCAAAAAATTCAAATAGAGTTCCGCCATCTTGGAAATGGATTGCCTGCTCAGATAACGGTCAGCGTGTTGTCGGGTGATGTCAGAACGTCAAACGTAATTCGATATTTGCGCATCTTCCAGCTGTGTACAGTATTTTGCATCGGAAAACAGAGGGTTAGAGGCTGTAAAATTTCGCTGTCATAATGTCTAGATCTTGTTCGGATTCGGATAACTTCGATAAGGAGCAAGAGGGTGGAAGGTTTACAATCCAACCGTACCAGTTTGAGCCAAGAGTAGACTCAGATGAAGCTGAGAGCCATTCTGACAGCGAGCAGTTGAGCGACGACGACGAAACCGCAAATCCTCGCATGCAAAATTCAGACTGGCATGTAATGATCATGTACATTTTCCAATTGTTATATAAACACCTCCAGCACAGTGACAAACTCAGAATTGTAACTTGCAAATAAACTGATCTAATCTCAACAGATGCATTCCTATTTGTGTGTTGAATTATACTGTTTAGCTGGTTTAGTTAAGCTTATAACTTAAATCTTGAGCAGAATCTTCGAGAGCTTATTAATTTTTTGCCCAGATATTCATCCAGTGCTCGGTTCTACTTCTTAGCATTTTAATTTACAGTTAAAGAAGTATTCGTCGAAAGTTAACAACCAATTTGCTTTGATGTTTCTAATATAAGCTCCCATTCTTCGCCACCATCACCATATTTTATTTTCGCGCTGTGGTGTTGATGAACCAAGCTTATAAGGTTGCCTTTTTTAGCCTTGACCGAAGGACTTCACAAGCAATTAATAAACAAACTGTGAATGAAACGTGACTGAGTGTAGTGGTGCTTTACCTCATTTATTTACATTACACTTAAAATTTTTTGAAGATTCTTGAATTTCTGTTATTTACATATTTGTGATGCACAGGTAGCTTGCACATGTAAGCAGTAACCTGTTGTTTTTTAATGGTTAATACTTTAGTAGTCAGTGGGGGCATCGCAGTGTAGTGGTACGTGCATTGGACTTCAGATCTGAAGGCCGGTGGTTTGACGGCCAGTCCCTGCCATTGTGTCGTTTCCTTAGACAAGAAAGTTCACCCCACATTGTCTCTCTCCACCCAGGTGTATAAATGGGTAAATGGTACCAGCGACATACTGCTTGGGGTAACCCTGAGATGGACTAGCATTCCATCTAGGGGGGAGTGGCAATGCTCTCAGTTGCTTCATGCTACAGAAACCGGGATAAGCTCTAGCTGCGTGGGCCTCCTTGGCTTGTGTACGACTCTACCTTACTTTAGTAGTCTGTGTAATAGTGTAAGAAAAACATGTTGTGCAATGATCAAAACTCTTTTCATCTATTAAATCTTGAACGATGTTGTTCTATTGCATTTGCCTTAGTTGGTGCAGGCTCCGAGGCAATGTTCTTTGGCAGCTGAACAGGTGTAGGCTGGGCAACAGCATTTCCTTCTTCCATGCATTTCAAGACTTCTGATAGCAAACCTGACAAATACCCATATGATTTCTTTTCACTATTTGGCTTTACTACCCACCATTTATTAGCTTTCGGAAAACACAGTTTGTAGCGTGCTTCGCCTGCCTGCTCCCCTGTCTTGACTTGAGGTTGTCTGCGGCCAGTGTTTGCGTTGCTGTCAAGGGCAGCAAACTGTATCCTGGCAACCATCCCATTGTATGAGAAGTGCTCACGCTTTGAGCAATACTTCAGCATCATCGAGTGGTACACTTCAATTTTTCCTGTGTGGCAGAAGTCGGTCAGCTTAGCAAGATCCCTAACCAGTTTAGGATTCAGGACTACTTCCTCTAAAGCTAAGTGAGCTGGTGTACCTGGCTTGAGCCAACAGACTTTCTTAGCTTCAGAGGATGAAATGTGCCTGTGACTGCACCTATGAAAAAGAGTGTTTCCTGACCATTTGTGCTTGTTGGCCATGTGATCCAGCACTGACTTCCATTTTTCACACAGCAGTTGGACACTACCATTGCAAGTTGCAGCGGACCACCACAGGTGATTGGAAATGGACTGTATCCATGGGGACAATTCCTCACAACCCTTTTGTTTGGCTTTCTGGGTGAGCTTTTTGACCACCCACTTTGAAAGATGCCAGACATCGTAT
>Ga0126336_10001664_pt1 | contig 11961 bp, 4 predicted proteins | sample SidCmetagenome_FD_92530 | JGI IMG/M metagenome (GOLD analysis project Ga0126336, IMG submission 92530) | Coral microbial communities from El Islote,Puerto Morelos, Mexico - Siderastrea C C metagenome | ecosystem: Host-associated > Invertebrates > Cnidaria > Coral | place: El Islote,Puerto... | reverse complement strand
GGCAGCTGATAAGAGCTTGCACACGTCGCATCGATGAATAGACAATTTTATCTGATCTTTGCTTGTTATTGTGTAATACAATCACGTTCGCACGCCAAATACTATTTTTTTAAGGATTGGGGTTGGGTGGTTCGATGGCGTTCGTGATTTCAATGCCGATTTGTGCAAGAACATGAAGACGACAAGTGTTCAATCGCTTTCAATCAGAAATCCGATGTAGTTGTATTTTTTTATTTGGGGAGGGGAGGTGGACTTTTTGGGAGGGGGCAGTTTTAAGGGGGAGACATAAAGGTTTTTTCGGGGAGGTGGGTGGGGGGGGAATAACGTTGTTTGTTTTAAATCTCGCACACTTGTAACTTGTTTATCAGAAAAAATCCGATGTAGTTGAATTTTTTATTTGGGGGAAGGAATTTTTTTTTGGGGGGGGAGTTTTATGGGGGGAGATATAGAGGTTTTTTTCGAGGGGGGAGTAAAGTTTGGGAGGAAAAGTCCAGAGTCCAGAGTCCAGAGTCCAGAGTCCAGAGTCCAGAGTCCAGAGTCCAGAGTCCAGAGTCCAGAGTCCAGAGTCCAGAGTCCAGGGTCCAGTCCAGCTTTTAGAATATGCCGACCGCAAACCTTCATGAATTTTATGTACTTTCAGCATTTCCGCAAGCTTGCACGAAAAATCGTTTTGTAATAAACCTGAATTCATACTGAACCAATTTACAATCCCTTAAACAATTTTAGCTTGTAAATTACTTCATTGGGAGGAAAAATTATCCATTGATAGATAATAGAGGTTGGATGTCATAGGTTCTACTTTTTACACAAGGAAATGCAAATTTTCCTGTGTTCACCTGAAACGTTAACTGTGCTCTGTTTTTAATCCGCTATAGCCACTTTTCACTGGTTTCTTTTCTTTCGAGAAAGATAGCCACTAATTGATGAATTTTACCCTTTTATTTTCGTCTTCATCGAATTCTATGTCTATAAATATTTTCCTTGACACGAAATCATAACGAACGTGTATTTTGAGGTCTTATTCAAACCATCGTGACAGTATCCTAAAAAGGAGCATCATTGTTTTATGTTGCTAAGGCAACAGATACTTAGGTTTAATTAAGACAGCTAATGAAAACTGTAATACATTGACTGACGTCTTCATTCTAATCTGAGACTGTAAAGGCACTTGTTTGTAAATTTTAATTCCTACATTTCATGCTGTTGTTAAAATGCTTCTGCATAATACAAACTTTCCGTGTTTGTAATAACATTTCCATTGAAGTAGTAGGAAAACTTCTTTTCCCCTGTCCTTTGTCCTTTTTAGGGACTGTACTTTTGATCCAACTAGATCCTGATTAATAATATTTTCAGTTAATAAAATGTTTCTGCCGTTGATCTGAATTCATCAGAACCTTAGTTCAAAACCTAAACCACAACTGAGTAATCAATTATGTTGGCGACAACGTTCTCACTTTTTGGCACATGCATTGCAATTATACAACAGGTGACTGCGGTTATTGGATCCCGCTAATATAATGGAAACCGTAATATAACTTTTGCTCATTATTCCAGTTCTAAAACCGCAACAGTTCTTCAGTAGAAGAAATCTTGTTTACACCTTTATTTGCTCCTTTTCTAAGTGTCTTGCAAAATGAATGTGTGAACGTCAGATTACTCTCACAAAGTTTTAGTTCCAATTTATGATCTCGTTATATATTTACAATTTACCACGAGCCCATATACATGTGTATATAACTAAATAATGCACCATGAAGACGCTTTTTTACCGAGTTAGTCTGAATGTGAAGTAAAAAATGCACAAAAACAATACACAGAGTTGTGAATAGGTCATATTCTCGCCAGGAGCCCATGACCTGTTCGCGTTCATATTTGTGACTATAGTACAACGCTCTTACGAAAATTGTCTAGTTTTACCCCGAATATTCCGGAACATTCTCTAGAACTCTCCAGAACGTTATTATAGATTGAAGAGTCATTTAAACAATTATGGAATCGCTTTGAATTAAGTAAGCAATTATGTAATGCTACTAAAATAGTTTTTTCGGAAGTTTCTAAACATGTTGTAATATGTATAAAAGTAAGCCGTTTTCAGTTTATTCAAGGAGTTTATAGAAGCAGTTTTCAGAGACAGTGTAAGCAGTTGAGAGCTTCTTGAACTGGCTGTGTGCCGAACCTAGTGTAGTGGCTGTGTGCCTATCAGGCATCGACTTTTCTTCGTTTTGAAAAGGGTTAGATGTATTTCAGTCGTTTGTTGGATTGCCGGGTTTGTGGGTGTTTGTTCGTGCCATTGCACGGCCATTTTCCCTTTGTTTGGCTGGCATTTCGCTCGTTGGATTGTTGGGTTTGTTCGTTCGTTCAAACGTAATCTTGTCCGTTCGTTCATTCTCTGCTTTCTTTCGTTCGTTTTGTGGCCTTTCATTCGGACACATGGCTCTTGCGTTCATCGATTGCGTTCAGCCTTGAGCTTCCCTTCATGTGACTGTTTACTCGTTAACTCACAAATAATAAACCCGATCGTAAATTCCGAAATATACAAAAACCCAGAAGAGATTAGCATCTCTTGGGTTTTAATATTAGACTGTGACAGCATACCACATATTTCAAAAAACAAAAAAGCTTGACGATCCCATATGGCGGACCACGCCTGACCTACGATTTCCATTCCACTGTAAGCCAAGTTGTGTCAGATCTCTGCTAACGAATAGGCTTTGCAACATACGATAACGTGCGCTAGTATATCTGTAGCACGACATTGCACAAGAGCCACAGAAAACTGGTGCTGTACTATCCTTTAATTTTCCTTATTGGTATGGCATTGCGCTTTCTTTATTGATATCGCAGTGTGGTACCCTTATTGATTATTAATTTAATGTAATGTAAGACATAAATTTGAAACTTTTGCCCCATCTGGTTCGAAGGAAGGGGGTGGGAGTACATATTTATTTTCTTTTTCACAAAATCACTATTGTTCCCAAGTAGCCAATAAAAAGTACTCGCCTGTAGAGAAATTTACTACAGCAACTGTCTACAACTTTATTCCGACTATTCTATAAAGTAGCATTATATATCAGCAGCGAATATCGTTTCCTGTTACGGAATAAAGTCATCATGGCTCGTTATGATACACGATATTTCGACTATATACACCTTAACGATTACTCGCTTGCCACAGAGCTGTTTTCGATTGAGTGGCGAAAGTAAATCGTGTTTTCATTGGTTTTCAGGCTTTAATTCGCCCTGTGACTGGTTTGCAAAACTCGCACCATTAAAAAGTATAACCAACCATTAGAAAGTATAACCAACCATTAAAAAGTATAACCATTAAAAAGTATAAAAAGTATAACCAACACTAACTGTATAACCATTAAAAAGTATAACCAACACTAACTGTGTCTTTTCTGCAGGCGTTTACCTGCTCTTACCGCCGTTTATCAATTTTGTTTCTCACTTCTGATTGGTTCGTTGTGTGGTTTGGGCCTATTGTGGTTGGCCAGAATAATTGTTTTGGTTTCGGTTTAACGACACTCAATTGAAATCGCTCTGAAACGAATGCAGGGTGGTAATATATGTGTTCCACACTTTCTGATAAAATTTTATTCCAGTATTTCACTTATACTTATACTTGTACATGGGCACCCAAAGAGAAAATTTAAGCAAAATATTAAAAAATTTTTTTTTGTTTTCCCAAATTGTTTTAAGGCTTTTTAAAAAAATATTTTTCTCAGCTAACATAATATGGTCTGTTAGACTATTTAGTTGAATATTTAAAGTCGCGGAAAATTTTAGGGAACGGAACCTTATCTTTCCAATTTCCGAGCTGTTGTCTTCCCAAAGAGTGGTAGCTAACAGCACACTTTAAAGGAGGTTTTTTTTGTCTCTCCGAAATGAAGCGGAAAGGAACTTTTTTGATAGTTTTCATATGCTGTGAAAGTCTACTGCGACAACTGAATAAAGAAAACTGTGGTTTTTCTTCACAGTTGCAAACGAATTTCTGAAGCGATTAAGATCTTTCAGACAGTTGTTCCACCAAAAAAATAAAAAAAAAGAAAACTGTTGGGTGCCTTTGATAAAAGTCTAAGCTTGTTACTTCTCTGAATTCTTCTACAATATGTGTCTCCCCGATTATCCCAAAAATTATACCCCCCCCCCAAAAAAAAAAATTGACCATGCTAAACAGTGCAAAAGGGTAACCTGTATTTTGGCTAAATATGAGGGTTGTACTAGGGAATAACTTTCGATCATTCTATATACGTAGCAATATATCATGTACAAGAAGGTTGTTAAAATCGTTTTACAAGCCAACTGGCTCATCCGACAACTTGGCTAGGAGCATTGCTCCTCCGAAATGGAAGGGATGCTAGACCATAGCAGGGCTACGCCAACCCGGCTGGTTCTTACCTATATACACCTAGGCGGAAAGAACATTGTGGAGTCGTGCGGTTTGTCTGAAGGAACTGAGGGAGACTTACACCGACCATCACCAGGCAATTTTAACATTTAAGTCTACCAGTCAAGTTTACCACCAAGAAGTATGGTTGGGGAACTTTACATGTAGGTGGGGATATAGTGGAACCCACCTTACGTCCGCTCTGTTATTTCTTTTTTGTGGCCCAACGAGAGGTTGAGCCATTTCCTATATGAAAACCTCATTTGTCCGACCACTTTGCAAGCTGAGTTTTTATCTTCTCCACAACATTTACACCCCTTAAGAGACCTTTTTGAATAGAAAGTCAAAGCTAGTTTCAAACTGTATTCAGTAGTCAGTTACAAACTTGTCACTTCTCCTTTTAACGGAACCGCAGTTTCCAACCTGAATATGTAAACTGTAACTGCTATTAAACTGCTTTTAATTCAGGAAGGCCTACTGTCGACTTCGTACAATATTTTTTCTTGTTTACCATAAGTTACATCCGGCAATATCCGAAATGTTCGATTATTCAGTTCCTTCCTTCAGTTTTATGTGCTATCTTTCGGCATGGTTCCGTAAAGTGTTCTTTTAGCCGTACAAATTCCGTAGAAGTGTGTAGAAAAACGAAGTAATAACAACCTGGAAAACTACCTTTGCGACGAGGATTGGCCTGGAAGGACAAACCTCGCTAAGAACACGTGACTTAAACGTATCCTCTCGGAAGAACTGGCCCGGGGGCACAGCATACAGTTACGATTGTGAGGAGGTCATAACATCACCTTCATCAGGTATGAATGTCACTGTTTTTCGAATTTTCTATTGAAATGAATCAGTTCATCACTGAATGTCCTCAAATCGGCTTTTTACCAATACCCAGTTTCCTTTTTTAAACGTGTCTACAGGAAATCATGGGAGCTGTACGCAATCCGTCATAAGTCTGGTCATTTTGTGTTCTTCTAATGAAGTATCGCCCCATGTAAGGGAATCCGGAATCCGGAATCCGGAATCCACTTGGAATCCGGAATCCAGGGCTTTGGAATCCGGAATCCAGTCCCTGGAATCCGAAATCCAATCCGTGGAATCCGGAACCCAACCTCTTCCATAACTCTGAAATCCCGGTCTAGAATGTACTGCACTGTTAGTGGTAATTTCACAACAAATCACCACCTACCCCTCCCCTCGGCGTCCCCTACCCTGATCACCATCACCAAAAAGTGTTTGGTCACCTAACCTGTACATCGAATATGTCAACACTGCTGTTGGGTGTGTTGGATTCCTTATTGGGCACGTGTTTGCACATTTTTTAATTTTTTTTTTTGACATGCCGTCTTTTCCGACCTTGATCCGCACTGTCTTTTAAATGGTGAACACCGTTCACGGTTGTTTTCTTTCATGCAGGGTTTCACATCGAGCTACATGTAGTGGTATCCAACGTTTACCGTTTTATTCTGCTGCTTAGATAATCTGTTAATCAAAGACAGAAACGCCGAAAGAAGTACACTGAAGCTGGGAAAAATAATTGATAAATACATAATTATTTGGTAGTCATACATATTGGTCTAGTGTTTTATTGAAACAATTTTCATGTGTCAGATCTGGACATCATGAAATCAAAAAATCTTTGCGCAGCATTGCTCCGGCAGTTTGGAATTATTTTGCTTCGAACTGGCACTTGAAACTTCAATTTTTACGAAGTACTGTCTGTGTCACTGCTGGTGGGCGCAAGGGTTTTTAAACTTTTAAAAGTAAAAAGTTATCGGCCGTTTCGACCACGCTTCACTTGCGACTTTCAAATTTCGCATGTAATTTGTCAAATGTTATGCAAATTAGCTGGCTGCGCATTGAATGTGCAGCCAGCTAATTTGCATAAGTAATTTGTCACCTCTCGGTCTCTTGAGGTGTTAGCTGAATACCTTAGGAAATCAGGCAATCGCCCACAAAAAAAGTAATTCAAGCTCCCCTATAAAACTGAAATGAAAGTAACCGCAATTTCCGGATTAATAAGATACAACACTAATTAGTAAGCGCTTTGTCCATTATACTGAGCAAAAAACGATCACACATTTTAAAAATGGTTCTTGAAAATGTTCCTCAGCAGTAATATACGGTTTACTAGCCTTTTTCAATTTCAGTCAGTCAAATAATATAAAATGTTGGTAAACTCAAGAATACAATTGTGTAACTGGTAATATTGAATGGAATAAATTCTCCATCCCGCTACCTGTAAGACCGGGAAAAAGGTTTTCAAAAAATGTGATGATTTTAGACCGTAATACAACGTAAAATTCAATGTACATTGATTGTACATGAAAACCTGACAATCGGTTATCTTTTGTTAGTGTTTTGCTTCTTTTTCATTTCACAAGTAACAGAATCTTCCAGGTATATGCATGCTACCCAAGGAAGACAGAATAAGCTAAAGCGCGATGTTAGAAATTCCGCTTCCAGGTATATGATACCCAAGGAAGACAGAATAAGCTAAAGCGCGATGTTAGAAATCCCGCTTCCAGGTATACGCTGCCCAAGGAAGACAGAATAAGCTAAAGCGCGATGTTAGAAATTCCGCCTCCAGGTATACGCTACCCAGGGAAGATAGAATAAGCTAAAGCGCGATGTTAGAAATCCCGCTTCCAGGTATATGCTGCCCAAGGAAGACAGAATAGGCTAAAGCGCGATGTTAGAAATTCCGCCTCCAGGTATACGCTACCCAAGGAAGACTGACAGAACAAGCTAAAGCGCGATGTTAGAAATCCCGCTTCCAGGTAAAAGTAGAGCTCATTTGCACTAGTGATCAACCCGTTTCAATTGGCGTGATTCCGTAATGTCAGTGAAATCTCTTAGCACTGGGCTGGGTGGTAAACTAAACTTGGCCTGCTTCTGCAGAAACAATCTAAAACCTAAATTATACTACAAAAAAAAAAACATGCCGCACAAAAGTGTTTCTAAGTAAATCAAGAAAAAGGAAACCTTGAAAATCAATAAATACGTTCACAAAAACTCTTAACAGCGAGGGCAGCTGTGGTGTCAACTATTACTATCGTCACTAAACACCCGAACGGAATAAATGGGTAATGATGACGTTGCGTCAGTACACATACGGGTAATGTGACGGTGACGGGTGTCAGTAAGTCAAAAATCTCTATCTAGGGGTTAGGGTATTCATAGAAAACTCGTGGGTTGTTTTGCCGTCAGTCATACTGCGTGCGCTTCCTTGACGCACGTGTTTTCAGTATATGTAAAATCCCGAAGAGCAGCTGTCTTGAAGGGGAGAGAGAAACTGTAGGTTTTATTTCCGTTTGCCTCATTTTATTCGCGTAGAAAGCCAATGCAAATTGTCAGGCCGTGAGAAGGAAAAGTTTGAGTTCGACCAAAGAAATTTTGGATCCAGAGACACTGGGTAAGACTGTTTCTCAAACACACATCATACAGAAATAATTTGGAAACGATTTGTCGACACAAATAACTACAAATCACTTTGGTGGAGTGACAGCCTTGGTCCATAAACACGCAAGCATTGCTTAGCGAACGAATGAATCTCAACACCAGTAAACCCGAGAAATATTGCGTTACAAGAGTGCATTAGGTCGTGTCACATCAACTCTAGCACTTGTCTTCAGAAAACGCTCATGGAAACAGTGAGTTTCTTGTGAAATTTCTAGGTCGAATTTTCCAGTTGCAAATCGAGCTGCGACCTTATTATTTATCACTTTTCAGACATTGCAAGATTGTTTGGCCGTCTAGGAAATTTTAGCACATTAAGAAAAATAGCCGCTTTTGCGATTTGACTTGATAGATCTCGAATTCAATTCATGTAGTTGATTGTCTCTGTGGAAAACCTTGCTTGTAATGTGAGAAAGGCGTCCGAGAAAGCGCATTTTGTATCAAATGTCACGTTCGTGGTACTTTATTTACATGCGTATATGGAAATTATTTCCATGTCGTTGGAAGTTGCTTTCCCGCTTAAATGTACAATTTCTCCATGAATTTTCCACTACAATGTTTGTTCGAATTAAAGAACTTAGATTATCAAAGAAGAAAAAGTTTTATTTCAGCAATATAGGACGAACAAATCGTTTGCCAGGCATTACTGTTAATATTTCAAGGCACGCGACTCGCGCAATTAGCATTAGCTTCACTTTTATTCTCTTGCTGCTTATTGCTTTAAAGGCTCGACTAATTTGCACCCAAACAATACCCAAGGACAATGAAGTACCACAGGTGACAGAAAAAAACAGAGCTCATTTGCATTAGCGTTAGACGTGTTGCAATTGGCGCGATTCCGTAAGTTCATGAAACCTCTTAGCACCGGACTAAGTGCTGATCTCAACTTGGCCTGCTTCTGCAGAAACAATCTAAAACCTAAATTATACTACAGAAAAATCAAGAAAAAGGAAACCTTTAAAATCAATAAATACGATCACAAAACCTCTTAACAGCGGGGGAAGCTGTAGTGTGAGCTATTACTAGTTTAACTCTTAATAAGAGCTTTTGAGCCGGTATAATATAGAACATTATTTTTGATACGTGCCAGTGTCAGTGTAAGGACGTTTTTCTCTTCATGGGAAGTATAATTTGAGATTCTCAGTATGCTGATTGTTGAGGTTTGGGAGTCTCTATTTGGTTTGTAACGCTTATAATAAAACGAAACAATAAAAAATATATCATTGTGGTTTGACGTTTGTCAAATAATCACTTATAGTTTAATATGATGGAAATTTTTGACATATTTAGGCTGGCACAAAGGCAGCGAGCCAGGACATTTAAATCTCCAGAAGTGGTTGGATTTGGCATTCAACTTTAATGGAGAATACAAAGAAGTCTTTCAGTTTCCCCAAAATTATTGGCATCTTAATACATTTTGAGTTCCGATGACGCTGGCTTAGTAATGATGTGTTGACTTAACAGTCTTATACCGATATCGTTTTGGATGCGGCATATGAAATAAGAGTGTCAACGTAGTATACTGTCAACAAATGGATTATTGCAAAATTCCCGGACCACAATAAAAACTGTTCAGAAGAATAAAAAAATTAAATTAATGACAGGGACTTCACTCAGGCAAAAAATATTAAAAAAAATTTGCCTTCATTTTTCTGATGCTTCTTTTTGCTGCCTTTCATTATGGAAAGAAATCTATTTTCAAACGGTCATCACTGTTAATTTTAGATCTAGATAAAGGTTATTTTATCACCTTGATGTGCATCTGTAAATCCCTGCAGCCCAGTTCTCCAAAGAACACAAACCAGTGGGAACAAATATATTGTGGAGAAGGAAAAGCCTGCCATTTTGGAAGTCAAATTAAAAATTTTTCGCAGTAGTATTATTGACTGTCGCCCCGGTTGTTTAAGGGCAACGCAGATATATCCAAGCTGCTCATCTGCTATTTGGTAAACATGTCAATGAGTAATAACGATTTCGAATAACAGTTTAGAAGGAAAACAAGCCATATAAAAAGCAAACAAACTTTTCTACGTCCTCATGACATCATTGTCATGAGACGTCGAAACACTGTTTGCCTTTATACCTGTTGTTTTCCTTCTAAAATATTTCAACGAGTACTCAACAATTGAACATTAAATCACGCATGACTGTTTCACTCTCACGAAGGATGAGCAGAAACATTTGCATAAAGTTGTATGAGTTATTTTAATAGTGTAGAAGACTTGTCTCTTCAAATTCAATTTCTATGGGGCATTATTTGCCTTGCAGTTTATTCGTTTTGGTCACTTTAGTTGTAGGCCGCTATTTCCATTTATTTCTGCACGCAGTCTGACACTTTCTTCAGGAGGAGTTGAAACCCGATCCCCAATCATTATGGGCTTCTTCGTTTTCTTTGAAACGTTCAGTGACAGCGGTTGAAGACAATTCCGCCAAGAAACACAGCAAAAAATTTTTCAACCGCTCTCCTTATTACATTTGAAGGATCTCTTCAAAGATAAGCAAAACTCCCACCTTGTGAATACTGGAAAGACTTTTTTAACGTTTCCTATAAATAAGAAGGATATTGTATTGCACACATGTCAGTCTTCGATCCAAATTTGTTGAAATTGACGGACCTTGTTTTTATACCCGGTATAGCCTGTTCCCTGCGTTAAGATAGTGAGGAGTACAGTAAAGTAAGGAAAATAACTTGGGGAGAAGAATGAAGAGAGAAAAAGGCGAAGAGACTGGTCGGTGGGGGAATGGGGGGTAGGGATCGGCTAAGAACACCAGTTATCTTTTGTACCAAAGTCTAATTCATCGTCATTGAAAGAGAGTTTCTTACAATTTTTTTTTTTTTAAAAGAGCTTGAGTTTTAAACCTTTTTCGAAGAACGCCACGAATAGAAGAATCCAATCCTGCTGCTTTTTCATAGAATTGATAGAATTATAGACCAAAAAGTGGCACAGAATCGTGAAATCGTGTATGGAAGCTGGCTGCTGAAGGAATGGAAACGAGACCTTCGAGAAGGTTAGCTAGAGAAGGAAACTGTTCATATATTAAACATTAAACATCGATGAGCATATTGCGGAACCGTTCGTTTTCTGTCACGCACAGAACTTGCGTTTTCTGTCACGCATAGATTCGATTACTAAATGGCAATCCTCTTCAGAGAGCAGTTATATTCAAATATGGCCAAATAATACATGTGTGTTTTATTTATTTTTTTCGTAACTGGAGTCATTCTGTGCTTAAACCACAAACCGTGAAAAACAGGATTTATGTTACCGGCCCCTGTAACGGTCAAAGGTACGGTCAGCAGGCATTTCTTTGCTGCACTCCTCATCTTGTTCTTCCTCGCATATCTTCGATAAGCTTCCCAGTCAGCCAGTCTCGGTATTTCAGAAATTGAATCTACAATTTATTCCAATTGCTCCAGTAGCCTTTTATACATGCAGCCTGCTTATTTGACACAAGATTGAAATTTTCTGCGCGAGCTTTCGAGGACGCGAATAGGAGGAATACTTGAGAGGAAAGACTTTTGCATTTACTCCTTTAAAAAATTTTCGGCCCTGTAAACACGCACCTTACATCTGTATATCTAATTTCTATGTTGTGTTTTCTTCCTTCCATGTATATGTGTAGTTACGAAAAACTTTTACAGGCGATGTTATCACGTCTCTAAAACAGCTTTTTTATAACATACATGATTACTACACTGTAATAAGTTGATATCCCTGGAAATTTACTCTAACAGGCGATAATACTTCTCAGCAGCAACGTCCAAAGTCGGCATTATAATAAGAAAATAGAAAACAGGCTTTTTCCCTCTCTCCATTCTCTCCGTTTGTTCTCTTAACCTTTCTCCTTACAAGTGATTTTAACGCTTATTGGAGTAAGCCCCATTTGTACATGCGCTGTATGGCCAGGTAAGTGTGCCCTCGGTAAAAGATCTAGGCGTTTCTGTCACGCCACAATGTAGGTCACGCAATTTTTGACGCTTCTTTTCTGTAAGGTCACGATTTTTTATGCAATGCTGTGAGAGGGAATTTCTTCTTTAATGTAGTGTTCGGCATAAATTTGTATCTTTTGCCACAATGGATCTGGTTCTAAAGAGGGAGGTGGGGTAG
>Ga0126336_10001663_pt1 | contig 11965 bp, 6 predicted proteins | sample SidCmetagenome_FD_92530 | JGI IMG/M metagenome (GOLD analysis project Ga0126336, IMG submission 92530) | Coral microbial communities from El Islote,Puerto Morelos, Mexico - Siderastrea C C metagenome | ecosystem: Host-associated > Invertebrates > Cnidaria > Coral | place: El Islote,Puerto... | reverse complement strand
TCAGTCAGTCAGTCAGTCAAATATTTGAAAGTGAAGATCAGAAGTTATAACATACATACTAGCTTACAATAAGCTTGGGCAGGAGCTCTCGGCAATCCCCTTTTGGGCTCAATAAGTAGAACCCTGCCAACCTCTTGCTAAGGAGTTACACGTACGTGTCTATCGGGGATATTAGCGACATGTACTGACTGGAACAACAACTAAAAATGTTGATCAATTCAAAACTGAACCCAAAAAAGCAAATGTTTAGCTATCACTGCTTTTTTACTGCCACAAAATTAAAAAAGTAAGTTGTGCAATGACGGATATTCACGTTGGACTGGTGTGAAACAAATTCATTCATTTATTAGACTGATTCTACACCTCAGTGTGTGTCTTCTCAGAGCTTTGATTTTCTTTTTCATTAAAGGTTTTAGCTGTAAATATGAGAGCTAGTATTCACCTGATAAAACAACTTTTAATGGATTAAACAGCTTTTATATCTTTGAGTATTTCCACAATAATATTATTCACCTCCAAACTCTCCTTTCCCAATGGACTTCCCAAGCTGTAATTCACTACGCCTTATACTCCATCCCTCTGAAAGACAATTGACAAAACAATACCGGGTTAAGGTATCATGGAAGAGATATCAGTGGTTGGGTTCTCACGAAATTTGAGAGCAAACTACATGGCTGTATGGTGCTAACACCATTAAGGAACACCGATGTGTACATTGCAAAACTCGGCTAAAAACTGATTCAAAACATAATTTCAGCTTACGCCAACCAGTTTCTTACTAGGTGGAACCCTACAAACAAGTACAAACCTTTTTTGAATGATTCTGGATCTACAGAGAAATCAAATTTGCCTCCTTTCTTTTCCAAAGGTTTTGCTAGTCTTGTACAAAGGCCATCTGCATCTTTTTCATAGTGCTACACAACAGAAAAGAAAAAATAACTTCTGTTCAAAAGAATTATGTATTTCTAACATAAAAAGACATCGACAAATTACAAGTAAACTGTCTATGCTGCATGGGCAAATGAAAAGAAAAACACAAAAAGTTGACATTCTCTACTTAGCAGAAAAAATGAAGAGATTCATGCAAAAATATGACCACAAAAAAAAAACACATAGGAATTTGCCCTGTTTTCACAAAGTTGCTTTTAAGTGTTCTTAAAAACAGAGCAACTTTTGAGCATTCTTTTGTTTACATGGGTTCAAAAAAAAATAATGGTCAGTCACAGCTGTAGACAGTGTAAAAACCAGAGGATAAGTCACACTTTTTTACGTATTTAATAATTTTAAATTCCAATTTAGGACATTTTTTTTTGTTTGGGTGGCAAAACCATCACCAATATTACAGAATGTAGATGTTTTGCATGGAAGCCTTTTTTGTTCATAATTCATGATTACAAAACACACAATCATGTACATAGGTTATCCTTTTCAAGACACAGAATTCTAGACCAACATTTTTTTTCAGTTGTATTTTTTGTTCCTTTCATCAAGCAATAATATTGCATTGTCCAGTAAACTGCTTCGCACTCTGATAGTTTTTTCTGTAGATTACAAAGTACAGCCGAACATAAATTATCTACTAGAGACTTATTAAGTTAGTGTGACCAAGAAAAAATAGTCAGGTTGAACCTCACTTGGAATAATCAAGAAGAATATTAATAATTATATTGTTGAGAAAAATGTGAAAGTCAAGGCATTGTCAAACACAATCAGTGAGCACACAAATTTTCATGTGTAAACTGGCACCACAAAAAAACCCAGATAATCTGAAAGTCTGAATAATTGAGACTCTGCTGTACTTCATTTACACATGGCTTGCAAATAGCTTTATCACCTACCTGTACAAGCTTTGTGAGGTTTTCAAAAAAGCAATCATCATCCACTGTGAGCTTATTGTCAGGTGTGTACTTTACTCTGTAGTGTTCAACCCTTGAGTCGCAGCTAACATAAATAAAAAAGGCATTTTAACAAAGACATTTTTTTCCAACAAAATACTATTAAATTAAATATTTACTGATCGATGGGTTACATTTTTGGGCCAGGACAGCAAAATACCAGTAATATTCTTTTCAGTTTGTTTCTACCTTACACACAGAAACAGATAGACAACGTCTCTGTGCAACTGTAGACTGCACCCACATTATACATGTAGGACCAACCAAGGTCATTTTTTCATACACAGATATCAAATCAGACAAAACAAATGAGCACATGATTGCAAAATGTAACTGCTGAGAAGTTAATACTGGTAAACAAACAGCCCATTCTGAGGAAAAAACTTACACACACAAACAAATAACGAAACAAAACAAAAAAGGCTTCCAAACTTCATGCTGTCCTTAACACCCCCAGCCCTTCTGTTCTTTCCTTTATTTCTTCATGCAGGGAGCACCTGCAACTTTTCTTTTCTTGGGGGAAGGGGGTGGTCTTTCTACAGCTACGTATATTGATGGCAACACAGATCACCAAGCACATACCAGACAGTAAGAGTGTAGTCGCCCTGGAAGTTGTGGCTCTCTCGGACAAGGAAGAGTCCATCTTCTCGAGGAACCAGGAGTTCTTCTGCCTTCTCTCTGGTGATCTTGCCATGAAACCAACTGGAAATAAGGCCATTCACAACATAAGAACCTGAGATAAGGCTGAATTTTACATGTAGCATTGCTCTTGCATTCTCTTATGTGGGTCACTTTAGGTCTGATATCATCTCTCACAGAACCTTGTGCCCACGGCAAAATTTGGCTGCAGAGATCTTGCAATTTCTGAGTGTTGATGACAAGGGCAGTAAAATGTCTGGAACTTAAAACTTTGTCGCAATTTCGTTCCAACCACGATCACCAAGGAAAAAATCGACCAAGAAAGATGTAATGTAGTGGGATATTTTTGCGTTTTCCCCTTTTTTCTTGTGGCCTTTCTCTCTTGAGAATGGTATTAGACTAGCTGTTACTCACTTGGAGCAGAGAAATCCAACAACAGTGAGGTATGTACCCCATTGTATCGCATCATGTCTAGAGATTTTCACTTGAAAGCTTTAGCTAGCATTGAAAACAATAGAGTAGTGATTGTTTCCATGTTTCACTAAAAACGAAGTGAATGGCAGGAAATTTAGTGTCTGATCTCAAGTGAAAAACCCCTCAGGTACTATGGAATGTATGAACATAAAAACAGCTGTTAAGTGTGTAAATTTGTGTTGCCTTCTCTTTGAAAGACTACTTGGCATTGGTTAAAATGTGGACTGTTCCATTTTTGATTGATATCATTTCTAAGTTATCTGCTCACTGGTCACCCGCCTAATTGGTATACATGCAGAGTGTCCAGTGAAAAATGATAACACTTATAAGTACAAATTTAAATGGAGAAGTAAAAAATAAACGGAGACCTGTCTGTTTAAAGTTTAGCTAGGAGCGACTAACACAAATTTCACCCACTGAAAAAGTACTTGTCACAGGCTGAAATTTCACAAGAAACAGAGACTTGGGGAAATTGTGATGGTATGCAATCCAAAAATGCTTGTCAGGTTTAGTAATGAGCCTACTTACTTCTTCTTTCTTAGCTAATCTTGGTAACACAGCTGGATTGAAAAACCAAGAGAAACTCTTTGGTGGTGGAAATGCAAAAAATGTTTCATTCTTAATTAATGGTGCACTGTCTCTTGGTTAACACCAGCTCACTAAATTTGGTAGTTCTGGCAGACGGCTACATGTACAACTACTTTTTTCCAGTTGTCCCCATCCAGCACTGCTTGCCAGATTTCAATGGGGCGCAGATGGATGGAGCAACTCTGACAAAACCTTTGCATGCCAGTGATGATACAGTCTTTGCATGCTCCTCTGTGTCTTTTCCCAAGAGTAACATAATATGTTATGCAATCTTACAGTGACTTACGGCATTGCATTTAGTTTGACAGCTCCTTTTTCCAACTCTTTGACATAGTTATAAGGAATCATTCCTCTTCTTCCTCTCCCATTTTTTGCCCTGTACCAGTGAGGATCCTTCAAAAAGAAATAGTCAAAAGAAAGTGCTATGATAAAAAAAAACAATAATTATTAACACGAATCATCTAATAGGGGAGATGAGGGGTGGGGAGGAGGGGAAACAGAAATTGGAGTAAAAGGGGGTTGGAAGTCAAAAAAGGAAATTAAAGGAAATTAAAGAAAGGGAGGGTAGGAAGCTGAATTTTAGGTAGGGGAAAGCGGGACAAATAACGAAAAATTATACATGATTTTCATTGCTGGAAGTGACAGTCAGACATCTTAATTGGACATAATAATACTTGAACACCTCACTGGTCATCTTAGCAAAGCAGATAATTAGAGTCAGACTGTTCCTTACAGCAACACAGTATGTTGTGAACATCTACATCCCTATTGTATTACATTGAACTATACCACTTCCGTAGTAGGCCAACCTAAACAACTCCTACAGGTGTAGCTGCTATTGAAGAAAAGAACCAAGGAAAAACTTTTAAGCTTCTCTTCCGAAGACACTGTACAATCTAGAGAATAGGCTAGGCTTCAATAATCAACCTCCTGATGCCAAGTGCAATGTACAAGACCCTCAGTCCTCTAAACACTGCCAGATTTCTACAAATCTGCCTTGTGAGTTCTGCATATAAGGTCACTAACTTTTTCTAGCACTTCTTGACTGCACTTACCCTGGTAACACTCTCGATATACAACACCTCATCCTTCTTAAAGGGAAGATCCTGAATGAAAGACATTAAACTTTATTAATGCTTCAAACCACGGCAGATTTGAAAAGTGTTTTTTAAATTGCAAAAGCAACCATATTGCCTCAAAAACAAAATTGCTGGGTGATATTAACGTGGCTATTACTTCGCTTAGCAACTCAAGCGACTGAAACAGAATAAAAGCTTAATTTTGTCTATATACAGACCCACAAATGAATGTACAGGGCATTTCACCACAAGCACTTGTGTACAAACAATTCTCCATATTGTTTTTCCTTGTCTCCCAGAAGGTCTCAACTGTTTCTTTAGCACAGGTATATTTTAAATAGTACTTGGCTGTACCAAAAAGGGTTCTTGCACCTTGCATTGGACTTGCATCTATCACGATCTATTGCAGTCAATTTGGCCAACCACTGCAATTCTGTGTATGCAAGTGTGTATTTCCAATGCTATGTTGTCTTGAACTGTGTTGCCTGCATTTGGCCAGGGTTTTGGAAATTGATATAAATTGAAATAAATTGATAAAAACCAACCTCAGGAGTTCGGCCTCTAAAATCGTACTTTCCAACCACTTCAGTACCAGGTGGCCATGGTGTTACCTGCGTGAATAGACAAGTATCCAGACACTATGGATTAAGATGCTATTTTTTTAACAGTTATTTTTCCCATTCCTTTCAATATAGTTTTCAATATGTTTTCACAATTGAAGGGCCCGGTGGAAAAAGGGCGTAAGTGACGATTTGAGGTTAAAATCGAAATTGCTCCTATTTAGCTGAACATTGGCACACAGGCTGGTTTTCATGTGAGGAACGCCAGCCTGTGTGCCAATGTTCAGCTAAATAGGAGCAATTTCGATTTTAACCTCAAATCGTCACTTACGCCCTTTTTCCACCGGGCCCTTCAATTATAACTTTATATCTAGGAAAACAGCAGAAAATAGAAGATTGAGCCATACAGCTATTTCAATTAATGTAGTCAGATTTTGCCTCAAGCTCATGTGACAAGACCAAAAGTTAGTATGGGTAGCTGTACATCTTGTGTGATTCAGCTGTAATTTTATGGCTGAGACTGCCACAGGATGGGTAAAAGCACCATAAACACTTATCTATGTGATCTATTTTCTGAAGGGGTGAGCAACAGCCTAAGTTTGGTAAATTTATTTTATTAATAAATTACCCATGTCACCTTGCAGTCTCTTGGGAGGATTGTCCGACAATGTTATAGTCAAAATACTCAGTGCGTTCCGCTCATTATTTAGGAATGACTTTCATTACTCCGGAACGGATTGCATTATTGGAATGAAAATTCCATTTTCAAATCGAAGATTGAAATCTTCCAACGGTAGACTCATTTGAAATAACGAATGTTGATTGGGTTGTTACTTACATAAACCAAAAGTTCACACGCGAAATACGAAACTGTTGGCGGCTGTTGGTTTCGATCGGTTTGACATTACAGGGTTTTTTTTTGCAATTTTCAGGATCAGGATCTTTTCTTATGCATTTACAGCAGACTTGTTATTAATTCTTCACGGTTTTATAGCAACAGACTGCTTCTTCACTTTTAAAAGTATTTGCGATTGATAGTTTGTTGAGTGAACACAAATCAAGTCAGATAGGTCAAGCCGCCAACAGTCTGCTACTTGCACGTGAACATTCGCCTCATGTCAATAATAAACCAATCAACATTCCTTATTTGGAACAAGGCCAGGGTCTGACAAATAGGCAGCTCGGATGCCCGGGACAAGCTGAAAAAATTACCGGGCAAGCGTTTCATTTTTTGAAGAGGCCCGCCGGGCCGTAGCTTTTAACTGACGAGTTGGTGTGTGCATATAAGTGATACCTATTGGATTTTTACCTTTGCTAATGATAGCTGAAACATTCTAAAATAGAATAAAGATCATCTAGTGGACATGTGGTGAGTTTTGTTTCTCTGCGTTTCTCTGTTTCGATTGTCATTTTACACTGCTTCAGAGACTGCTTCGTAACTTTCATGTCCGGTTCTCCCATGAAAACCATGAAGGCCAGGCTGATATACTAAGACAACATGCTCCTCTGTATTGAGAGCAAAGAGATGGAGCCGGAAGTTTGTAACAAAATGTTCCGAGTGTTCTCACACGCGTGCTGAAAAACGTTTAAAGCGCAAACCAAAATTTCACGTTGAAAATATGATGCCGAATAGTTTTCCAAACAAGCTGGTTCAAGGAATTTCTCTGGTTAGCACTTTGTTCAAAGCGGAGTGTTGAGGAGCCAAATCTGTTTCAAATCTAAGTGGCCAAACATTGATATGCGACGCACAGAGTCCACCAGTATTAGGTAGTGACAGGTTTAAAAAGGATCTCCTCTTACACCCATGCTAAGAGCAAAAATCATGTTGCTTGCGTGATGAGGAATGGCAGTATGGATGTGCCACAGGATATGCCAATTGGAAAAGCTACAGTTCGCTTGCAAAAAGAGCGAAAACAAAGGTTGAAAAGTCTTTTTAATAAAGAATATCAGTTACAATAAATCCAAGTTTGCTGACTTTGGTTTAATTAAATAACACTACTCTCGTTTACTTCCTAAAATAAAATTCTGTGAACTCCAATCGGTATACTTTTTCGGACGTGATACTGGACAACCAACTCATCCTGTCGGGCAAGTGCTTTTTGCATACCACTTGCCCAGGGACACGTTTTGTCAAAAATAATTGTCGGACCCTGAAGGCTAAATGTAACATAAAAATATTCAATTTGAAAGTGGAATTTTGATTCCAATAATGCAATCCGTTCCCGATTAATGAAAGTCATTCCCAAATAATAAGCGGAACGCGCTAAGTATTTTGACTATAATTGAAATAGCTGTATGTCAACTAGTAACTTCCCTGCTTATGACTGAAATTTACTTGACTCTCTGTTAGATCAGGGTTCCACTGTACTACAACTTTGAGTCCAGGGTACATGTACTTTGAATTTTGATAGACAAACCAGGCGTTGGTACTCCAGGCCCATTCGCACTGGGAAAATTTTCATTTACTTTGCAAATTTTGAGGTCAAAAATTGCAGTTGACATTAGTACAGAGACTGCTTTTCATACCAACTCTTGCCGCCAAATGTTAAAAGCACTGTCATCCAGCCTGCGAGCTCAACAATTTTTCGTGAAAAGTCAAAACACAGTAGCAGTGTCAATGAGGTAAAATAATGTGACATCTGCTTTCACTGCTTAAAAAATTACAGTAGGCATTCCACTGAGGTCTGACAACTGATCATCGAGGTTTGCAAGTTTTTTGGTGGGGAGGGGCGGGGGATTTAAAATGTAAAGTTCTGTGGACACGTTTGCCAAACCTAAATGTTAGAGTACTCGTTGTCATGATATTTGGCAGGGACAAACAAATATGGTCGGCTTAGTGTAGATGAGCCCTAATATATTTGTCCCAAAGCTACTTTTTGTTTTTCCCACTTACTTAAAAAACTTATTGACTGCCCTGTGTCTGCAAAGATAAGAATGAATGGTATTCGGCAGTTTATACTAACCTGTTCGCGGTTATTGGACATGCTGAGGCATCTGGCCCTCGGTGGTGCCTACCTAAGAGTAAATACAAAAATATTGGAATTCAAGCTGAGGTAAACAGCGTTATCATTTCTTAATTGCCTCGCTTAAAAATGTTGATTCGCCATTATTGATTTGACATTAACGATTGTCAAGAAGGAATTGAACTCAGGGAATTAGTGATGGCAACAGATCACAGAAGATCAGTTTACGCTTGTAGGTTAGTGGAACTCTAATTCGTTGGCCCTAACCTATAAAACAGCTAAATTTCTTTACAATCGATTTTAGAGAAAAGAAAGAGTGCATCAATATTTATGGTTTCGAAAGCATTCCTTCTTTCATTCCAACCCAAATCTAGAGATCATTCTGACACATCCATGTACAGGAAAGATGATCTACATGATCAAAAATGATCTACCGCCACACGGAAGTACTGAAAACCAATTCATTAACCAGTTGAAACAGCACTTTGATCAATTATTCTTGTCTCTTGACAATCTACGAGAATTACTTTTCGCTCAAAACAAGAAAACCGCCAGGAAATATAACGCTAACGGGCATAAAATGAGCAACATGCATTCGCTATCGCGACGATACATGGGCTTTGCCAGTGCATCGCTCAATGCCGACACGCTTTGGTCGCCACAATACTTACCCTAGCGGCCTATCTGCTGCCAGGAATGACAGTATTCAACTAGTTCAGGCTTTCGTTGAGCTGTCTAGGGCAAGATGTACTTCAGTTTTGGGCCAAAAAACCTCAAAACAATGACTTCCGTAGTGCCGTATAGATTCACTCGTTCAGCAGTTCCACAGGAAATGACTCTACCATTCGAGCTTTAGAGGGGGGTCAATGAATACTGGCTTACACTAAGGACACAAAAGTGAACATACATGACGGCAGTGTGAGTTAACTCAAGTTGTACTGCCCTAACTGCGGTCCCAGGGGGGTATTCCGTATTTCTAGTGACGGGGATGATCGAATGGGGGCAAAAATCAAAACCCAAAACATTCGCTATGGCTTCCAACAAAACCCAAAAAAATCCCTGGACCAAATATCAACCCCCACAAAAAATCCCCTGCCGAATTTCCATGCCTTAAAATTTTCCAGAAAGGAATACATGATACAACACGAACTACGCAGTCAGCACTACCAAGAATCTTGAGATTGTTTTGAATACCAAAAAAATCCCTACTTAAATCGCACCACGCACACAAAAAAAAATACCTGCGAAATTTTCCTACCCAAAAAAATCCCGGAATCGAAAATTTCAAACCGGAAAAAATCCATCGATCATCCCCGTCCCTTGAAATCCGGAGTACCATCCCCCCCCCCGGGAATGCGGTGATATTAAAACATGGCAGGAGCGATGATGGGCTCCTGAACATGGTAAACAAAAGAAACGCATTTTGATAATAACTTGACGTTTCGTATGCTAAGCAACATGCATTTTCAAAAGTATCCGTTACAGTGTTTGAAAACTGTTTATATAGTTAACAATAGGGGCCCTATTTTTATCAAAACTCTGTTTACCATGTTTATCACCACCGTTTGCGTTTTATGTCTTTTATCCTTGATCAAGCTACGATGGCCTAAGAACAAGAGTTTTTACTTCCCTATTTACCACTTGGCTGAGCGCAACATAGAGGCCAGTGGACTAGCAAGTTTGTCCGGCTTTTTGTTTTGTTTTGTTTTGTTTTCGTCTACCTTATCTTTTTGAAAGGAAACTGGAAACGCTTGAGAAAAGAGGGCTGGGGAGGGGCGGGGGTGGGGACCGCGAGAGATTGGAGTCGAATACGATAAAGCAAGGCTGATTCCAGAGTAGGGAAACTGATGTCTGATCAGCGTAATCCAATATTTCGAAAGGCACGGCTTTTCTTCTTCAGGATCTAACAAAGGATGACTTTAAGCGCACAAAAACGTTACAATTTAAAATAAGGGGTATACAATATGGTACTAGACAACATAACGTAAAACTGGGGGTAAGGAGCCTAGTACCCAGGCGTTCTCTTCTCACTCGCACGACCTGGCGCGAAATTTCGTGACGTCACCGAATGGCATACCGGGGACCTCATTCGGTGACGTCACGACATTTCGCACCAAGTCGAGTCGAGTGAGCGGGAGGAGAACGCCTGGGTACTAGGCTGGGGAGGGGGGGTAAAGACATCATCGGCTATAGGTAGCGAGACACCCTGTCCCACAGGCAGCCCAAGCTCAAGATGAGACGAGTGGCGAAATATGACCTTTGCTAGCAGGGCTGTTGTATTACAAGGGTTTAAATTATAAAGGTTTGTATGGGCACACAATAAATTTGCTCTAAATGGCTGCAATTCTAACGTTTTTCTATGTGATTGGCGACTTGAACTCGGAATAGAGGTGGATATTTGCCGAGCGGCGAGATAAATATAGTCCCGCTCTTTACCGACACTGAGGTGAACAATTGTTTTAGTATACACTTAACCAGTGGATACTCAACACTAAATAGTTCCTTTTTTCCAAGAGAGCAGAAAAAACTCTCGCGAAAAATCCAGAACAATGCCGGGAGGTGAATGGCCGATGTTCGTATTAGACCAAACAAGTAAACAGTGTTTTTCGCGCGCTATGATTAGCTACTCGAACAAGTGACAGTTAATAATTATTCACCGAAGTGGAGGTAATGGTGATGGATATTTGCCGAGCCGTGAAAGTATTAAAATATGCCAAACCAGTGGATAGACAGCACCAAAAGGTTCCTTTTTGCCTGAGAAATGAGAGAAATCTCACGTGCAAAATACAGAAAAATGTCGGGAGGTGAATACCAAATGCTACCCCGAGTATGAACTCCCAATCAGAGCGCGCGAAAAACACTGTCCACTGGTGTGTATATACTAGCATCTGTTATTCTCCACCCGGCAATGTTCGAGATTTCGCGCTACAGTTTTTCCGCATTTCTTAGAAAAAAAGGAACTATTTAGGGCAGACGGTCTACTGGTTTAGTATGTACCAAAAACATTATTCCCTTCCACTTCGGTGATGATTTTTGACTATTCACCCCCACTTCGGTGAATTGTTGTTAAACATTTGGCATTATAAACTATTGCTAACCCTCGGCCTTTTGCGTTCGCAATTATTTGTAACTAGCTTGAAAAAATGAAACAACGCTTCAGTATTCCGTCTCTTCGGGGCACGGTAGGTCATGGTATTTGAGGGTATTTCATTTCATGATCGCTTGCGAAGTTTCCATTCTCTGTAGCTAGCTGATAACTATGCCTACAGTTACCTACTTCTTACAAAAGCTACAAGGTGCGGATTCCACAAGCTCTATTTTATGTAGAATTTTATTGGTGTAGAGGATTGATTTCCGGTGAGACATTTTAAACCGGAATTCCCTCGTTTTACGATCAATTGTAGCTTTAATGCGGTGGATTTAAATTTCATTTCCTTCCAACAAAACTTGGGAACAAGTTTTGAAATCTATTTTTGAGCAGTTGACTCAAGAGCTATAGTGTCCACGATATCCGTATATGTTTTCTTTTTTGAATAAGCGAAACCAAGAAAAATGTCACAAGGAAAAGCATTTAAAGCTTAAACATGTCCCCAGTTGTTAATTAATAATCCGAAACACTAAGAGCCAGGACTGGGCGGTACGCAGCTCTTACAAGGTCTTCTCTGATTTGCTGAGAAAACAATAGAACAAACAACAAAACAATGGACCCTAGCCCTGAAAACAATAGAGCTGCGTGATACCAATGTCCAATGAAATTAGAGGTTGTT
>Ga0126336_10001662_pt1 | contig 11966 bp, 4 predicted proteins | sample SidCmetagenome_FD_92530 | JGI IMG/M metagenome (GOLD analysis project Ga0126336, IMG submission 92530) | Coral microbial communities from El Islote,Puerto Morelos, Mexico - Siderastrea C C metagenome | ecosystem: Host-associated > Invertebrates > Cnidaria > Coral | place: El Islote,Puerto... | reverse complement strand
CTGGTCAGTTAGGTTTTCTAGAAGCTTTCTACATGAAGACCTTTAGGCCTCTGATTTGAGTCCTCTAGTTGACAGCAAAACAAAAGGTACCGACAAAGCGAAGAAATATTTCATTGTTTACGAAGTGAAACATTAAATCACGCCGTGTGACGTCCTCACGTTTGCCAGCTACAATAACCACTGTTCGTCACGCCAACGGGAAGATTTTTCCAGCCAAAGAATAGTTTGGTAAAAACAGATCCAGCAAGCTTTCGGAAACAGCAAATGGCCAGCAAGATTTCTACACCAGTTAACAAGTTGCCAGCCAGCTCATGATCACCCTGCAGAACGGTTATTCTGCAGAACGGCTCCGTCGAGTACCCCTGATTATCAGGTATAAATACTGCTTGTGTAACGTCTTTTTGACATTACATGAGTATGACTCTGAAATAGAGTTGAAATGTTGTATAGTTCTACGTTAAAATCTCGCATCAACCAAAACTTGGTTTTGCAATGATTTCTATTCTTTTTTGTATGCACAATAGTGGGATGGATCTGAATTTTGATCTTGTGGTATAAAAAGCAAAGTCCACGACTTATACAACCAAAGAAGCCAGAAAACGTAGTCTTGCATTGTTCTCAGATAGAGTACACGTTATCATAACACTGAAGAGGGCCTGAGAGGGGAAAAATCTTAGATATCAATGGAATATTACGCGTTTGCCAGCCCCATCATCTTTCCATAATTCTGTTTTGTTCTACACTGTTCACTTTTCGTCATAGGTGTATATTCATCGAAAATATCCACTACTACTGTGGTGAATGATTGCTTTATTAATTGTTTTGGGGTGAACAGCTGTTTTATTTTGCTGATAAATGGGCTGGGAGGTGACTAGCAAATGTATTCCCAATGTCAGTAGCCAATCAAAGCGCACTTCAAAAGGCACTTCAGTCACTTTCGCGGTGACCTTTGATCACACAATTTGATTCTTTGCTAATCGATCAGCTTTCAGCAGCCCAGCGCTACAGAGTTTTCAGATGTAAACATGCTTCAGATGCAGTTTTGTGCTGTCCCTCAGGAAACTGGGAGGTAAGTGAACCCTATAATGAAGAAGCATCCCATCCTGCCTGTGGGGCAGGAGCACTACAAATCCCCTCATGCTATAGAAACTGGGTCCGCCAGTTGTGAGCCACTAGGCCGAGTACGGTATTTTAGATTATAACGTCTCACACCAATCTCATTCATAGATCCGCTTTCTCTACTGATATAAAACATAAGGGAGAAGCCGGGACTCTGGGAAATTGCTGGTGTGGAATTGGAAAGTCTGACCCGTACTCAAACCCATACTCGTATTTCTATGTCTACGTTTCCGTAATTGCTTTCGGGGACAGCTAGAGACGATTGACGAAAAATACTGGAAAGGATGTGAATCCAAAATTCCCGTCACGAAATAAGGTGTGTGGAGGATTCCCCGAGGGTGAGGGCAATCAATAAAATTTCAAACGGAAAATTGGGGGGAGGTAAGGAAATCCCCCTTAGGGTTCAAACCGTTTCCCCCGCTTTCGCGTTAATGTGAGCCAAACTGACAGTAGATTGTACAACTCCTTATATGTGACCATGTTTTACCTATTCGCGGGCTTTTAGGCAGCTCGAAGGCTCCAACCTGGAAGCTTTGAGAAAATTTAATCTTTCTAAACACTTAGAATTAAACGTTTTCCCATCCACTTGATAGTTTATTTCGGAGACCTTATATGAAACAAGACTGAAACCTGTGGTTTATCAAAGACGGGCCCTTACAATGGGCTTGTAATGATGTTTAGTAACGCATAATCTCGAGCCTTTTTTCTGAGATTGGACAGTCTAAAATTTTGAGCCAGAAAACGTATTTTCAGTTTTAACAACATTTATTTACTCCTTAATATATAGATTCAGCGAAGCCTAAAAGCGAAGCTCCACACCTCTCTTTCATACTTATTGGCCCGTAAGATGCAGTAAATTTTAGTTGTGCAGTTATTCGCCAAAAAGTGAAAAACATCAAGGGGAGACATGCGGACCGCTGCGGAAACAGTGAAATGACATATTTTCTTCAAAGAGACAAGTTTAGCACGACTTTCACCGACAGCTCTTGTTGTAGTAGCGTTCTTTTGAAACTTTATTAAGTTCAAAAGGAGTACTTGTAAAACTAGAATTGCTCTAATGAACCTACTTAAATTCCAATGCATCCCTGTTTAGTTATGTCAAACATGAAACATTTCTTGAAATCAATCTTCCTAAAATAAATAATATCGCCCTGGCATCAACAAAAATTACCCAAAAATGTTTTCGGAAACTTTCAAGCACACGTATTATTATCAAGAGAAAATGGCACAAGTTTTTCGCCCGTGAAGTATTATTCGGGCGCTTTCAAGAACACACCCTGAACTTATTCAGTTAAGGAAGCTTTTTATAGAGTCTTATTTTAGACAAAATAGACTTAAGCCGAGAAATGCTTCGCTTATGGTTACTTAAATAAATTTTTCATTTCGATCTGTACCTAAAGACACCCCGAAATGGCTTAGAGGTTATTAATAAAAACAAAACGAGCACGAAAACATGCCACACTGAAGTCACTCACTGAATCGGCGATTCTAAGTTTAGTCGCTAAATTGATACAGAAATGTCATTCACTTCAAATAAAGAAACTAACAAATATAACAATATAAAGAAGATAAAATATTCTACAACTGAAAAAAAATATAGAGCTTCACACTAAGAATTTAAACTCGATATTGACGACAGAGCGACTCTTCAATTGTTGAATAATAAATTGCGAATTAGTCAAAACAACTCGAAGGGCAACAACCTAGACTGAGAAAGACAACACAGACTCAGTATAGAACAGTCACGATTTCTACTTTTCGAATAAAATACACTAGATGCGAAAGAGAATTGCTCAAAGAAAAATATTGAAATTACGCACTAATCTTGAAAAGGAGATTAAGCTGAAACCTACATATCAGAAAATTCCATGAATGAACAAACACATGAAAAGGGACAAGAAACCTTCACAAAGATGAAATTTCATCTGACTAGGAAAGTAAACTGCATTCGATTTTCTCCTCGAGTGAAATTACTCCCAAGCAAACAAAAACTACACGGTAATTTCGCAGCTATTTTAAACAAGTTTTTCAAACATTTCAAGAAAATTTTTGTAAACATGTTAAGTCGCTCAATTAAGCAATTTTCACCGTGTATTTCCACAATCAAATCTGTAATTTACTTTATGATTGAAGTGAAAGAAGTACTTGAAAATCTAAACGAAAGTCGCCGGGTTCCTTCCAGATCTCCTAAACTTTGAAAAATCAAGCATGTCCTCGAACAAGGATTTCGTGCCTTCAAGCTCTCCAATTTCTTCTATATGCGTCATCGAGATTAAAGCAATTCTTCAGGTCTTTTTCTTTTCAAGATAAGCTGTTAAAGTCTTCATTCCAAGAATGTATTACAATTATCGTATTGATCTGAGGAACCAGCGGCCATTATAATTGTTTACTTCAGATACAAGAAAAGATGGCATTCTCCTCCCCCGGTCGGGTTGCCTTGGAACTCCCCTCCCCCCTCCCCCAGAGTCTGTACGGGCGTACGTACGCTGACGTCAGAACCAAAATTTCTCGGATCGACAGGTTACCAGATTTGTTTACCCATGGTGCTCGGCGAGCTCCGCTATTAACCAAGTGCGAGGGTCGTACTGGGAGAAAATTGCCCGAGGTCTTTCTGGTACGGGCGAGGTCCGTACTAGAAAGGCTGAGAGCGATATTCTTCTAGTACGGTCCCGAGCTAGTGAGAGTTAAAAAGAAGTTTACTATATGGCTGTGCCTAACACTTTACTACTTGAAAAGTGAGCCGTGGCGAATTGGGATGAATGAAACAGCTTACTGGAAAGCATTCAACATCACGTCACCCAGCAGTTTTCTTTTACACACACACAAAAATTATATCGCACAAGAAAAAGTAAAAAAAAAAAAAAACTGTCTCTTTTCATTTACCCTCTAATCATTCGCCACGCCGTTTCCCGCGCTTTACCAGCTGGGCATTAACATCGCTTATAATGCCCGTGGACATTAGGGGAAAATCCGGCCTCGAGTATTGCCCAATCAGAGGGCGTGTTATTTTTTTACAAGCTCAAGCCACATAATAGACTAAGTTTAACAAATCTAGGTAAATCTTGATTTATCCTGAATTGAACTGATTTATCCAAAACAGATTTATCCTCAACTGAACTTCAATAGTCGATTCTGCAGCAGCACTTATTGTGTCGTCAGCATTGTGCCGTCAGCATGTGAAGTTTAGTAAATTGTAAGCATTCAGGGAGCTAAAATTGACCCCGAGGTACCCCAAAAATACCTCTTTGGGGTTTGAAATGCTATCCTTCACGATCTATGTTGCTGCCTATTGGAAAGATAAGATTGAAGCCAGTCGAGAGTAGTTCCCTTGACACCATACAGCTCGAGCTTTCGTCGTAGGATTGTGTGTGAAGCAATATCAAAAACTTTGGCTAGATCTAAAATTACGACCGAGTTTGTCATACCTCTGTCACCAATCGTTTGTAACACCTAGCAAGGCTGTAACTGTGGAATGAAGGGAACGGAAACCATGCAGAAGGGTACTTAGTTAGAAGAGCATTCTCTGTTAAACAAGCATTAAGTTGATCGTGTACGACCCTTTCACAGACTTTTGACACAGTGGGTAAGACTGAATTTTTGCTAGTTTCCGTTTTGAAGGAAAAACACCCGAATCTATACTCCCGAATTCTCCAGCTATTCCGATAAATGGTAATTAAGTTCTAATTCTTGATACTTCCTCAAAACATATCTACCGGCTATTCCTGGAGAAAAAACAAATCACGCCTCCTGTTAAAGAGAAGTTATCTGCGAGCTACCCCAGCACAGTTATTGACTGGAAAAGTGTTCATTCGTTATCTTTCCGCACAACATGAGAGTCAACTGAAGTTGAATCCATCGAGCATTTACTCTTTTCCTGCAGGATATCTTTTGAGGTTTGGAAACACGTCTTGTCCTGGCTGCGAGATAAGAGGGTCCTGAAGGGTAAAATGGGAGATGGGATTGCCTATTTTAGCACTGGGAAAACGAGATTTGAGGCGACTGGGACTGGGGAATGGGAATGGGGAAAGACGTCCTACAGAGTCTACAGATCATTTGAAACTATTGTTAAATCCCTTAATGCATAAAAATGCAACACAATAGTCCTTAAGAATACCTCAAAATGTTTCAAATCAACAGATGTCAAACCAATGTAGCTGCAACCTGATTTTAGCGTTGATTTTAAACTGCATTTACTGAAATCAGCGATTAAGTTGCACAGCGGTAGACGTTCCCACTATGGGCATGTGCCTAACAGGTCAACTCTTGTGCTCGATTAGCTTATTTAAAATGGCGGATACGAATGCGGGTGCTATTTGGCCTGGATTTGTTAAAATTACATACATATCGTCTAACAAGGTTGCCGTATTTCATTTGGTTCATTTTGACCACTTTTAAGATGAACTGGAATTTGAGGCACTGGGAATAGGATTTGTGGTAAAAATTGGACTCGGAACTGGGATTTGGGTAAAACTTGGGCTAGGAATTGGGATTTGCCCCCCCAGGGGGGGGGGAGCAAAGGTAATCAGTGGGAAATCAAGTGGGAAAAGGTAGTCAGTGCCGTTTCTAACAAGTGATACTGTAAGATTCAATTGTAATTAAATATTAAGATATTGTATTGCCATTTAGTTATTGTAGTACTGTAATAGGGTTTTAGTGCGCTTGGTGTTACTGTAGGTTTAGGTGTGTGTAAGTGTGACTGTGTTTGTTTTACTTTATCATAGCTCCTTTGTTCTTTCTTTTTCCCTTTTTTCTAACCCTTATTTTGTATATGTACCGTATTTTCTCGATTAAACGCCAGGGGCGTTTATTTAAAACTAGACCTCGTAGACCCGGCGTTTTTTCGGGGCCAAGGCGTTTATTAAGCAGGGGTATTTTTATCATTTTTGACAGCGTTTATTTTTTTGGTCTTTACTACTTTGAGTTAACTAAATTTACAGCAAAATATAGGAAAAAACAAGAAAAACTGGAAAAAATGCCATCGATTTCTTCTTTAGTTACATCAAAGGTTCAGTTTCAAATAAACTCCGGTATCTCGGATAAACGTCGGGGGCGTTTATTTCAAATTGACTGTGTAGACGCGGCGTCTATTCGAGGCCCGGCGTTTAAACAAGAAAATACGGTATTCTAGAAATTCACAAATAAAAATTAACAAATGAAAAACCCCTAAAATCCAAAAATGGTCGATCTTTATTCTCAATCACTTGCTTTGTGCTGTTTCCCTTCTGTTGCACTGACTGTCATTTGCCTCACTTGAACTAAGAAGGTTGACAAATCTGACAGTGAGAAAAATGCTACTGATGGAAGTCTTGCGAGGCTTCTGTTACTTTCGTGTAATTTTGATTAAACCTACTTCTTCTCCAAGGTCTTATCTTTAGGCATTTAACACAATTTTAAGGGGTCACAGCTTTCATTTTACTTGAAAAATTTTTTCAGTTCCTTCCTCTTTGTCCATTTGTCACAAGCCTTGACTGATTCATAAACAGCAGTCACCAAAAAAGGAAAGCGCTCAAGAAAAACAAATTTTTCCCACAAGAGATCGGAGATGTTCGTCGGAAGGCCATGTGAATGAAAATAAGAATTTCTGATGAATCTAACAAGTTCAACAGCCGAAGTTGTATCGTAGCTACGGTGTACATGAGCGCTTGTGACAGCGTCATAAACGTCCTGGATTTGAGCTTTCCAATCATGGCAGCCTGCATTTTTGCAACCAGTTTCTAGTTTGTTTTCTACATCAGTCAGTCGGCGTCCTCGTCGACTGAGATAAGATCTTGGCTCCTCGAATTCCTTCTGATTGCCCACCTTTGTAAGAAAATCGACCTTCTCTCGATTATTCCAAAAGAAAGGAAACTGTTGCAAGGATGACGCTGTTGGTCGTCTCTTTGGTTTTGTGAAAAGCATATTCGTTAAAAGATGGCAAGCCTCTGCTGTTAGAGTGGGACACAAGAGGCATTTGCCCTTTCTTATATTTTCCTCCGTTCCTAAAAGCGAATCCTCGGGATACGCGCAAAAGGGATGCTTCTTGTTTGCCAGGATGTAGTGAAAAAGAAGACCACAGCTGAAAATATCCGAGGTTCTGCTGTGGTGTTGTGGTTTCTTTCCCAAGAGTTCAGGAGCCATCCAGCACCTCGTTCCCGCCCTCGAGTTCATGACTGTCTCACTTTGAGCACTGTCTTTGCCTTCTTGTAGTATTTTACTGAGTCCAAAATCGCTAATTTTAACGATGAATTCTGGAACGGTTTGGTACAAAATATTCTGGGGTTTCAAATCCCTGTGTACAACACCGTTTGCATGTAAAAACTCTGTACCATAAGCAATGTGGAGACATACTGTAAAAGCATGTTCGCACTTTTGATCACAACTGAGATATGCCTCCAAAGAACCCTCCATGAGCTCAACGACTATGTACTGAAAATTGGAATCACTCGTACACGAGATGTAGTTGACTACAAAGCGGGAATTGGACAACTGAAGCAAGCATTTGATCTCTCTTTCAATCACGGCACCATTCTCCTCTAGTCTTTCCCTTTCCAGTCGTTTCATGGCTACCTCTCTTCCATCTGCTTCATTCAAAGCGGGAAAAACCAGCGAAAATGAGCCTTTCCCTATGTGGTTCTCGTGGTGATGGTAACTTCCTACTTTTCTAGACTTCATACCACAAGCAACCTCGGTCAGTGCAGCCTTGTGATTAGCAGATTGCGGAATCCATTTTATTTTGTTGGAAATGCTGACCTTCTCTACGTCTTCATGAAGGAGCTTATAGAGGTACTGGTTGCCGCTGGACATCGCTTCGCATGTGTTCCCACGACCATCAGGAAGGCTGACATCAGCGTGGAACTTTCGAAGCAAAAGGATGAAATCTTCCGCGCTTTGAGGAATCACGCACGGATTCAGGTTTACAACTTTTCTGCACACCATATGTAATGGTGTTTCCTTGGACTCGTTTTTCAAGTTAACGTTACATCCATTTTGAAGCAAACACTTACAGATAGCTTGGGAACCTTTGCCGTCCATAACGCATAGAACGTGTAGAAGAGAGTGTCCTTCACGATCTTTATGACACCTTGCAGATTCAGCAAGGTCTTTGTATTGGTCATTTTCAAAAATCACCTTCAAAAGATTCAACGCGCTTTTGAAAAACCTTTCTCGTAAAAGAACATCAAATGGGCATTCATTATTACTGTTTGCACAAAATGGATTCATTCCCGCTGTAAGAAATTTTTTCCAACGACTTTTTGTGACTTCATTTCCAATTAGCGAATCTTTCCCAATGAACTTGTGAAGAGGTGTGTCACCTTTAAGATCCTGTGCGAATGGCTGTGCACCTTTTTCCACTAAGATTTCCACTTGTTTCCAACACCGTGCAAGATGAAGGGGAGTTTCTCCTTTGTCGTTTCTTGCATTGACAGCTCCACCGTGAATGATGATTTCATTTCCAATTTCCTGGATTGCTTCTGAACTGATTGGCTCATTCGAAACGCCTGCCCACAGATGTAACGGAGTGTTCCCCTTGGCGTCTCTGGTGTTGATGTCAAAGCTATATCTCCTCAAGACTTTTAAGCCTTTGCAAACCAATTTAAGACATTCACAGGGCAGGAAAATTCCAGTTTCCAAAAATTCTGTGAGGAGCAAATGCAAGAGAGATCTGTCCATTTCGTCTTTGGTGTTTGCTCTTGCTTTGGCATTCAGAAGAAGCTTCCATACTTCAACAACTTGATCCTCGAAGGAATCTACGAAGCGTGAAGCAACTGCAGCATGGCTCAGGCTGTACAAAAGCGGCGTCTCCCCAAGGTCATTTCTAGCGTTTGGATTTGCGTCGTTGACGAGCAGATACTTGATGAGCTTGTTCCAGCTTGAGCAGTGAGATGAAGGACTAGTTAGCGCTTTTTCAACAGCGTGAAAGAGTGGAGTGCATCCTGACTGATCTTTTTCGTCAATTTTGGCTCCATATAAAAGTAAACATTTGAGCAAAGGTACACTTGGAAGTGAGAAAATGACGTATGGACAATTATCAATTTTTTCAGCAGCTGAACTTCCGGTTTCTTCCATCAAATTCTGGACGGCGTCGCAAATTGCATTCTCATTCCAGCAGGAAAAAAGCAACTTACTTTCTGGTCCAATGCAATTGTGTACTTGCCGAAACATTTCTTCCAAAGCTTTCTTTTTGAAGTTTGTGTCTCTGATTTCACAAAATATCTGCAACATTGCAATAAGATTACAATCTTGAGAGTTGTGTGAATTTCTCGCTGCCTGCCTGGCAGCGTCGTTAGAAGTTAAGGCCTCTATAGGGTGATCAAAACTTTCGATACCATGTCGCTTTAGAAAACAAAGTTGAACCAATCTAAGTGGATCCATGGTAACAGTCTTTTCACATCTCAACAGCTTTACAATCTCGAGGTGGTGCAAAGCAGTCGCTAACTCTAGCGACGTTTGAAGTAAATCGTTTGAGATGTTATTGTTGTCATCATTATTGTCTTTGCATTCAAGGACTTGTCCTACCAGCTCTATATCCCCCAGCAAAATGGCACTGTGTAGAAGGGACCAACCCATCCAGGCGGTACTTGGCGAAATCAACTTGCCTTCTATAATTTCTCTTATTTGTTTGTCAGCATCTGGACACTTTAAAACAGAGGAAGGGTCCAGATAATCAATTACTTCAATCTTGTGTTGGTCACTTATGTTGCTGAGAATGTTTCTCGAGAACCCTGTGCAGCCGGTTATATCTATTTGACGTAGAGACGGGCAAAACCAGCAAAGAACATCTAGAACACTAAATGGCCATGCTGTGCCACTGAAGGCACTTCCTCTTAAAATGGCACGGGAAGCATTTCTCGCTTTTACACATTTTTCAACGAGATCCTGACAAGATGTGACGTGAACTCTTGTAAGATCGAGGACTTGGTTACTGCCGTTTGGAGGAGAGAGAGTAAACATGGGCCGTACCACAGAATCATAGACTTTAAAATACCGAGAGTCGTTGTCAATATAATCTTCAATGCCTTGAGATCCATATTCCGTTTCCAACACTATATCGTGCAAAGTACTAAAATTGCGACCGGTTCTGTGTAAAACTGACTTCTCCATGGCTTTAACAGTCATCGATTGCTCACTGGACTCTTTGATGATATCTAGCAAAAGCTCGTCAAGTATGAAGAGAGAACTATTTTCCTGCAAAAGATTTAACAATAGACTTTAAGGCAACAAGGCCAAACATGCATAGCTCAACTTTTTCCAGACACAGCGCCACTTTCTTGGTCAAGTAAACTTTTGTCCGAACAATTAATAAAAAACCATCCCACTGACGAGATCTTGTGGTCGTCGCGTAGGACCCAGGCTCACGAGCAGACCACTTGATTGGCAAAATATAAGGAATTGTATGAAAATTCATCCCCAATTTAGTCAGGAAACTAAAAATGACAATGAATAGCCAATTAAGTTTACCAGCTGAAATATTGTCCTTCTGTTGCTTTTTGACCGTCTGAAAGCCTTTCAACCTCATTTCAGCCAGCTTATAACCTTACACCTTCGATTAGCACACTCAACAAGCGTCTTCGTATTACATCAAAATAGAATATCATCATGTCTCTTTTCGTCTTCCTAAAATCTGTGTTTCCTGTTTTGTCCTCTTAGAGCAATCCTTTCTATGCATTTTTAATAACAATCGCCAGTGGACAGAAGATTAAAAAATGAATTAAGTGTTCCAACACAGAATCCGATTTTCAGTCACATCGATCACCGAATAGCCGCAAATCGGCTGTTCTCATTGATCGTGTATGCTTCACAATCAACACAAGTAACATCACGATATGCTCCTGACAAAAACCTATCCTAAGAACACATCGCTGTTCGCTGTGATCTAACGCTATTTCTCTTAAAATTTACCGCAACATATTGAATACTACGGAGCGTGAAATGACTGATAAACGACACAAGTTACCACTCTAAACAACAAGAATCCAAACGCCCTAGTTATCGTGATACATCAGCGCCTAAAAGTAACGAAAATGTCTCCGACATAGCCCGATGACAGAGCGAGTTCTTCTCTGGGGGAATACCGAAAACCTTGCGAACATCAGCGAATCTACACGACAGCCAAAGAAAATGACAAAAGGAAAGCGCTCAGGAATGCGTTCAACTCCGGCATAGTACAAGGCGCCCGAACAAGTATCAATTTCATTTATTCGTTTGCTTTTGAGATTTAGTGTAATTTGTGAAATTGCAAACGTTTTTTGAGGCCATGTTATGTTTTGATTTATGTTCTGCTCCTGAACACTCCGTACGGTTGCATGTTAAACAGCGTCTTATTTTCTTTTGGTTCCGTACAATAGCTTGCATATGGTGAAATTTGAATTAACCAATCAGTAGTCAGTAGGCGGGAAAAACTGTGGTGTCTTGACGTCACGCATATTTTGTGCTCTTCGCTTCGATTTCTGCGTGATCAGCGAAGTTTATACTGTAGAAGTACGGTTTTATTTCAGCGTTTTCTTCAAATTTGCCGCTTGCCTTACTTCCGTTTATTAAAAGTCACATCTGTTTGCAATTATATGGACTGGATGAGCAAGCAGGATCGATTCAAAACCTTTTTCTGCGGCGAGAGACTTCGCTAACTGGACTTGAATGCGAAGGAGGTGGCAAAAGTTTTCCTCTTGTCCTACTGAATATTATTTTTCACAAGAACCTTCACCTCCCTTTCACTCTCCTTGGCCTCGTTTGTCACATGGATGACCGCTAACTGAGCAGCTCTGAGTAGCGTCAGGTACAATCCGTCTTCTGTCCTTGTAAAGATCTTCGGTCACTTCATACTTGTTTTCATCGTGTACTTCATGTCTGGTTTTAATTCACACCAACTT
>Ga0126336_10001661_pt1 | contig 11967 bp, 7 predicted proteins | sample SidCmetagenome_FD_92530 | JGI IMG/M metagenome (GOLD analysis project Ga0126336, IMG submission 92530) | Coral microbial communities from El Islote,Puerto Morelos, Mexico - Siderastrea C C metagenome | ecosystem: Host-associated > Invertebrates > Cnidaria > Coral | place: El Islote,Puerto... | reverse complement strand
TCAACTCTACAAACTACCTGACATTGATCAGCAGGTCTTACTCTATCAAAGTCCGCTATCAAACCTTTTCTGACCCGATCATTGTACGAAACCCTAATTTTGGGGTCTTGGCTTCCGGACTATTACAGCTGTTTTCAGCATAAATGTTATTGTGCATAGTGACTGTGTCTTGACAAGCCACCCTTTGACATGCAATGTTATGAGACATGCATAAGTCTGAAATGTAACCACAAATGATTTCTTTAGAGTCAATCTCAAACTTCCGTGATAAAAATGGATTTAACAAGGTGGAAATCATTCCGTGAATGATAAAGCAACTGTTTTGCATGTTTATGCCTTCAGTTGTAAACAAAGTGGCCTAATTCTAGCGGAGGTCAAGGACGAGAGCAGATCCAGTATGCTCAGATCATTTCAATTATCCTGTAAACTGGGAGACATGCAGGTATAACACGTACTCTTCTATAGCCATTTGAGGTTAGTAGTTATAGTTTATTTGACACCTTGTTTCTGCCAGTAATCAAAAGAAAGCCAGGTGACAGTTTTGACTGTCTTTCAGCTGTTTATATAGCATATTGAAAGATAGCAGGTTGAAAGATCCATTCTCTGCTATGCACCACTAACTCGAAAAACAATTGTAAATACCAATTTAATCACTCTATTATGTTCAATTACTGCTCCTTTTGATAACACATGAACTTTGAACTTCCAAACCACACTAACAATGGCACATTTTGCTGCTGTCAATTTTAATGTGGTCTCAACTAAACAAGTGTGAAAAACAGAAACCAACAGTTTTGATTGAAATCCACCAATCACAGTGCATTCGAATGTGACCTTTCAACCCTGTCAAGAAATAAACTTCTTTGTTTTCCACGACATGCATACATTGTAAACTTTCCTTCACCTCAAATTTTCAGAGTAGCTCTGGAAGCTAAATAAATAGCTTTGAGAAATTAATCATCAACAACATAACTAATGAGACTACAGTTACAACAATTGACGGCAGTGGAAAATGTAACTGTTGGCTGAGTTTTGAACTTCAGAGTTCCAAGTTGCTAGCAAATGATTGCAAGCAATTGCAAAGAGCTACATGTATGTTTCCATGTGACTGCAAAGGATGGTGAACAATTGCAATATAAATTCAAGCGATCTGTTCTTCCTGTATAGATCTATGTGAACAGGATAACTGAATGAATGCACACTATCATGGAAGGAGATTCAATTGCACAGTCTCAGAAAATTGGGTCCTTATAATGTGCATGATTGCAGTTGATTACAGTCGATCAGAGAAACTGTCTTCCATTTGATTGCACAACCAAAGTTGATTGCATTCTATAGCAGAAAAATAGAACACGGTTCTATCAGCCCTGTTGTATGGGAAGATCCCATATTGATTATTATGTATTAAACTTATTTCCACATGATTATTGAATTTCCAGCTGCTGATTTTGAGATCATCTGCAATAGTCAGCAACCACATTGGAAACCACTGAGCCTAAAGTTTAATCAAGTTTAATTAGGTTGATACCCTGCAAAGTATGTGTGTTTTATAATAGAGTACCAACTTGGTGAACTCAAACGTCACAGCAAAACAGCAAATATGTAAAACAACAACAAATTTAAACTTGACAAGACTAAGAAGAGGACTGTTTCACTGAATCATAACACATGTTCCATTTTACAAACAGAATTGATGGTAATGGACCAAGATTCAACTCACACATTAAGGCAATGAAACTGTTTTCATCAAGTGAAAGAGATTCCATATAAAGGCAAACTGTATATCATATATAAGGAAAGAGTCACAGAACAATAGACTTTTTTGTTTTTCTAGTGATCCATCACAAAGACTCATTAGGGGGCAGAGAAACTTGAATGTATAGCTTGTAAATAAACAGTGATATAGCCTGATACAAAATCGAGTTATTATCAGTGGATGTAAACACAGTGAAATTCCCAAGTTAAAATATAAAGCAAAATTTGGTAAATTATTTCAATGTTTTTATTTTGGGTAATTATTCTTTCGCACACCAGTGACAAAAGATGACAATCATGTATTGTCCTACTGTTGTGTTTCCACCTGGGAGAAATCGGAAACCAGTCTATTACACCAAAAGAAAACATTAAAAAAGAATTACAGCCTTAGGGTTTAAACTTTAATGCCAATAAAAGGCTGATCCACAAAGGATCTTAAGATTGTTTTGCTGAAATCAAAGTTGTGCTTACAAATAATTGCCACCATTGTCATATAAATGCTAATCGCGTAAATGCGGTTTTCTGTTCATGTTACTTAAATATATAATAGAGTTACTTAGTGATGCATGCAAACAAACAATTTTGCAAAATCAAGTATTAGTCCTTTCATTTTGAAATCAGAGTCAAGTTAAAATTGCAGACAGCAAAGAAATATACACGGAGTGTTAAGAGCTCATCAGTCTAGACTAAGTAGGACAACTGTAATTAATTCAGCAAGATCAGCTTTGGCTGGTTTTGAAGACATAAATCGCTAGCGTTAATTGCTCATGATCAAATTGGTAAAAAGGTTTAAATGCTATATCTTGTTCAAAGTGCCAAAAAAAATACGAAAAACAAACAATAGTGTCTGTCTGGGACATACAGCGCAATGAAAAAGGACAGTAGATTTAGACAGTCACTCAAGCAAAACTTTTTTCCTGATGATGGTTGTTGAGGGGTTTGGGTTGTTATTGAGATAGCGAGCTAAAAAAAGACAGATGTGACCGCACACAGCTGAAACAAAGGCAAACATTCCTCAAGAGATTTGAGCTGTCACATGTCAAAACAATGAGAAGATAAAATACAATACACGTGACACAATCAATGAATTCAATCAAAACATTGGCAAGTGTTATCAAAGAAGAGACTTCTCCACAATGACATGATGCTAAGTACAAAACCTAACAAGTTGTTTAGCTTTGACTGCCAAAAAAATCGACTCAGTATTGCATTTGTACACTCACCGCTAAAAAATTTAACAGCCCTTCGGGAGTTTTCTTAACTAATTTACTTTCACACAATTTTCGTACTATCTACTTAAGATTTGTTTTTTAGTACAGGACATCCACATGTTTTTTAGTTTTAAGCTTCAAGACTGCACAATAATTTTTGAATTGGTTAAACGAGACAAGAGCAACCATGCCAATTGAGGAATGCAGAAGAATCTTTTTTCCAAGCTCTTTGAAACTTTTCTGTCAGAAGGGAAATGACTTCTTTTGACAGGATGGGAGAGTTTACTATTTAGGGCGGAAAAAGCAAAAGCTTCCGCGCAATCGATATCGTCGCGCAAAAAATATTTCCTTCCAAACTGTCAAAAGCGCTGAAAGTCATCTAACGCATGTTCAAGACTAGAATGCGCTGTTATGAAAAATTACTGCTATGACCTATTAATAAAACAGCGGTATACACAACACAGCTGAATTCAGTCAATGATGTAAACACAATATATTTGGTATATATCAGATCGGCACGTACAGCGTTAACCAAAAGTACACAACCATTAGGCTTATCTCGAGTTCATACATTTTTTATGAAAAAAATCCAAAACATTTTATATATAAGTAAGTGTCCACTCTTTTGATTTCATTCATTTGCGTTCAAAACGTTTAGATACTTGTCTACATTTAACACGAAGAGGTGACGAAATCTCAAACATAAAGATTGCACATACAGCATCACAATACTGAGCAACACAATTGTCTGGAACACCACGAAATTGTTCCACAGCATTTTCAAGGGGCAAACAGAAAACGAAGACAAGGACCATGATCTGCTTTACGACAAAAATTTCTGCTGATCACAGAACTTCGTAGGGAGTTTATCAGGGAGCCATTAGGGCATGAATTTCATAACATTAGGATTGGGAAGCGATAAAACATGCCCTTCGCGATAACAATGAACAACTTTCAGAAGAAATGAACCACTGCTGTTACGCCTCCCCCAGCTTGAATTTCACAAGAGAAACGTAAAGATTCTTTGTTATTATAATCCCTACCTGGTCAGAAGACTCGTCCCTTGCTTCTTCATCTAAACTGTCGGAAGAATGTTTTCTCTGTTTCGGCCGGTTCAAGCCTTCTAGAATCCTCACAAGCAGGATATTAACCGGTAAATCGTCCACGTCTTCTTTGCAGAGAATTCTACACTCAGGGCATCTCAGCTCCTTTCTTGTCTCTACGATTTCCTTCAGGCATCTTCTACAGAATGTGTGTTGACACGGTAAAACCTTGCAAGTTTGATCGAGCTGTTCCAGACAGACCGAACACTCCAAAAGTTCGTTCAATTGTAAGGGGTCCATAATCGCGCGTTAGCAATAACACGAGCTTAGACCTCTTCAGAAACAGCTCACGTATCAGTTCTTGGAAATCCTTTTGCTTTACCACTTCTTATAGACGATACACACTTAAAACTCTCGTTAAACACGAAAAAGAATCGACCAGAACATTTACACGACATTAAAATACGCTCTTTGCCATTCATGAAGTCTGACACTCGCGAATACTGAGTGTTGAGTTGTTGTCATGCTAAAAGCGCATGTGCAACATGTGTAAATTTGCATAACTTAATTGCACTTGAATTAATTATGCAATTTCCGCGGTCGCGACCAAAAAGGCTAAATATTTTCGGAGCGAAAGTGAGGAAATTAGTTCAGTTTTTGACCTTCCAAGTTGTATTTGACTATGACGACGGTTGAGTACTCGGTCCATCCAATCCCTTTATGCAAATAACGCTTTTAGACCCATTTTTTCCACGTTTGTTCCATTTTTTATTGGAACGGAGTTGAAAGAAGACAGAACTGAAACCCCTTCCGCAGCACTGATCATTTTACCACAAAACCCGCTACCAGATATAAAAGAAATCAGGAAATAATTAGCGGTTGCACCAAAAGACCCTGTCTAAATATAGTAAACACAAGATATAAAGCTCACGTCCCAGAGCAGAAAAAAACGCAGATGATAGTTGTAAATCAGTTGGTGAAACGAGTGAGGGGATTATTTCATTTGTGAGGGGAGATTAACAATAGCGTCCATGGAGTTTACTGTTATCTTCGCCTTTTGAGGGTTTTTATTAATCCTCAGAGATAACAACAGAAGCTGGATCAACAAGTCTGCATTGCAGTTTGTCTTGTTGACAGAAATCGCGGCTTGTTTCAGTACTTATGGGATTTTGTTGAGGTGATTTTTCTTCACCCTGTTGGCTAGCTAGTTTGGTTTTAAGAAATTCATGGACGGGGCGTGCTGTCTGGTTCACAACCCCCCTGACCCTTTTTGAGACCAAGAAGTGTTTTTAGACTAATCTGCCACAATACGTTAACCTACCAAGGCAACAAAAATTGTATAACAAACAAACAAACAATCCCAAAATCATCTGCATGATTCGACGCAAGTTCCCAACTCCGATGTAAAGACTGTATCTGGAGCCTATTTTCATGACAACACCCGCGCGTGCCTTCTCATCATTGTTTCTTTTCAGTGCTGACGACGTAACCGAGCAGCCGATCCCTAGCGGTTCCGACACCCCCTCTCTCCGTTTTTACTCCAGTCCACTTTACACGAATTTCAGGATCAACCCGCCGTACTTGCAGAGCGATATTCCAGTAGTTCACGAATTGGTAACAGAATGTATATGAAAGAGTAAGCTATTATATCTGCCTTCCTATTGAATGGAGGGGATAAGCTGTCAAGCGTTCATTCTTTGATGTAAACCGCACTTTGAAGAAGAGAGCCTTCATAGTTTTCAACGGGGAGGGAATACGCCCGCGGGCCTTCAGTCCACTCTCGAAGGCTCCAAGCTTTCCTTATTTTCGCGTTGTATTTTTCTCCAAACAATTTCAACTCGATGCCCTTGCTATCCCTTTCACTTAACGAAGAGAACACGATTGCAGTGTATTTAGGAAACGGTTCAAAAGTTTTTCTCTCCTATTATTCCCTCTATTTATTCCTATTTCTTCTTCTTCCTAGTTATTCCTATTATATGCTCTATTTTCACCGCAGCGGGCATGAAAAAGGGACCCTTTCTGGGGCGAGTCCTAGCCACCTCCTTCCTGCATAGCCTACGGAGTAACCCTGGGGTGTTCACCTTCCGAAATTTGAAACCTCTTAATCAAACTGCTGGAAAGAGCACGTTTAGAAGTAGTCTACAACTCAGTTTGAAAGTCACATCTCATAAAACGGCGGAAACAACATTTCGTTACAGACAGACCTTTATTGTTTTGTTTTCGTTCGGCCTGTCTAACGACATTTGAACAATTGAATTTTTTTAGGAGAAAGTAGATAGTATTCAATAACAAAAAATACAATGGTATCGGTAGATGTCACTAAAAACGTGCGGAGAGAGGAAAACATTTGCCGGAAACACTGCTGGCATTTTCTCTGATGACTGTAAATCATTTATATATATAACATGTATCGAGCAACTCAGTAACAGAAACAAGGTCAAAAGTAGCACTTGAATCAATGGGAAAATAAAAACAATGCAATGGGTTCTTGAAAGTTACTATTAATATTAGAGCTCCACAGCTATTGAAAAGTATAAACAAACAAGGGGGTTAGTTTCTAACGAAACTGCGGTGCTGCATCGGTAGGGAAGTGGAACACAAAAATTTGGATTTATTAACTGAGTTGAGAAGGTAAATTGGCCACCGTAGAGAGATTGAAAGCTGACGTTTCGAGCTTAGCCCTTCGTCTTTGGCCAGAAGTTGCCACGATGGAAATGGATCGTACCAAGTTGTGTCGTTGTTTCTTGAATTAGTTCGATATCAGAGTAATGATGACTTGCTCTCCCATCGAGAATTTACTTGACATATTTCTCTTCGTTTTCTGACAAATGAAAATCTCGTGACAGACAGCTTTCTATCACAAATTAGAACCTGAATTCATGATGTCGATCGATCCTAATGCAATATCTCTTCAGGTCCTCCAGGGAAGACAAGAATAGCAGGGTTATTTTTATTGGCAAATATGCGGTAATTAACCACCCTTTCATCGACCCAGGGTACATTCAGGTTTCCTTATTAATCAGGATAAAGCCCCGGAAAGTGATTGAAGTACAAAACTTTTAATCGCTATTATATATGTTACCACAACGGCGCCGTGAAATTAATCGTTTCCCTTCCAGCCTTTGCTGTTCAAAAACATATCGGGTAGAAAAAATCCTACTTAGAAAATTTTGAGGAAAGAGCAAACCCATTTGAAAGTACTGCTGCATAGATTCAATGGTTTCACTTGAGAAATTCACTATTACAGAAATGTTTGAACTGCATTTATTTTGAGTATATTTGAAGGAGAAACCGTTAGTTTTTGTTATCAAGAGAAACTTCTGTTTGTATTAAAAACATGCATCATAATCGCGATATATAGTGCTCCTGTTTCTCAGTGTCCAAATATCATTTTTGCAGCATGTATAGCTAGAAATTTGCATTATTAGGTCGTCAGTAGAAAACAGCTACAAATTTACGTTTAATGATTGGCATCCCGGTATTTCAAGGTCGGAATGTAATAAAGCATACCGTGGCCGGACAACAGTGTCTTCGATAATATTGTCCACATCTAAATTTCCTCTCCGGTCATGCAATATCATAGAGACAATTAACAGTAATAAACTGGAGTTCATTTTCTTTTGTAATAAACACATCAATATTCCCGGGAATCAGGCGATCAAAAAAGATCCCAGTTTGATATCTTTTGTTGTTGACCTCAAAAGAGAACCGGGCGATCGTAATCTCACATAAGATGGGTTTGCGGTTTAATCATCTTAAGTGTTGCCTATCCGGTCCAAGTCACGATTTTGGCCCTTATAACCTGATTAAAGACGCTCTTAACAATGTTTTTCCTACCTAAAGTACTGATCACTACGGCGGCAGAAAGTTTTGTTCACCCTTGGTCTTTCACTTAGCTGTGTAATAAACTTTTTGGTGAATTGGAATGTTTAGTAAAACACTCTTTGGTTACGTTTTTGCCTTCAACTTTCTCCAAACAGTTGTTTTTAATACTGTCAACTTTATGTTGAGTCTGGAATGAATAATGTACCATTGTTTCAACATCAACTGAGTTCAAGCATAATAAAGCACTTAGCTATCGCGTCAGGTTATCATATACTTCTAAATAATCCGACTGGAGTTTATGGCGATTTCAGGTCTTATCGCTTTTTTGCTGCTTTTGACCAGGCCGACGCCATGAGTTTTAATCTCTAAATGGTTTTAGTTTATCTACGCTACTGCTTTAAGTGTCAGGTGTAAGAAATATGATCTGGCACCGGCATGGCCCCCGGGGGGGGGGAGGACTCCCATATGAAAGTGACGGGGATGCTCGTCGTCTCGCTTAGGGTTGTAAATTGCAGATTTTGGTCTCGCTTAGGGTGTTGAGGACGGAAAGCCAATATTTTTACCCACACAGGTATCCCTTAGGGTTGTGTGTGAAGAAATATCTATATTATACTGTGTTAGTGGTCTAGAGCAGCACAGAAATCGCCGTTGTTATAATTTACTCATAGAAGACCGCATTCGATTGCAACATCTTTAGCGCAATTAACATCTCTATAGCTCTTATTTAGTTGTCTGTTTTTGCATGGTAGAAGACTTTTTTAATGTTCGAAATAAAGCGTAGACTTATCTCATGACCCAAAAATGTTAAACTGTAACTTTCAATTTCATCAGTTTTAAGTCTCCGTTTTTGAGTATGTCGTTTAAAGACTCAGGGTCGGCTAATAAAAATACGTCTGTGTCTATCAAGCAGATTCAGTGATAAATTGTAGTAACCGTTTTCAAAAGTGGTCAAGGTTAACCCTTTGAAGCCAAACTGATCGAGCCGTGAAATTTTGTCACCCTAAATTTCCTTTACGATATTCAGCAGTTAGATTCGGCGCTATTTATTTGTTACCCTTTTGTAAAACGAACGCTTTGAAAACTACATGTATTTGTCATGAGTTTCAGAGTAATGTCACCTACAGTGGTATTATTGTCATCCGGATGAGGTCCGCACTTATGCTTTGCTCGTTTCTTTCTAAAAAAGCTGCCCAGAGGTAGCTAACCACTGGATTGCTGCCTACGCAAGAGACACGATGTATTAAGACACTTAGTTAGTTTTAATTTATCCACCCTCTCACAAGATAATCGCTAAATACTCATCCAAGAAGAACAAACCTATCATGTACAGAACCGATACAACCTCGGTAAAAACCAATTAAATTCGATTGGTTTCTGACAATCTATTTGATGAAAGGACCATTGAAAACAGCTGATGGGCTTAGGATCGAGGAATGCAAACATTACTATTATTACCAGCTTCAAAGTGCCTGCTGAAGTGATATCAGATATAAACACTTGAATATATGTCCTGGTGCCCGTTTCTCAAAAGTCCCGGTAACTTTTCGTGCCCAGAGCTATAATTTATAAAATCTCAAGTAGAAATCAAAATCTCAAAATTTCAAAATCTCTAGCAGGACGTTGGCGTAGGTTTTAGCTCGCAAATCAGCCCGACTTGTTTTATCAACTTAGAATTTTATTGCTCAGCAGTCTATAACCAACAAAATTTGAGACTTAAAGGTAAACATCGAGCACATAAAATACTTTTCCGGGCCTGAAAAGTTCTCGGGAGTTTCGAGAAAGGGGCTACTGGCCTGGTGTGAAAACCTATGGACTCCTTCCACACTAATATAATGCGTTTTTCAAAAGTATCCAGTTTCATTTGCCCGAAAAATGTCGAGGACTGTGGCATCTATGCACGCAAGCGTGTTCATATCGTTTTCATCTGTTCAGAAACACCTGTTTGAAAACCGATAGATTTTCACGAGTTTTTTTCTCCTATTGCCTACTATAAATAAAATGATCGTTTGTAAGCCTCTTTGCACCCGTTTAAACAATCAAAAGCATTTTCACACCAATGCATTTTCACTTCCTAACTAAAAATAATGCGTTTTCAAAGATCTTCGGTTTCATGATGATGAGCAAAAAAGTGTAACAAATCTGCCTTTTCAAACGAAAAAGTATTACTGAAGACGTAAAATAGTGTGAACGAGGGGCTAGACAATAGGTAATAAAGAAATAGCAACTGTACATGTGTTGACAGCAGAGCTAGATCAATGAACTCTCTTCAGTAGACTGATCGACTTACACTACAGCTAACACATACTTTTTCTGTGGACAAAGTCTTACAGAGTGACCATTCAAATGACAACCACGTCCGTGCAGGAAAGTCGAAACACTGAAACATCACCCTCGTTCCCAGGGTCATGGAGTGAAGGTGGCTATATCAGGATTGCCCGACTCAAAGACATCGTGAAAGAGCTTGCTTTGTTACCGTTTCTCTTACACCAATGGATGGGTCCCTCAATACTGTAGGTGTCCGGCTGTAAGAAGAGCCTGGCACTGTATTTCCATGAGGTGTTAAACGCCGCCTTTATCTCGTTCTCAGAGCTTCCGCGGTCATTTCAGTACGCAAAAGTAAGACTTGTGCGTTTCTCAAATTAAAAGAAAAAACAAAACAAAAAACAAAACAAAACAAAACAAAACTTTGGATTTATCAACTGATAAGGCAAATTGGCCACCGTAAAGAGATTGAAAGCTGAAGTTTCGAGCGTTAGCCCTTCGTTAGAGCGAATCAAGGAATTGTGGGTTGCACTTGGTTTATTTAGAGAGTGTTAGCGTAGCTGGGGACGATACCCACTCTACCACCACCCCAGAAACAACTCAGCCGTTGATGTGACCACACTTTCTGAGGTCCATAAGTGGTCGTATTATTAAAGAGGCACTGTCACGGGGATTTTACGTTTTCGGGCGTAAAATGAGTTAAAATTTAAATGAAATGCCTTTTTACGTACACAGAATACTCCTAGAAAGTCAAGACTGAAGAGAAGGAAATCAATTGATTTTCTCAAAAGAAGAACTAACCCTCGATTTTTCCACCAAACAAAGGAAAACCTTGAAAACCTCAGCCCGACGTTTTCAAGTCGCAACCATGCGCATCCTCGCGATCCGCAGCCAAACACACTTATAGTCTCAGAGGAGTGGCAGAGTAGGTCTTCAACGGAACTTAACCAGTATTTTTGGGTTTCCTCTGATTAGAATATGACTTTTAGCTTAGAATTGGTGACAACGTCCCGTTAAGGTTCCATTATATTTTTGATCAATTTCGAGTTTCAACACTTGGAAGTGACAGGGACAAAGAGGTTGGTCTACCTAATAGACCGCTGAATAAAAATACCAGGCGCATTTTTACAGGGTAAGTCTCAATCTTAAGTAAATTGTGCACAAATACCAACAGGGAAGTACTGAATTCGTGCACAAATACCAACAGGGAAGTACTGAATTCGAAATTAAAACAATACAAAGAGCTGTGAATAGTTAATCTACTTACTGGTACAAATTTTGTGACAATTTTACTTCAGAGTGAGGCTAACCCAGCCTAGTACCCAGGCTTTCTCTTCTAGCTCACACGACTTGGCACGAAATTTCGTGACGTCACGACATTTCGCGCCAAGTCCAGTCGAGTGAGCGGGAGGAGAACTCCTGGGTACTAGGCTGAGGCTAACCCTGTGCACATGCGTCTTTTGTGTTTTTTTCTAGCGGTCTTGGTGAAGTCGAAACTGGACTATCATAAGTATACGGTATACCATGTTGCTAAAAATATTGTTTTTATTTTAAGACATTTTAAAGGTTTTATAGCAAATTAGCCGATTCATGTTTCGAAACATAGTTAATAAAAGAATCTGGTTATGAAGCTCAGCAAAGTCTTTTGTCTTATGTTTTTGTTACCGTTTTTAGCCTTGACCCTGTACAAACAACAATAGGTTTGAATTTTGCATGAGCAACGAACCAACAAAAATGTCACTGTTAAATTATTCAGCCATAGTGTGCGAACGTAAAACAAAAGATTGTGCAGGATCGTAGAACTTTCAACATAAATTGCAGCACCTTTGTTTTGGCCTTTGAAACTTGTAAGGTTTCATAACCAGTCCCTC
>Ga0126336_10001660_pt1 | contig 11975 bp, 10 predicted proteins | sample SidCmetagenome_FD_92530 | JGI IMG/M metagenome (GOLD analysis project Ga0126336, IMG submission 92530) | Coral microbial communities from El Islote,Puerto Morelos, Mexico - Siderastrea C C metagenome | ecosystem: Host-associated > Invertebrates > Cnidaria > Coral | place: El Islote,Puerto... | reverse complement strand
AGCAACGGCGAAGGAATTATCACATATTTAACTTTTCCCGTCGAGTTTGGTACCAAAATAAACCCTATTTTTCGCGCTCTCACGACAGTTCGGTTTCGATTCAGCCCGCGCTTTCCCGGGTTGGAAATCGAGCGCATTATATAGTCCCGTAAACTAGTTCCCAGGTCTACTAGTAAAAACAACGGCCAGGCCGCCATCTTTGGCGACATTGGCGTGACTAAAAATTGCCGACAGCTGACCCGGCGTGCATAAGAAGCTGATGTCAAAAACACAAAAAACTATGGAAGTGGAGATGGTATGGCAGATAGCATCCCAGTGTCATAATTTTTTAAAATACATTTCAATTGTACTGAATGGTCTACAGTATATCTAATGTTAAGAATGGAAGTAAGGCTCCCATAGGAATAAATTTGGAATAAACAACACAGCAATATCATGATAGTTTTATTCTTTAAGAAACTAGCTCTGACTAGTTTTTTAGCATGTGATTTGGAGTAATGGTAAAGACAGACAATTGGAAAATAATGTAAAATCACCATTGAGAACGATTTTTAAACGTTTCAAAGATGCTGTTTTGTTCAATCATGACTTTTTTCTACTGGAAGTGTTTGATAGTGGAAATATTATGTTATTTTAACATAATCAATAAGGCAATATTTTATCTACATTATTTAATCTTTGGATGTGTTTTCCCTTTTAACAGCTGACAATAGGCTTTTCTTCCCTTTTTTTGCCATGAACCTATTGTCACCTGTCTCCTTTGCACTAAGTGGTGCATAAGGCCTCTACATCCTCTCTCCAGCAGTTACATGTAACATATTAGCCGTGGCCTGCAGTTCACGCTTCACCCAATAAACCTATTACAGTCCCAACGTGGATACATGTGATAGTTGAGGACTGGTCTATCTCAATTGCCAGATCCCTGTAAGGTACAGAAGATCCTAAAAAAGAGTCATTATAGATATTTGAAGTTATTTCCACAATTTATACACTCTTAGCAATTGATGATTATTATAAAGAATGTTTATCCAAAACCCTCAAAGATTTTAGACAAACCCTTGCAACATCCTCAAAAGGTCCTCACAGATTGTTGTGGATCTTGAAAGAATAAAAAAGATCTTGGGAGATCCTTGAATATCTTTTCTAATCTTCCAAGAACTTGACAAGCGTTTGAAGATCCTTGAAGATCTTGGCAAGAATTGTGAAGAAATTTGAAGATATTGGCAAGAACTTAGAAGATCCTTAAGGATCTTGGCAAGAACATTGAAGATCTGCGTTGTTTTGCAACAATGCAGGTCACCCTGTGATTCGCGCCAAAAACACGGGATTCAGCACAGGGTTATATCCAGTGTATGCCACTTCATATTCATGACCCTGTGGTGCGGACGGAAGGACAGACATACGAACAGACGGATGGTCACGTGACCATTACGTCACTAACAAAATTTCTTGCCTTGATAGGATACCAAATTTGCTTAGCAATGGTGCTCTGCTGATGCGCTAGTGCACGGGATCCACTATTAAGTAATTTAATTTAGTAATTAAGTAATTTACTCTATCAATGACCGAATTAATAAGCAAACTAAATACAGTGAACCAGTGCTGAAAGGGCAAAACCATACATAACTTCACCACCATTTAGCCACAACTTTACAGCTTTTTATACCATTGCAACACCTTTATGAATAGGGTGTACAATCAGGCATTTGCCTTTTTTAATTGAAAGTTTGAACTGTTTTAGTTAAGTCAGGTTATGCTGTATCAAGAGCATGGCACTTCTACTTCACTCTTAATGTGCACGAAATGATATTTAGCACACCATTAAATAAGTACTGTCTCTGAAGAACCCAACCCAGCACTTAATAGATCTAGAGATGCTTGAAAGCAAGTTGCCTGGTCATCGAGGGAATAGGTCCCTAGAATGCGTTCAGACAAGGGACCGGGGCACTTGGAAGTTCAGTTCCTATGGACAGAGAGACACTGACAAACGAAGGATCTGTTCTGTGCTAACATCAAGGCACAGCAGAGGTTCACTGAAGTTGAATTAATGAATAGCTGCATAGCAAGAGCACATGCAAATCTTTACATTCCTTCAACTCTGTCAGGGAACAGTTATGATTCAAATGGCCTTAGCAGTGACAAACTGCGTGAAAACCTAGATCTTGTAACAGATGTTTATATTGTCAGGGTCAATGGGTCAGTGTGCTGTGGAACAATCCTGCAACTGTACAAAGGAGGTCACAATGAAGCCATTACTGCGAGAAGGCGAAGCCTTTTAGCCTTCCTTGAGGATAAGGCAAAAGAAAGAATGCTGCTAAAGCAAAGCAACCCAGACTTGTTCAAGTGCTTCGAGAATGTCTGGAGTGTTCATCAAAACCACATCAACAAGAATCTTCCAGAGAATTATATATTTATGTTTTTATATTTATTTATATTTTTACATTTCTTTGGTATTTATTTTATATATTTATATTAAATTTGTGTTTCAAACCAGAATGTCCCCATCTCTTGGCTTTTCAAAAGTAACTAGCATACAAAATTTAGTTCTCACTAGTATGTTGAGCTTAACCTGATAAATTTGTGTTGCATATACTTGACCTCCGCTGAACTAATACCATCGAAAATTATGTAAACCACCCCATCACACTATTAAAAATTACCATTTTGCTTCTTGTAATAATTAACTCAAAGTTAGTCATTTATTTTTACAGACTAGCTATATATGTCCCTCGTACCGTATGTCTTACATTCCAGGCATGAACGTTGCCAGCATCACAATCAGGAAAGTGAATTAATTCCACAAACAGGCGATGAACCTGACCAAGGCCAACGTGACCATTCAGACGATTTTGTACACAACTACCACTCTGCCAGATTGACGTTTGGCCTGCTCACGGTGCTGTTTACTGATGGAATGAACGAGGGCCATTCAGCAAGCCTACTCAAGTTTCTGAAAGTGGCTCTTGTTATGTTACATTGTTACGACAGAGTGAAGTATGCCTATGTCGTCCTTTTGTTTCTGGCAAAAGTTCATGCTATTTTAAGTAAAAGGCTTGCATTTGAAGTGTTATAGAATCGATATTATATAGCTCGGGTAGGGCAGGAGGAAGCATTCCTTTAGATCTTAGAATAGAACATTTAAACAAACCACTGAAATTGGCATTGAACCAGTTAGCATCGAACATAGAGGCTGCTGCACAGCAGATTGCTACATCTTTGTCCGTACTGGAAGACATTCTAAGCACGGTAGATGTTGATTGTAATTTAAAATCATGTAGTGGACTCCATAACTCTAAACACCTTGAAGAAAGTGTGGTGAATATCACAAGGGAATTTCATGAAAAGAAAGTCTGCAGTGTCCAACCTGGGAGGGAGTATCAAGGGCTTTAAGTGTAACCTTCTGAAGAAATTAGATTACAGAGTTTACAGTTGAACGTCAAAGCTCTTCAAAGTATGGCAAACCTTGTACTATTGACTGTATCAAATGGTATCTTATGATGATATCTCAGTTAATTGTTTTTTTTTTTTACATTTTACATTTAATGGTTTGTCTTTACTTCAATTCGAACATTTTGCTATACATTGTACGTATCAGATATTTAAATCAGTTATTCCTTTTTTAGGGATGAAGGCTGTGAATCATATACAAAGGAAAACTAAAATTGAAATGGTCTGCATTATTCCAACCAAAGTCAAATTTAAACCATAACATAGACATCTTGTAATCAAAGTGACTCCAAACCCACTCTAGTTTCTCCGTGAAACCATGACTGACCGTCGGTTCAAACAATGTAAAACCTGAGGCTGAAAATCCTGACCTATATTCCAGTAAGGCCAGTTTTAAGTAATTTTTATCTTCCAGTGCCAGTGCTCTTGTTTTTTTTCGGGTAGAGTAGTGTGCTCCCGTTCATCATCGTACTCTTGCATGAACAATTCAGTTGCCCCCTCACATGTCTCGTCATCAACACATGCAGACTGCTGTCTGCAATTTGAACAGCACAGATGACCTGAAGATGATGAAGAAACCGAGTCACTAAAGTCACTTAAGTGACTTGGCATCCTTCAGCTTGTGAAACAGACTTGACATCCTTGACACACCTGGAGAGTTGATGCTTTGTAAAGTAGGTCACACAGTGTGCCCGACTACCATCGCGACCTCCTCAACCACCTTGTTGCATGAGGCCAACAATACTCTTTGGTGGGCCGTTCTGTACAAGGTACCGCACCCTTAGAAAGTCAATGCCCACACCAAAGGCACAGCTTGCAATGACAACCCTGTTTAAACCGTCTGACTTTAAGTCTTCTTTTATCGATACTTTCTGGGATTCCCATGACTTAGCCAATGCCTTCTCTCCCAATGCCTTCTCTTTCAAAACAAGCAGCAGCTAACTCAGAATAGGAGACTGGGCAAGTCATGGAGGAGTAAAGACGCGTCCTGAAAGTTTTTACAGAAAAAATAAGCCGATTTCCACCGTTAAAAGAAAGACAAGAACATCAGGGTCTTCTGACGATTCTGTGAGTTCACCCGATGATAAGAAAAAGAGAGAACATTCAACTCCAGACGACACTATCCTCGAAGTGTTCAATATGGCGGAAGGCTGAGCGGGAAAGGTTGACCTTATTTTTGCTAAAACTGTTGAAACTTGACAAACTTGATGCGATAGAACAACTGCAGCAAGCGTAGCAAGTGTAGCAAGTGCAGCAAGCTTAGCAAGGCTAGCAAGTGTACACTATGAAATGAAAACCCACGAAAATCCTGTGAATATATTCATGGCATATTCACGAGATTTTCAAAGGTTTTTCATGGTATTTTCATGGTTGTTATACCATGAAAAAGACATGAAACATCCATCAGAAAGGCCATGAAAATCCTCTTAATATTGCAATTTTCAAGGCCCATGAAAACTCTTAATATATTGCCAACACCCTTAGAATATAGTGTTGATTTAAAATGAGTTTTTTAATGATGTTGAAAATCCCATGAATTAGTCAGCATGTGTTCATGGTGCAGTTCGATGGTTTTTCATGGCATTAGCGAAATGCAAAACCCATGAAAACCCCATTGGTTTCCTTTGAATATTGAAATATTAATGACCCATGAAACTTTTTCAAGTAAGTTCATGGACTTTTCATGGCATTTTTAAGACCCATGAAAAACTAGTGCTGATTGGTTGACAGTCATTTTATGGGGGAAAAGGGAAAACCTGAACCATGAAAATTGCATTAACCTTAACTTAAGGACATTGCAGACAAATTGTGTCCAGCATCCTCACTAACAAAATTACAACGTAAGCAAAATAAATATCTTAAAACTTCCCTTGCATCAGGAGCCTGGCCAGACCGGGGGGAAACCGGGGCATAAGCTTGGCCTGAAAGCTGAGGTGAGCCTGACCTCAAGCCAGGCTTTGGCCGGGCTGGCCAAGGGATAACAAAACTGGGGAAGCCGTGGTCAGGCAGCCAGACCAGCCTGGCCTGCCCGTGGGAGACCGGGGCCGAAGCCAGGCTTGAGAACCTTGTTAAGCCAGGTCACAGGCCAGACTGGCTGGGCACTAAACACCAAGGCCAGCCTGGCCAGTGACAAAAGTAAGAGAACTGTGGCTGCCAAGATCAGCTGAATTAATTTAGTCAGTACTCAGACAAACAAATGAAAGTAACCAGGAAATTAATTACTGGCAGGTTAGTAAGTTCCCCGGCAAATTGCCCAGACATTACTACTAATGAAATTGAATGCCATTTCAAAAATACTGGCAGAATAACATTTAATACAATGATTTGTTATACACTGTTGCACGTCAAACATATACAATGTATAATACAATATTAAAAATAGAATATCACTCAAAAAGGAATAGTGCCCAACAACTAAAAAATAAACTTAAAAAAGAATGGTTTGACTTATTTTTCTGATATAACTTTATTTGCTCTTTTCATCCTTCTAAAACAACAAGTAGTCTTAATTTCTAGACAGCTATGAAAAGTGCCTTTGAATTTATTGCATGTTTGTCGCCATGTAACTAAACATATAAAAGGCAAACATGGGGAGCATTAGAATTTAGACATAAACACCCCGTGTTTAAATTCCACTCAGTTAAAACAAGGTTTTACATAATGTCTAGCAAACCAGTGCAATCAGGAATCCGACAATAACACCTTCAGTCTCAAGAGAACCAAAACACTACCTTGCCAACAGTAAGGAGTTAAAACATCATGACCTACAATCTTAAATTGCCACACAGTGAGACAAACAGTTCAATTCGTTAATTAAATCATGTACATATGTAGCCTAATTCTTACTCAGGAGTCTTTATCAAGCAATTTGGTTTGGACTAAATTCCAGTTCTAAGTTGCATTGAAAACTGTTGTATTGACAAGTGAAAACATAAAAGTCTGATCAGAAGTGACTTTAGCATAAACAGATCTGTCTAGAGCTATTAAGAATCTAAAATTAATATTTCTTGTATGTTCATATAGTTTTACTCTAGGGTTACCCCAGTAGTTTGGCATTTTCATGGGGTTTTTTTTTGAAAGGGTGCTGGTCATACATGATGATCAAAAATGCTTTCAAGGGAATTTTATGGCCCATTAGAATTTTCATGACCCATGAAATACATACTAGGCCGTTACTGCCTTTTCATGGGTTATGAAGTCTATCAGTCTGAAATATTTGGGAATTTCAGAACTAATGAAACTCCATTTTCAGTACTTTGTTAACTTTTCCTGGTCCATTAATATCACCCTCTCAAAATTTCATGGAAATTTCATGACTTAAATAAACACCATGAAATCTGAAAATCTCTGTTTTCATGGCCATTAAAGGTGCTTTCATGGGTTTATCAACGCATTTTCATGGGATTTTCATTTAAAAAAAAGATTCCTAGTGGTAGCAACGGTAGCAAATGATAAAGTGCAGCAAGCGTAGCAAACGTAGCGAATGAGCAAGTACAGTAAGCATAGCAAGAGTAGTAAACGTAGCAAAGTGTTATCACCACTAAAACATTTAAAACTTCTATTTTCCCAGGCTGATAATACTTTTTGTATGTAATTTTTATTTTGAGGGGAGTTTCCAGGGACTTCTCTTTGCATGGGCGATCTTTTATTTTAAAGTGTGTGGGCAAAGGTGTGTAAAACATCTGTAGAACTCGTGCAGAAAAATTTTCAACGTATCTTTTAAGAATACATGCCACAGCAAAGATAATTGAAGGGACTATCAACCGTAGTTTTAGCCAAAACTTAGGGAAGTTAATGTTTGGGAGACATTTCATTTTGGATATATTATTAGTAATATCACAATGCTTTTTAAACATGCAGGTAATATATTTTTTAATTTAACAATTTTGTGAGCAATTGAGTCATACTATAAAACCTCGAAACAACAACCACTGTTGCCAAAGTAAATATTATTGTGGCGACCATTATGTACAGATATACACACTAGGAGCACATTATGGTCCCAAATAAAAGACTTAAGACTAAATCTTCAATGTCTGTGAAATAGATTCCAGTAGCGTTGATTGCAATACTGTAGTTGGTTTGGACATTTGTGTTGTCACATTCATGTGCTTATGTATAGGATAACATTACTATAAAGGCGACCACCGTGTGGACGTCACCTCTTCATCTGTGAGTGTATTCGATAAAGGTGGTAAAAAGGTTCCTGCTGTAGCAGTTATGTTTTCTGTCATTAAGTTTTTCAAAAAATCTCCAATGGTGTAAGTGTACTACCTTTTTACTTGCTCGACCATTCTTCTCTCTACACATCTCTCCAACCTCTTAATCTTTCTTCACTGTTGCAGTTAACTTTTCTTGCTGTCTCATATGGGAAGGCTGGACATTCATACTGTTAAAATAACATTTATTTTGAAATAAAAATAAAAATTTATGGTTTTGATTTAAAATACATTTTTGACTGCAAACGCTCATACAATTATCAGGAAAGCAATGGAGGTGGATAATGATGGTTTTATCACACTCAGTGATTTGATGGATAAAGCCAAAAGTTCCTTACATTAGATTTAACCATGTCTGCATTTCATTATTTTTTATAACATGACTTGAGGAACAAATTCATGAAGAAAATCCATGGTGAAATTCACCACCTTGCCTATCTCTATCTTTGTCTACTGGTAATAAAAGAACTTTTAGTAGTGCGACACAAACAACTGTACTTTGGTATATATGCGTTTATTGCAGGAGATGAAGGAATTTTATTCGCCGTTGGTAGCAGATCGAAAGACAGCTGGAATTTATTTCAATAAACGTCCTTCTCTTGTATTGTTGCCAATCTGTGGAACTTTTTGCCTGTAAAAATAACGAAGATTGAAGGAATCGACAAGTTTAACAAGGCCATGCGCGATTATATGTTCTAGTATTCTTAGATGTATGATTTATTTATATATTTAATTTTTTCTATTTCTACATAAACATCATTTTAAGGGTTTAAACACTTTTGGAAGGGAGAGTTAGTTCGTTATTAAGAGTCAATGTATTGTAGTTTTATTGTTTGTTTGTATATAGCTTACTGTGCATGCACATGTTTTAACGAGTTTTCGTAAGCTCCTCAGTGTTACGTGGATAAATAAACTATTGTATTGCATTGTATTGTATTTATTGTATTGTATTATTGTAAGCACAACAGTTCAGCAAGGAGCCCCACAAAGCAAAGAACTTGTTACAGAAAATTTTAAAGATCCGGATGCATTAAATCTGCTCCAGAATGCTCTTTTTGCCCAAGTCCTGAGTGCCGGAGCACTCAAGGCTCTTTATACAGCTTTAGACCTAGAAATCCCCGGCGTCTAAAAGGCCAAAAAGGGAAATAAACACTCTACCAAGGCCATTAATGTTGAGGCAGACCCTGAGCAAGTGATCCAGGGCGATGGAACCTTTGATAGAAGTAACAATGACGATCACGACATTAATTCTGCCTCTCGTTGGCAAGCCAGTGAGCAACTTGCCTCATTCTTAGGAACTTTACACAAACCGCTATTGGCATTTGAACGTAAAACCATATGCCAGAAATTTCCATGTCCTAATGTGGATGCTACTTATACACGTACTCTTTGATGCGTATCTTTCAAGCATTGTCCCTGGCGTTAAAGCTACAGATAAGAAAACAAATTTTTGCAAGATCGGCTACTAGATTCTCTGGGCCCATTAAGCATCATGTTTGAACACATTCAAGGTTTCCTGGCTGAGCAGAAGCCAGGCTCAAATATCACTATATCGTACGCCCAGATGTCCGAACTGGGGTCCCTGGTGTGCAGTGCCATAAGACTGGTTGGCAATTCATCTGCACTTCTATCAAAACAGCACAGGACAACTGTGCTTAATAAGATAAATGCTAAAGGAACACTCATCTCTTTGGCACCGGAGGAGTTCCCAAATTCTAGCAAAAACCTGTTTGGCAAAGGTTTTGAATCAAGAATTAAGACAAGGTCAGAGACAGCCAAAACTTTGCTACAGGCTTCTTCAGTTGGGCAATGTCCAACGTCCGTTTTTTGTGGGCCCACCACTCCGTTCAGGAGCCGTGGGGGCCACTGGAGTGGTGCCAACCAAAAATTCCCGTTTCAGACCTACCGGTTACAGCAACCACCAACCCACTTCGCGGCTCGTTCAGAATCCGCAGAAGAAGGTCCAGGGGTTACGTCCAACCCCCCGAACGTCAGCCAACCAGTAGAGACGCTAGCACTTTCAACTGCAGGTATGGATCTCAATTTAACACTTATGCAGATGAATCATCTTCTAGCAGCGGGTCGTTTAAGGCATTCTGTAATAAACTGGGAAAAGATAACCACAGACTCTTGGGTGTTAGAAACTGTTTGGGGCCTTCGTTTAAATTTCGTGGGCCCTTCTGTGCAAACAGTATTTCCCCAAAAGGGTCCCCTTTCAGAGGAGAATTGCTCCCTTGTCATCTTAGAAATTCAACAAATATTTCAAAAGGGGGCAAGTCTCCCTTCAGTAGAGACTCCAGGTTTTGTCAGCTCCGTCTATTTAGTCCCCAGAAAAGGAGGAGGTCAGAGACCGGTAGTGAACTTGAAACCTCTAAACCAATACCTCCCTTACCACCACTTCAAAATGGAAGGAATTCATAAAGTGAGAGATCTTCTAAGGAAAGGAGATTTTATGGTCAAGATCGATCTCGAAGATGCAGATTTCACTGTCCCCGTTTCCCAGGAACATCACAAGTTCATGAGATTCAGGTGGGAAGGCACCTCTACAAGTTTGCTTGCCTCCCCTTTGGTCTGTCCATTGTCCTCGGGCATTTACAAAAATCATGAAACCAGTTGTAGGTCTTTTACGACAACTGGGCATCAGATTGATCATTTATTTGGATGACTTGCTTATTATGGCCCAGTCAAAAGAAATTCTAAATTGTCATGCCTCTACGACTCTTCATCTGATAGAGAATTTAGGTTTTATGATCAATTATCTGAAATCAGTTCTAATCCTGGCCACGCAAATGGAATTTTTTTGGACTTTCTCATTGAAGCCCAAACAGTGACCCTGGCTTTACCAAGGGACAAACATAAAAAAGGTAAAGAGGTAAATGTCAGAATGCTCTAAATAGCCCTCAGGTTACGGTGAGAGAGCTAGCCAAACTCCTAGGCCACTTGACCTCTACTGTTCAACCTGTCTTTCCAGGTCCCCTCCACTTCTGCCACTTGCAGGGAGTCAAAACAAAGCCCTTGATCGTCTGGGTTCTTACGACTCCCTGGTTCAGCTTTCTCCCCAGGCATTAGAGAAGCTAGTATGGTGGAGAGACCATTTGGATACTTGGAATGGGAAGAGCCTAATATCTGGGACTCCGGATCTCATAGTAGAAACAGATGCATCCAGTAAGGGCTCGAGGGCCTTCTCCATGGGGTAACTACGGGAGGTCAGTGGTCCCAAGGGGAATCCCAGTTACACATCAATTGTCACGAGCTCCTAGCAAGCGCCTTTTCAGTAATGACCTTCCCAAGTTCCAAAGCTCAAATAAAATTTCGCCCAGTGATGGCGAATCTTTCCGTAGCCCATTACATCAACAAAATGGGAGGAACAAAATCACCAGTCCTAGCCTGTTTAGTCATAGATCTATGGGAATGGTGCTCACAGCGCAAAACTCTAACAGAGGCGCAGTATTTTTCTGGGTCTTACACATAGGGGCAGCCAGAGAGTCCAGAGTCATGTTAGATCTTCACGAATGGAAATTACACCCTTTAGTGTTTGCAGGGCTAATTCAGTTGTGGGGGCCCCTAGAGGTAGATCTGTTTGCGTCAACCCAGCTTCCTCGCTTTTACAACTGGAGACCAGACTCACAGCCGAAGCTGTGGATGCTTTTTCTCAAGACTGCAACTCGATAAAGGGATGTGCATTCCCCCCTTTTGCGCTCATAGGCAGGTGCCCAAAAACATTTTTTGAAAGCTATAAATTCAACTCACGACAGTGGTGGATACATGTTCCAGTTGCACAATGTAGCCCTGAACCAGTCCGGATTGTCCCGATATATCGGGACGGCAATGACATCATGAAGCTATTGTTCGCAAGGAAAATGTCGGCCATTTTTCAAAAGTCACACATACACAAAGAAATTTATTGTTTCCAGTCTCTCACAGCATTCATCCGGGACTTTCAGCGTGCAAAAGATAAGAAGAAGCATCAGTAGCCATTTTGGAAGTTGCGATATTTATATCTTTGGATTTTGCTTGTATTAATTGACGATGAAGTTACAATTTTTGCGGTCAGATTTTAAGGTAAGTAAAGACTAAGCGTTATTTTGTAGCATTCACTCACTTCATATTGAGCTGGTTTTATTTTTTACTAGTTCTAGTGTTGTTAAAGCTTCATCGTGGAAAATTTCACGAGTGTAAGCAACATCGATTTTATGTAAGGTGTCTTTGAATATGAGGCTTTACGAGTGTAGACAAACCGCTGCTGTCGTAATGCTTGTGTACTGCGTCGTTCCTTTGTGTTAACGGGAATCGTTTTCATTTTTATCT
>Ga0126336_10001659_pt1 | contig 11977 bp, 3 predicted proteins | sample SidCmetagenome_FD_92530 | JGI IMG/M metagenome (GOLD analysis project Ga0126336, IMG submission 92530) | Coral microbial communities from El Islote,Puerto Morelos, Mexico - Siderastrea C C metagenome | ecosystem: Host-associated > Invertebrates > Cnidaria > Coral | place: El Islote,Puerto... | reverse complement strand
TCTCTTCGACCACAAATTAACTAAGTTATTTTGCATTGAAATTTTTCTGGTGCAAAGCATTCTGGGAAGGTTCTTATTATAATTATAATATTGTTTTTAATTATTATTATTATTATTATTAGTTTTTCTGGTTCATCAGAAGAAGGTCACACACACATGATCGCAGGTTAGTCACGCAAACACCTGTTATTTCAAACTTTGCAGATCCAAAACATGGTCAGTTACATTAAACTAACAATATAACATAACCGCATATTAGCCAGTTTTTAAATTTCCAAGAATTTTCTTTGCATAGTTTAGTGAAAAAGAGACGAAATCATTTGTATTTGACAGTTATGTCTTCGTCAAGTGATAACCTAGACAAAAGGTGAAACTGAAATAATGAACCTACGAAAATCATACATTACAACTACGGGATGAAGAATTAAATGTAAAGAGGACTAGGTATATTGGATTTCTAGCATTTTGATTGGCTGAACGGAGCTAGGCTATCAGTTCATGTACCTGCTGTGACCAAATATGGTCAAGTAACACTCAACAACAAAGTGAGCTGAAAGTTTTTTCCTCGCGAGCAACCCGGCGAGAAAAAATGGAGGAGAATAATCACTTGGCAGCGAATTTAAACTTTAAAGCAGAAACTCCAACAGCGTCACTAAGGCACAAGTCAAAATTGTTTCGTAATGCAACAAGAACAAGAAACAAGAACAAGAAACTGCGCAGAAATAGAAACTTGTTAGCATTATTCGTTGTGTTTACAATTAATTTCTTTCATCGATCGTCACGTCGATCATTAATATTGAACAAACGATAGGAGTTCTATTATCTTGCCTGTTCAGGTGAGGAATCAATAAGCCATAGATTAGATTTAACGTAAATGGAATGTTGTTATATCCTAACTCTGTGTATGAAAATATAATTCCGTACTTTACCGTGTCAAATACCAGAGGGAAAATTGCAAGAAGTCTGCGAAAATTTGTTCCTAGTGGTTAAGTCTGAAATACAATTTGGCGAACATTTGTTCCCGCGAAACTCAAAAAATCGGCAATCTGCGAAATTAAGGGACTGTGCAATAATAAGCAGGAAGGGGGGGGGGGTTGAAAAAAATGAGCCTCACATAGAAAAATGTTATGTAGCGCCCCCTGCCAACAAAGGCAAGTTTAGCTCTGACCCCCCTCCTGATCTCCCTGTCTTCTTTGTTTTAAATAAACTGAGTCAGTTGTTAACAAAATAAGGAAGAAACTTGTGAAGATGGTAAAGAACTAGGTCTTGACCTCCTGGTTATCCCTTTGTTTAACATTTATCAGCCCTGGAGCCAGTGCTGCCTTCGCACTGAGTACCACTTTTTTCAAGCCAAATTATTCTAATTTTGAGTTTTGCATATCCACTTCTGAGATTGCTTAGTTTGCTTTCAATTTGTTGGGTTGTTAGTCGATTCCTTAGTGTTCAAACTTAAAGTATTGTGGATACAGTTTTGTGAAGTTCTTTGTTGCTAGTCAAGCTATCCACAGAATAGTAGACCACCTTTTCGCCACAATTGTTTAAAAAGCGCGTTGGTTTCTTCGTTTGCATGTCCACTTTGCACCCGCCACATATTTGCTCTATAGCCGCGCAAAAACGCGGGGGGAAAAGCTGGCAAGGATGAAATTCTTCCCGTGCGCTACTTCCGCATGCAATGGCCGTGGCGTTTCTGGGCACAGTATCTAGATAAAAGCGCGATCTTTATACTGGTTCCTAGGCACCAATGTGGTCTACGCTAACTTAATGTTTTAGCTCATTAGAATAAAAAAAAAAAGCCATACGGTATAGCGGCATTAAAGCCAGAACTTTATAAAGCTTTCTATTACAAGGTTTCAAAGCGGAATGAACCAACAGAAATATTGAAAGCTGGTGTTTCTTTCTCAGCATTTTGTTGTAATGCTGATCACGATTTACGATCGTTGCCAAAAAGTTGAGCTGTCGTTGCGACTTTGATCACTGAGTAGTTTCCCTAACCTGGTTTCCATAGGATTGCTGTGATCACTACCATAACTTAAAAGTGGTTTCCACATGATGGCAACGATTAGTGAACATTTTTTGCAGCGATCACAGTAATCGTAGCGATCATATGGAAACCAGTCTTAAGCAGTCACGACTACGATTCACAGCGGGGTCAAACGCAAACGCCCACGTCCACTTCCGGTTTTTTAGAACCTTGAAGTTTGAATCAGATCAAACGTTTTACGAGCGTGAAGTTCGTATGAAAACAATGCGTAAAATGTCTCGACAAACCTAATTTCGCGCCAGTAGATCTTGTGGATATGAGTTACTTTATTATGAACACTTACTCAATTTAAAAAGATTAAGTTTTCAGAAACGGCGTTAAATTTTGCGGTTAAAGTGTAACTTACCACACTTGTCGGTATTTCCTTTGCAAAATTATGGCCATAACTGCACACGCGTCGCACGTTTGACTGCTGTGAACGACGACAACGGCAACAAGATCATGACTTTTAAACATGAATCCATGTTACTTGAGCTACTTCGTGATTATTTCAACTTGTTCAAATTTTACAGTGTGACCGAATTGTTCAGGAACTGAATTGACTGGGAAGCGTTCAAGTTGAAAAAGAAAAACAAAAAGTAACTGGTTGTGAGTTCACGTTCTCCATAAAACTCATTATACGCCGTTTTTTTGCAGCGGACAGCAAATAAATCTACTAAACTGTATAACGCACCTGCAGGTTATTGTTTTGCTAATTAAACGTTTGGTTTGTGCCGTTCTTGATGCCGTCGTCCTCATACTTGCTGAAGCTCCCTTACGATGCAACCTACAGACACCGGTGTCCATTGATCTCTCTACCCCTTAATTAAAAAGTCGAAAATTAAAAAAAAACATCCTCGCAATAGTAAAATCACTACAACCTAAACAACCATCTTGATAATATAGACATGAGTTTCTCTTACAATTTGAACGAATTATACAAGAAATCTTCCCGGCCAACTGAAGGTGAGTTACTGAGTAACAAATGTTCCGAACTCGTCCGATTTGTTTCACTCAAACAAGTGTTTTGCTTCTTAGTATTTATTTAAGTGAGAAAGTAGCCTGATAGTTTATGACTCAGGTATATTAGTGACGTTGAGTTGTAAAGGCCTTTTGGGGGTTTGAAATTAGCGATTTGGGCTTTTTTGGGAACAGGAATTTTCTTCAGATTTTGGCAGGAACGGCTCTTTTACGATTCATAAAAGACGTGCGTACCTTAGGGTTCTCGATTTCATGTCAAACAATTACATCACTGTCATTAACACGCAGCTATAAAGGTGGAAGCATAAACTATCTCCAACTCTCTTTTTTTTCACACGCAAATAAAAAGGACCGTTTTTAGCCACTGTTCTGGGCCGTTGAACTATTTCGGGGGTATATTTTTAGGCTAATGGCACTTATAGGGGTATAAAAAATTTGGCCTCATTTGCACCTTCCCGTCACTAATACTTGAGTCCCCCCACCCCTCCTTCCCCTTCCCCCCTTCCTGGAGCAACTGTTACAGACAATGTCGAAGCAAAAGTCATGGTCTCTTTAGAAAGCCAACCTCAGCACGTAAAATGTGTGTTTCTTGCTCAGTTGTTTGTCTTAAGAGATCCTCCTGACGTCACTACGTTTTTGACAATCTTGTATACCACAGGCACGATTAAGGTGGTCTTTTCCTGTCTGCGTTTACGTCCCCATACGCCAACACTTTTCATCTTTGTGGAGGTATTTTTTGTTGATGTACACTTGGCAGCTTCAAACCTCATCAGCTGAAGTTCCTTCGGTTCTTGTCTGCCAGCACTAGAGCATGATCCAAGCGTTGAAGTAGTCCTTTGAAATGGAACATATACGCAGTATCAAGACACTACTCACATAGGTTTACCATCAGGAATTTAAATCTACTACTTTACTTTTAGGCATTAAATTTTCACTCAATTTGGACAAGTTTTGATTTATCTGTGGCGGATGAAAATCAGTTTTGAAGTTCATCGTAATTTTTTCTGGATTCGCTTAGGTCTTTGTTAGTTTTGTTCTACGTGCGAAAATGGCCTGAAATAGTCCGGCCGTTACACTGCAAATTCAAAAGATCTGTTTTAACCCCAAAATGGGGCCTTTTTTGGATGAGTAAAGTACAGTACTATTTGCCTCCTTCATCCATGCTTGGAGGTTGGCCAGCACGGGAGAGATAAATTGAGTCCCGTCGTGATTGGCATGGCATCTGCTGCGGCTGTCTTTGGGGCTGATCATGCCACGCAGATATTTTGAATTTGTAGTGTATTGATCATATCCTATTAATTCATTCTATCAATACTGAGAACAGTGGTATCAGTTACGAAGAACAGACCGTTGACCTATTTTTTGAAGTTTTCAGTGATATATAATCAATTACTAACAGCAATACCAAACAAACAAGTTCAAACCATTTGATTAATAATATAGACGGGGAAACGTCAAAAACGTTCTGAGATAACCATTTTCAGTCATTTGTGTCAACACGAGGTCTCAACAGTTCGTGTGGCTATTTGTCTATGAAAGCGATACAGGGTTGTTTTGTGGTAAAGAAATTTGAACATCAAGTTTCAGTTGCATCCGTGCCAGACTTTAGCATAGAAATACCATGGAACCGTCATAACAGCTGACTGATATCTCAATATATATCCTTCATCTCAATGCACGTGTGGTTGGCAAGAAAACTTTATATCTGAGACATCCGAGAGAAGCTCAAAAGCTCATAAGTGGTGCATTTAACATATCCTACGGCATACAGTACATTTACAGCGCTTCATAACGACCACTCCGCCAACTGAACTGTGGTTCATCATGTAGTTACTACTCACATGACTCACATACATAGTAAATACATCCTGGTTGTGTGTCTTGACTCCAAAGCCGTTAATTGGTCTGCACAAATCAAGAACTCTGGCAGCGCACCGGCCAAGGTTCTCCACAACTGCTTCTCAGCAAACATGTTGTCTTTGTCATCGCAGTCTTAGGGTTGCAACGTCCACCGTTATCGGTTTGCTCTTCTATACTAGCATTAAAGGCTACAATACATAACGTTCTACTGACAGAATTAAACCGTGAAACTTCTGTCTGACTTTTATGTGTCGATTTTCGTAGCTATCCATCGAATCAGAGATCGTCTGCAGGAATTGTAAGCAAACAGATGGTGATGGAGCCAACTGGCTTTTTTGGCAAATGATAATTCGTCTTCCATTTTCTCTATAGCTGCACTGTGAGCCATTTGGAAGTTTAATGAAAGTGTTCACGGTTTTTAGATTCACACAGTATAGCGGTAATGAACTTTTTAGTGTTTTATTTAATAGTTTTTAGGATAATTAGTAAATAGTTATAAGCATTTAATGAATTGTATGATCTGCCACTCGCCTTCGAGATAACTGTTATCCCTAACCATGCAATATCATTACTTGAAATAGAAATCCAAATGTACTATAATGATTGTGGCATCCTGTGCAACTAGTGCAACTAGTTCTAGTCGCACTAGTTAAGTTATCTTAACTTAACTATTAGTTGTCTAACTAACCAATGCATTTTTTAACCTATAAAATGGTGTTATTTACCACATGTTAGACTCAAACTTGGACAAATGTTGATTACTTCCTTCATAGAGAAATTGGAGGGGTTAAATACTCCAAACTAACATTACCAAAACTATGTCACATCTTCGTGAAGATAAATTACATTTTCGTGATTTGATCGAGGTAAATTGATTAATATTATCTACCAGTACTTTACAGGTAACTTTGACCTTATTTTTGCTTTAAACAAAAAAAGGCGCAAAGTCGAAACATTGTAAGTTGATACCAGTGTGGCACTACCCTTGGTAACGAAACTACAACTTTGAATAGATATTCGAATGTAATGCCAGTATCTACTACGAAACTAGAATTAACTTAACTCCATAACTTCAAACAGGAATGGCTTGGAAGCCTTTGTAACTAAACTGTCAATCGCTCTTTTAATTTGTATGTTAAACAAAGTTCCTCTAAAATCAGTAAAGGTATAACTAACAACTTTGACAGTGATTTCTGTCGTGCTACAATTAATATTTCTTAACCTTAACTATGGGGCGTTTCGACCGTTCATCAAAATTACCCTGCTTCTACGGTTATTGTCAAGAAAGCCTCTTCTCAGTAAAAGCCGCTAAAACGATAATTACTTTACAACAATGTATCCGGAGATCATGGGAGTTTTAAGTCATTTTCAGAGGTAAAAAAATCTTTGACGAGCCTATAAGCTTTTTACAAGAAGTTGTATAACAACCACACCTCTATAAATGTGATCTAAAGTGCAGAAACAGAATGCAGAATGCTGCAACAAAGAGCTTCCATATTTGTTTGGACAAATTTAAGTCTTTCAAATTATTAATATTAGTTGCCTTATCAGCAACAACTGAGCAAGGAGTTGTATTTGTACTTCTAACTACCTGGGTGAACAAATCCTCGTAATAATGGAGCTGTTTTTCACCTCTTCTATATGGTCCTTTAATGACTTTCAATTAATGTAAAAGAAATTCAAACGTGTCTTAACTGACAAAAACGCGAAATAATAATAAGAATCCAAACGGTCAATTTTGGGCATGCTTCAAGTGTTTTAGGGCATGCTTCAAGTGTATCAGCATATACTGGCAGATCTCCTAAAACCAAGGTAAACCAGTGTTCCATGCAGTTCTTGTCTGCTTGACTATTGTGAGCATTTGAAATATTTTGCGGTTACACAATTTAATTAGAAGCTTGCCGAAATGTAATAAATTTCACTGTATTACACACTTTAAACCCGTTCTGGAATAGCTTTGTTCTTGTCGTGGGCCTGAAGTACCACAGTTTACGTCTTCTTTCGGTAAAACTTCTTCTAATAACTGCGGAATTTCGTCAGTACTTTTTATCTTAGAAAACATTGCAGCGGTGCTTTTGACCTCCTCGAGGGCTTTCACGCGATCCATGAATCCTGGTTGGCCTTCTTGCTTTTCGGTCTCGATCAGCAGCTCAATGTATTCCACTTCTGTAAGCGGATTGGGCTTCAAAGCAATTTCATCCAACCTTTGAAGACACATCCGAACGTCGTACATCTGGGTTATGACTTTCAGTCTCAATTCGTAGTATTGCCTCTCCAGCTCTTTAATAATTCCCTCCACCCTGATCTTGCCTGAAGCTGCCATGTTGTATTTCTTTTTTAGATCCTCTGATGTTCTCTTCTCTTTGACAATTTCATGTTCTATCAAGTAAGGGACATTCTTGTGCCGCTCCCAATAGCAATTGCCGCTACAAACTTCGCAATTCCCATCGACACCCATAGCAACACATCCTTTTTTTTCACTGTTGTCGGCAATCGCGCAATCTTTGTGACATGTAAAGTTGCAGCCTAGGCATGTAGTTGTGTTTCTACCGGTTCCTTGGAGGTCAGTTTTTTTCGTCTTCATTACATCAACCATAAAATTGAAATCTTTGTTGTGTTCCATTTCAGTTTCATGCTTAAGAATCACAAGTTTTTCGCGGCGCATTTCCTCAAGTTTTGCAAGTCCCTCTTTTATTTGCGGATTCAGGCCTTCAACAAGAACCTCTAAGCGTTCCCTTTCGCTCAAGACTTGGTTAGTTTGTTCAAGGTTTACGCTCTCGACAGACTGAAATTGACAAAAAAATTCATCAAATGACGCAACTCCCATCTGCCAAAACATTTGATCAAAACCAGAACTGGTATTTGCGGCAAACAGAGCTGAATTGTTGAATTTGAAAAACGTTCGATAGGATATTTGGGCTTTATTGATTGCAGTCAAAACTGGAGGATGCTGACCATCTGCAAAAGTAACCATCATGAAGATGTTGTTTTCCATATTCTTGCCAAATATGGAAAGAATGGCATCGAAGATGTACTTCTGCGTTGGAGTAAGCCTTGCAAGGGAAGACTGAGTGACAAATCCAATGCCGTCAAGGTGGTCTATGCCAACGGGGGGCATAAGAGAAAAGAATTCTTTTATTTGGCCTGTGATAAATAAGTCCCTTGTCAATCCCTCAGTGTCACCATAACCAGGAGTGTCGATTATAGTAAAGGTGTAAGGGAGTGCAGACCCCTCCACGGGATGGATAGTGTATGCAGTAATTTCTTTTGTAACACTGTGAGCTTGCGATGAAACAGTTTCGTCGACAAGCTTAAATCGAAATTTATCTTGCCACTCAACGCCTAATATGTAGTTGACCATTCCATTGATAAGAGTGCTTTTACCAGCACCAGTGGCTCCCATCACCATAAGAACTTTTTCTTGCGGCCTTCCTCCAGTGGTCTCATTTGCTCTTTCTTGTGGGTATTTGAGACATTTCTTGACAAGTTTTTTCTCGTCGTTTCTCATCGTTTCTATCGTGGGAATCTTGTAGATAGAAACAGAACCACTGTTATTTCCGCTTTCGATCTCTTCTGATTGAAGGCGAATTTGCTCCGCTAATCTAAAAGTGGAAGATCCTGCTTGCATTTTCGTACCACCAGTGTCGGGTGTTGGAAACTCATGCCCGCCTGCAACGGGAATCTTTTCGTCATACAGTGCCGAAGGAGAGGCATCACCAGGGTCGACAAGATTACTCTTTCCTTTCTTTTTTCTTTTCTTCTTCTTTTTCTTTCCTTTTTCATCAAAAGCAGTCCCACCAAACTTCACATCTGAGTGCGATTCATCGGTCATTACGTCATTTTTACTGCTTGACTCAGGTACCACCTGGTGACGCTCTTCAATCTGTGCCTCTGGCCCAGTGAATTTTTGCGACTCTCTTGGAACAGTAGGTGTCTTAAAACTTGTCTCCTTGATAGTCGTTTCAGAATCAAAGACGGTCCTGGTGCTGGCGCTGGCCTTCGGCCCCGATTTAATGGCTGAGCCAACATCATTAACATGTGCACCGACTGGCGATGATTGAGGAGGAAATTCACCCGACTCCAGTTCTGTGGGTTGGCCATCTTGGAACGTTTGAATAAAGGCCACCTTATCATCATTACACTCATTAAAGACATTTGTTACAACAAATTTGGTGTTGTTGTCGTTTGCAGAAGTCTTGGCAAAGGTACTGAAACGTCTGGCTTGGGACTTAAAATCTTTTATGATGGCTGGATTTTCATACCAGATTCTTTCGTCGGGAAGGTTCTCACTCCACTTCCCTGTACGTAGGTAGGTGTGCATTTCCTCCAGTTGCTTGTCTTGGAAGTTGGGGATCATAAAGGAAAAGCAGACAACTCTGTCATAATCCAGAGAATGAATGACAGTTTCAAGTTCGTCTGGCTGGAAAGCGAATTGGATTCCCTTGAAGTAGTCTAAGTAAGTTGACAACAGCTTAACTTCTTTCTCCGCTTTATCGACCCAAGATGACAGGTAGGTTTGAGTGAATGGGGTTGCAGCTATCTCCTTTAGCATTATTACGAGTTCTTCTTCATCTGCATCGCCACTTCTCACTTTCGTAAGTAAATGCGAGAGATTCTTCTGTAGGGTATTCTGGTACTGGGAAATCATTTCTCTGAACTTGTAGAACTTTTCCTGGATACTTGAAAAATTTGAAAACGCTGTGTTTTTGCTCACAACGTCCAGACGGATATTCAAATCCGAAAAGTTTTCCATAATGTTCAACACCTGGGAAATCGTGTCGACGTTAATTACATTTGAAAATCTTGCAGCTTCGATTTCCAAACTACTCAAAGGCTGAAGACGTGCTATAATGGGAACCACAGTTCCATGATTCTTGCTCACCTCTTCAAAGGTCTTCAGGCCTTCTTCAAAACTCATGATACTTCCTGCCAGAGGGTTATCACCATAAACTGTACAAGTCATGTCTTTGGCATTTCCAAGTAACCCCGTGTCTCGATTTGAAACGTTTGGCAAAGAGGAAATGAGTAATTTCATATCTTCAGCAACGGTCACACGACTCTCGTTACGCTTCACTTCCCGGTCAAAAACAAAGAAAGTGTTGGATCCATATGTTATCCCCGATATAAAGTGGGTGGCATTCTTCTGCTCTTCATTTTCTTCGTGGGGAATTCTTCCCAGTAAGTTGACATCGAGTTCCTCAAAAGTAGAGACACTCTCGTACTTCAGTGTGACTCTCGCCTGCTGCTTTATAGACACTCTATCCTTGAAGAAACTGGCATAATTGGGTACCTCAACCAGACCTGACAGAAGACTCAGCCTGAAGTTGGCATTAGCTCCCACCATTTCCATCTTATCGTCCAAGCTGTCATTCGTGAAGATTTTATGTTGAGATTGAGGCACATGACGGGAAGCCAAGCCGTTGCTGAGAATATCCCCATTCCACAATGTGACGTCTGGAATAAGGCGATCACGTCTACAGTCGTACAACATCCCCAGCTGGAATGACTGCCCGATACAAGGTATTTCGAGTACTGCAGTTTCACTCATTTTGCTATGGAGGAATGACATTTTCGCGGAAAAAAAATTATTTCATTCTAAAACAAGGTGTGAGCTATTCTATGATGACCACAGAGATGTGCATAAAAATCCTGTTCTATGTATTTTTTGAGGGAGTTGATGTTCATGACTTAGACACTTTGTTGGAATTAAATATAGTTAACTGTTATTATCTCGTGGTTGTTATAGCAACCACGAGATTCTGTAAGCAGGCCAAGGCCACGTCAGCACATTCCTGTGGTTATTTCTGTGAGCTCTTGTGCAGATTCGTTGATATTCGAGAGATCTTCGGTATTCTCAAGAGAGGAACGTCGCTAGAACATCAAACTATATCTTACAGACATTTTGTGTTAATTGTCATTTTTCGGTTGATGTTTCAGACACAGCCAAGTAAGGTCTCTGTGGGTTCCTGCTGGCTGGAGTAATAACTCATATCGTTTATCAATGATTTACGCTCAGTGATATTAAGTATATCGGAGCAAAGTGAGAAATAAGGCGTTTAATGTGTGCAAACCGGTATGATAGGTTCGATGACCTGCAGACACAACAGGACGAGTGCTCTTATTAACGTTTTGTTGAGTTACGAATGACGTGCAGATATCCACTTTTGATTACATAATATTGCAGTTGTATGGCGCAATGATATTTAACGATATGTTAACTGGTCCTCGCACATGTCGCACGTGTTAAATAAATTAACTGAACAAGTGTCTTAAAGGAAATAACGAGTTGACTGATCAATTATTATTCCCGGCTTATCTTTAGATAATTCCCAAATAAAATTGTAGATTTGATTCATAACATTGCTGGAATCAGTAGTCTCTTCTCCATTTTTTCCCATTGATTTAATTTTCAAACTCTTCTTTTCTGTTTCTTCCCGAAAGCAGACGGTAAGAGTTTTGCATTATCAGCCAATTGAAAAATTCATTTTGGTTTTACGAAGGCACAAATGCCCCGACCATTTAGCAAAGTTGTTTTAAACTTTACAACATTGTGGTCATCCAATCAAGCGTTGACCACCCCAGAAAAAAGATATATATAAGGGAGACTACAATTCAAAGCACACCTTGCAGAAGACAGCTTGGAAACATTTTTACATCAAACAACAACAACAAGACAAAAACAAACAAGACAAAACAACAGCAACAACAACAACAACCAAGAGATACAGATCTCGACGTACCGTGGGACGGTCATTAGAAATCTCTGCAGGCAGAAGGGTTGGTAAAATGTTTGACTTCCTAAGTCACATTGTATAATGTAAAAACTGAACAATTAAACCTGAAAGAGTTTACCTATTGATTGTCGAATGTGAAAATGGAGACAAAAAAATTCCTCTGTGATCACTCTTTCACGATCACTGTGCAAAATCCCATTAGGTCTGCAAAAAAATAGAAAAGAAAGTATCGATTAAATTTAGTAGTGGAAAGAAAAATCAATAGACCATTTTCATTATGACGTCACACGCGCTAAGGTTTCTGGTAGTTGTAGTAAAGATCGCGCCCAGTGTCGCGCGATCGCGGGAAAGTGTCAAAAAATCAGCATAACCGCCATGTCGG
>Ga0126336_10001658_pt1 | contig 11978 bp, 8 predicted proteins | sample SidCmetagenome_FD_92530 | JGI IMG/M metagenome (GOLD analysis project Ga0126336, IMG submission 92530) | Coral microbial communities from El Islote,Puerto Morelos, Mexico - Siderastrea C C metagenome | ecosystem: Host-associated > Invertebrates > Cnidaria > Coral | place: El Islote,Puerto... | reverse complement strand
TACTAAAACGAAGCGCTATTGTTCCACAATAATTTACAATCTCTTTTCTTTTCTTAAAAGTAGTTTATCTATAAACAGAAAAGTTCTCGCAATGCTGTTGAAAAACATTGTAAAACACCAAAAAAAGAAAAGCCTTCAGTTGCCATGTATTTAGTTGAGAGCTTACATGTATAACGCAAGGAGAGCCATATGCTTAGGCATTAAAATAATACCGCGGCACGTGTACACTCGGTCAACGAAAGGCACTTAAATCTTTCCTTCTTATGCCAGCGCTTGTGTTTTAGTTACGTCGTTGCTTCTCCCTTGTAACCCGGGAGAAGAAAAGCGCACGCTCATCCGTTTCCGCCAAATCGGATTCCCATAATGCAATGTTATAAAGTAAAGTTGAAAGGCACTGCGCCTGCGTATTTCGTCTTACACTCACGTTGTGTTTATAATTCCACTCACGTTTACGGTTGCACTACACACATAAACCAACATTCTAAATGTCAGAGTTGTATTCTTTTACCCAGTCGAGCAGGAAAGTTCTGGGTTTGTAACGCAAAACACCCGTAATTACGGAATTTAAAAAAAATGTTTTAGTTGGTGGCAGTCCCTGTTGATCTTGGCTCATGTTTGCGAAATAGGCACAAGCATAAAAACAAGGAACCGACCACAAAAAAGGAACTAATGCCAGCGCTGACTCTTTACTCAATCCTTGCGCTCATTCAGCAAGTAGCTCAATAATATCGTGCGTATATGCTGCTTTTTGCCTGTCCTTTCCTGAACTGTGAACGTTCTTTCGATATCGTTGCATTTTTTCTACAAGTGGGAAGCAGCCATCTTTAAAGCTTTGTAGAGGTGTTCACACCTGTTCTTAGAACAAAGGCTTTATATACCTAATTCAATAAAGGTTGCTTTGGGCATTGGGTAATGGCGCATTGGGAAGCTATTGTTTGGCGGTCACTCAAGCAGAACAGTTGCATTGTGTTCTGTATGCCCAAATGCCCAATGCCCAATTGCCAAAGCAACCTTTATTGAATTAGGTATATACATACAATATTAGGTTCTAATAGTGTGAAAAGTAATTTTTAAAATGTCATTACGTATATTAAACCATATAATTTGTAGAAATAAAATTGATAATTTCATTTTTGACAACTGTTTAGCAGTCTTAAGTCGGCTAGTCAGATCATAACCGTTGTACATGTATTTTTCTTTCAAACTACTGCCTTGGGTCACAACATAACTAAACTGATTTAAATGCTGTTTGTTAATAGTGAAAAATAACTTGCACACTGTGGGGAAACTCTCCACTACCGCCACAAATCACAAATACTCTACCATCCCCAGTCACCGCCATGTCTGTGATTCCTGCCAAGGTGCTGTAGTAGGACTCGAGTGAACCATTTGGCATATAGCAACGAACCAACTTGTACAGACCGCTGTAGGCTAACACTCTGGCGCCTGTCGTGTCCAATGCTATCACCAGTGGATAAAAGGCATGTTCATTGGGGTCTCTCTTTAGCATACATTCTCCAAAAGCCCGCAGATATTTGCCTTGTTTGTCAAACACGCTCACCATACAACGATTGTTCTTCTTATCCACGTCAGACACAAAGTATTCATTGTCGTGCAAGACAGCTTTAATGGGATGTAACAATTTGCCTGAGAGGCCAGTTCCGAAAGAAAGCAGTTCGTCTCCCTCTGTGTTGAAAATTTTAATACACGGTTCGTAACCCGGCATCACAGGCGTACATGTGACAATGAACTCTTCGTTATTGACGGTCGAAAGCCGTGTGAACCAATAAGAATTCGACGTTAATTTGACTAGACATCGCGTGAATCGACCTGAGCTATCAAAAGCTTGAATCCGAGCTGGATTGCCGAAAAGGCAGCCATCCGCAATTGCAATAAGGTGCCTTGATAAGAACGTCACACCGGTTGGGGACTCAAGGCTTCCTTGGTTTGAGCCTCTTCCTCCAATCCGAGCCATAAACTCTCCTTCTTTGCTGTAAAGCAGGACCGTGTGATTTCCTTGATCGCTGAGCGCTATGCTGCCTTCCTCGTTCATAGCAACAGCAAAAGGCTGAAACTTTCGCTTTAAAGGTTGTGGAATGCTTAGAGAGTGAAACTTCGTGCCAGGTTTTAAAACTTCAAGGCTTTGTAAGCCCTCCGAATCAGGCGATTGAATTAGCGTGTTTGAAGTTGTTAATTCTCCTTTAAGGGTCACTGAACCAAACATATGGCCACTGACACATTGAAGCACTTCTTTGTTGCTTATAAAATCGAACAAAGCCTTAGGTTTTTCAGTTTCGGCGGAATGCAAATGACTCAGTTTAGTACACGCAACATTAGCGTCTCTTATTCTGTTCATCAAATGCTCTTTATCGTTTGCGATGTCTAGGTTGTCTCGCAGTTTTAATCTACCTTCGATGTGAGCCAACAATGTCTCTGTTTGCAACGTAAGAAAACTCGCGGGATGTTTCTTCTCCTCTTTCTCAACCAAACTATCAACTTCACTACACAAAGCCTCTTCCTGTTTTCGCAAAACCTCGACGAGATTTTCAAAGTCTTCGTGAATTTTCTCTTTGATTGTATCTCCTTGCCGTTCTAAATCGAGGCGAGCTTCGTCGTAAATTCTTCGCACTATCGCTAACTTTTCCCCGCATTCTTTCAGCGCTTTCTTGATCTCTTGAATAACTTTCTTGGCCGGCGATTCTCGGATTAATCGAGCTAAATAATCGTTTGTAGGAAAGCCGGCGACTCCTCGCTCAGGAATAGGACAAACAGCGCGGCAAATTGGACAGTGGAAGCTTGACGTATGATGATGCAACATCTCTTTAAGGCACTTCTTACAAATGTTGTGTAGACATGGCAAAACCTTTGGGTCGACATATTCTTCCAAGCAGATGGGACAAATCGACTCCTTGCTGAAAATATGATCGAAATTACTAACTGGAGAAGCCATAAACTCTTTCGAAACCGGCGTACTTTACTGCAGTCGTTGAACTTCGTGTGTTGTGATTTTTGTTTACGTTTGCCACGCGGCATGCAATAACAAAAGAACTGATTTGAATTTTATGATAAGTTATGCAAAGCAAACAATGATTGGTTTGCAAGGCAAATTTAACCTTCGATGATGTTTGCACTAGGCAACAAATCGCGGATTTTGTCTCGTGACAGCTGAAAGACTGCGTAACAGAAAGGCTACATGCAACTCATCTCGTTCTCGTAGCTTAAAATGGTAACGTCAAAAATCCTCGTGATTTTGATAAAATCCTCGTGACACAACTTGTGGGATTAGGACAGTAAGATATTTTAGGATGCAAAGTTGCCTGTAGCGCGGCTTATTTAAGATTAGAATAGTTTGATTTTTACTTTTCGCGACAACATTTCTCGCTGATTTCTGCCACATGAAAAGCAACGAATTGTAATAAATAGTAAAAAGAAGAGAATAAACCACAAAAGAAGTCTAAGATTCTGAAGACGGGATCGGACATAAATGAGAGAGATCGGTTGCGAATAAATCGTGATTAATGGAAAATAAGTAGACATATAGGTGCCAAAAGAGTGTTCAGTTTGTTTCTATCCCAGTAACGAAGTTAACGGTGACATTTGCAGTTTGTTTTTGGTGAAACAAAACTCACATTGCAATTTTAAAAAGTTGGCAAACTCCAGTTGGCAAACACAATTTGACGTGTGCGGAACGTTGAGAAAAGTTTGCCCGCAACATGTTGGTTAACTATCATTGCGAGCAAGCTCATACACGTCAATTTGTCTGTGCCAGTATGAGTCTGCAGTTTTGTACGTCGCGTAAAGACGCCTTCAATCACACGGTTTTGTGATCACGTTGAATAGTGCTATAAGAACAGCCGATATCGACCTGTGACGACACGGCTTATATTGTGACGCCATTACTACATTAGCATTAATGGCTCAGGCTCAGGCTGTTTAATAAAACTTTCGTTGTACAAGATGGCCAAAAGAATTCAACATTGATTTTCACACCAGAGAACAAAAAAGTTGAAAGAGGAGAATTTAACATTATTCAACACAATGGCCAAATGCGTTTAGCATGTTGAGTTGAACAGTTTTGATGTTGAAGCAACTTTGAAGTCGTGTTTTCGAGGCCTTAGGCTGTTGACGAGTGCCGCTAGTTCTGGTTTAACAATGCAAATATATTAAGATTGAGCATGCTAAATGTGCGTCACAGTACAAAGTGTCCAACTTTTAGATAATGGCTGAAAATGAGGGAGCGGATAAAAAATGGGAGATAAAAATGCATGCTCAGGTGGGCCACCATGCAAGTTTCTATTTTTGAGAGTTACGTAATGCGAGATCTAAATTGCTACTTTTAGCGATAACTTAAGTTCTCCCCTCCCCGAATACAATACAATACAATACAATACAATACAATACTTTATTGACACTCCCCTGGTGGGGCTTTTCAGTGACAATATAAGGTGAATCAGGTGAATAAAAGAAATATAATTTAAAAACAGTTTACAATTCATTTAAAAATGTGAAGAAAGCAGTTAAAATGCAATACTACAGTATATTTAGCAACTACTAAAACATAGTCCCTTTTCAACATATTTTAACAAGTATTTTCAAAATTGACGCCGGGATTTTAAATCAAATTGCTAAATAAAGGGCGCTTTTTTGGGAATATTCCGGAATAAGTATACCCAGAATGTCCTGCAATCGTGTTCTTTTGGAACCTTTTCCGTTTCCGGAATAAGCGGAATAGTTTCTTCTCTTAAAAATGTTTTTGGTTTTACTCGGATTAGGGAAAACTGCGTGCTTGTTGGAACTCGCATTCCACGTAGCCTTTAATGCGCGCGTTATCTTGGTCTCGTCTGGAATGAGAATGGGTAGAAAGTGAATGATCAGAAGTTATGGAATAGACAAAAAAACAAACAAACAAACAAACAAAAAACGATCGTTCCAAGACTCGACTGAAAACTGACCGCGGTTTTTTCCCCTCCAGCTCGAAGGGAGAATTTATATAAGCTTGCCGCGGATGTGCTGTTGTTTTGGTCAGCCATTTTGCTATTGCCAAGTGATTGACATCTTCTTTATTATGCTTGTTCCGTTCATTCTGTCCCAAATAGCAGAATACATGCAATGGCATTAATCACCATTATGACGATTCCGGAATGACAACAGGTAATGAAAAACGCACCGAAAAGCCATTCCAAGTATTCTCATTCCAGAATCTTTCCAAAAAAACGCGTCCATTGCTAAAACTGTATAAGAATAACCAGAAAAGTAGCAAAGGAATGCACCCAAACTTTGACATATTTTTTATGAATGTTCTGTTCATTCTGCCCAAACTAGCAGAATAAATCCAAAATTAAAACATTAATTCTCAGATGGCAGGACTGGGAACATGAATTAGAAGGTATCTTTAAGTCTCTTTTTTCAGTGCATGTTAACTCAATGCGTGCCATCACGAACACAACCGCCAATTCGGTTGGCTCCGAAAATGCTTGACTGTTGCCCCTCTTTCAATTCTTGTAGGATTTTAAGGATATATAAATGTTTATCGGGAGAAACATCAATTTGCGACTCGTACAGTATAGCTAAAAACGTGGGATGGAGATAGTACGGATAAAAATTTAGTACAGTAAAAATTTAAGTTTTGATTCCCTGGTGTATTTGTGATAACAGGTTAAGGGCGACTTGGGGAGACCTTGCAATTCAACTGCACCGGTATAGGGCCTTTTTCCTGGAGAGGTTTCTTTTCATGCTGTCGCAAAGCAGTCTTCCGGCAAATGTCGGCCAACGAGCAATTATACCCTTCAGGCGGCTGGTATAAGGAGGATGATGCCCGAGCTTGAAAGACTGTCCCCAAAATGAAAAGTTTTACGAGAGGCGTACCATCGAGGGGAAATGTGACATTTTAGGAACAATCTTTCAAACAAAGGCATCGTCATCCGACATAAGCCAGCAAGCCAGGAAGGGGTTTATTTTGTAACTATCCGTTCATTAAGGTGCGTGCTTTATCGTGGTAAGGAGAAGACAAACTGTAATGATCGAGGCAGGAGTTTGGTTAAATAAACCAGTGCAAGTACGTTGAATAAAAGACTCAAATTTCATTACGCTGCGATTAAAGTAAAAAGTAAAGAAATGTTACTTCCTATCTTCATTTAAGGCCTCCACGAACGAGAACAACAGAGCGAAGAACGGCAAATCGAAAACCGCCTACAACGGCCGCGGATTGCGCTCAAATTACACACAAGACACAAAGACAACCCATCATCATCATCATAATGCTTGTGGGGTCGTGTAATTAATTAGGTATAGTACTTAACTACGATACTTCTACTAAGAATATTATTCGAAAGGAAACTGAGCACAATGAATAAATGGCTAATAGCACTTAAAATCATGGTATTGTCTGAGAAGCGACTGAACTGACTGTGCACTAAAATCAAGTTCCTTAACGTATTTGTCCTTCTTTACATTAGGGGAAAAAGCCGTAATTTGGGAGCCCGTAAAATATGTAGATACAGCATTACATGGAATGGCACCTCTATGGCTAATTGAGTTTTTTAAAGGTGAGTTTGTCAAGGTAAGTGAAGTTTATTTCCACATTCATAACTTTATTTTAGCATTTTGAAAACCAAAGTGAATTTCCCATACAAAGTCTTGTAGCGAACAAGGTCATATTTCGCAACTCGATCGTGCTCTCATTTTGAGCTTGGGCCGCCTGTGGGTCGCCACGAAAAGAAACATTGTTTTCCACTCGTTTGCGCGCCCAAGAAACACTCCAGGAAACAATGTTTCCGCAACAATGTTTCCTCGTTTGCAGGGGGCTTCATAGTACGTGTCGATAAAATAGGGCAACGGGTATCAAAGTGGGTGGGGTATATTAAGTAAATAAGCGTTGTTCGAAAATTGAAAAGCGAAGCTTCGTTCGAGGAGAACTGTGAATTTTGCCTCGAAAGTAGAAAATACATTAAAAGTTTCACGGCTTGGCTATAGAAGTGAAACGGTTGAGCACGTTAATAAAATAAACACAAAACTTGTCCAAAAACTTTGTTATTTTCCTTTAATTTTTAAACAAGGTTTCTACAAGATTTTTTTCTTACCTCTACACTAATACATGTTCTTAGAAGCTTTGCCTTCCAAATAACTATACCTAATTAACCCTAGTAACATCACAACCTCGCATTTATGATCTGAACAAACTCCGGTTTCAGCGAGGCACCTCCTACGAGAAAACCATCTACATCACTTTCCCTGGCTAACTCTTGACAGTTCTTGCCATTCACAGAACCTGTCACAAATAAGTTCAGAAAAGCCTAATTAAAGGGATTTTCGTTTTAATCCGCTTGAAGTGATTACGCATGTACATTACCGAAGCAACAAACAAACTGGAAAGGTTGTTGACTACGAGCAGGTCTCTCTTTCCGCTCAGGGACAATCAGGTAAAAAGAACACGAGAGCGAGCGCGAAGGTCGCGTGCCGTGTGGAAACGTGACGCGCGCGTAATGACCCGCTAGTGTATTGAGCTCACCACACTGCATTAGCGGCTCATCACGCGTCACGTTTCCACGCAGCAGGCGATTTTTGCGCTCGCTCGCGTGTTGTTTTTGCGCGACTATCCCTGAGCGGAAAGAGAGACTTCTCATAGTCTAGAAAGGTTGTAATTTTAATGGCTATGAATGTCCGCTGCTTTTGGGTGGATTAAAGGGGCATGGTCTCGAGGATTTCGCAGATTTCTGGTCAAAACTGTGCTAAAATTATCGGTAACTAACTTTATCCATGCCCAACATTGTGTTTGAACATTTAAAGGAACATAGTAAGTTAATTTCATCAAGAGAAAACAAATCATGACTATTTAATATCGATTTAATGTCAACACGCTGAAAGAAGTTGAAAAGTTTAGCCTAGTTTTTTCAAATTGCAATCCATTTCCATCCGTGCCATCCGTAGCAACAGACGACAGAAAATAGTTTCAGTAAAGTAATATAGTCTTTGGTAACAAAACTAGACCATTATTTGTGGGCGTTCATTGAAGTGAGGACATATTTTTGATTTAAAAAGTGAACTAAAATAGCGTGACTAACCCCCTTTAATGAACAGGCACTCGCAGTTCAATTTCATGTCCGCAAACTTTCTTACAAGCAATCGATTTTCTCTTTGACTTCACTCAGTTTTCAGTATCCAGATGGGTAAATCGAACAAGCTTTCTTCTTCGTAAGAGGCATTGTTGGGGGGAACGAACAAGGCCTTGTGTTGTTGTTTGGATCGTTTCAACTACCGCAATTTCCTCGAACAATAGGGACTAAGGACGAAACAATTTATGATCACTCAAACTGAAGAAAACTTTTTTAACGTCAGACGAAAGTCACTCTTGTTTATTATATTTTAATCATGCTTAACCCTGGTTATGCGTCCAATTTCACATGAAAATATCTATTACGTTAATTGAAACACGAGGAAGAACTAGTGGAGACATGTCCACTTACCTCCATAAATAATTCTGGTTGAACTAGAGACAGCCACTGACACATTATCTTTAAGCCAGCCTCTCAGCATATGATGCACCTCTTGAGCCTGCAATCAACGGTGAAAACATCAACTTGAAACAGGAGCCTCCTGACTGGAACAGGAAGCCAGCTTGCTGATGAAGAAGACCGCACGGCAGGAAAGTTTGTGACAAAAAGGCGGAATCGAGTGGCAAATACAGTCAACCGCCGCAGTAACGGACACCATCTGGACCAAGATTTAGCGTCCGTAATAGAGTCCGAAATATTTTCTAGCAACTCTTATTCGCTGGGAGCTCAGCTCCTGTCCGTAATAACGGGGGAAAAAAAATAGCGGGTGACCGTACTAGCGAAGGGCCCGCAAGGTGAGAGTTGAGCCTCTTAATTTTCATCTCACAGAATCATTGCTTCATTTTAATGATAAGTTATTGGAAAGATGGAATTTGATTATACTTAGATCATTTCGGATTGAGAATGTTCATTTGCTTGACTTTTAATTTGTCTTTATACCTGTTGCGGCGTGGCATTGACTCCTGTACCGATGGCCCAAACTGGTTCATAAGCAATCACCACTTTACTCCAGTCTGAAACATTGTCTGTGGATGAAAAGAACAAGGTAAGTGATCAACTGGAATGTGCAAGGATAAATAATCAACAGTTTGGGGAGGGGGGATTGCACAGATTGCAGTAGCGAGAACATTCAACCCCCCCCCCCCACCCCCGCAATGTGGCCTGGGTTTGGGTTTTGGTGGTCTGGTGGATTTGGACCTCCCAGAATTGGACCCCCCAGTCCAAATATGCTCCCGGATAAGGTCCCTGGAGGTCCAAATCCACATAGGTCAGTCCAATTCCGAGTGAGGGGGTCCATATCCGCTAGTGGACTTGGAGGGGGAGGGTGTCCAAATCCGCTGCTAGAAATGGACAGGGGTGGGGGCCAAATCCGCTGTGATACCAGACTTGATGTCATAAGTGGTCAGAGCTTGTTGCTGGTTCTTCTCTTTGCTCCAAGGGATTTCCTCAGGGTACTCAAGTTTTTCTCTCTCCATTAAAAAGCCAACACTTCCAGATTCCAATTTGATCCGGATGAATTTGAGGAAAACAACTTTGTCAGTTGTAGGATTGCCAGATGTTACCCTCATTTTAAGCAAGATTGATGTAACGTGTACAGATCAACTGGTGCTAAAGGTCAGTATCATAATGATAAGGATACCTGACCCTATGATGGCCAGTCAGTTGTCTTCACATGAACTCTACACTGTACCTCTGTTCCTTCACAACTATACAGATATACTAAAACTGAGACAAAAAGTTATGTCTCTACAGAGTCAAGTGCAAATTGCTGTACCACCAGAAAAAAAAACCTTTTTTGATATTAGTTTAACAAAGATGCAGGGAGTATTGATTGGAATGGTCAGTGGGATGGTATTTCACTCCCACCCCCTCAACAAGTTCCATAAAGATCAAGTAAACCCCAGTGTATTAACTAATCTGACCAAATGAAACATTTCATCAGTCAAATTTATCTCCTCTGCAGCCATTACATGTACTAGTGGTCGTCACACAGCAACCACTAATAATGGCGCATAGGACACTACAGTCAAATCTAATCAAACCCAATGGGACTCGGATTTGGTAATTAATCACAATTAAACACAAAGTATGAGTGAATGTTTGGCTAATTGTAGATCGATTTGAAGATAACGTTTTCAAGTGCTTCAAAGGAAACCTTGTCGCAAATATCTGGCACATTTGGTTGATTTCAAGATTGTTCATTTGTATTCTATTGGGTTCGAAAACTGAATAAAAGCATACACTCATGACAAATTTTCAGTTTGACTGTGTTTGCTTACTGATGGCACAATTTGCTGTTAGTGTGAAGTTTTCATGAGTGAAACACAAAACCAGATTATAGATTTGCCATACTGTTTTTAGCAATGTGAAGTTTGAAGAGATCTGATTCAAACTCAAGGAAATGTAGAACTTTGAATTTCTTGATTTTTGTAAAGACATGTATGGCCTGCCAGCACACACAGCCTCCCTGCCATGCCTAAATTTTTCTATTTTGTCCAATTTGAATCAGACCTCTGTGAAACTTCATGATTTTGCTAAATTCAGTGGGGTGATTTTATATATGAACCCAGGTTTTCATTTAATTCAATATTTAAAAATGTCAATGCCAGCCAACCAGGACATTTTTGCTTTGGAGGACAGTATGCGAGTGAGTACAGCACATACCAGAGATGGCTTTTATTTGACGTGACACCACTTCCATAGTTTTTCCAGCTTCTCTCTCTGACAGCAGTTCTCCAATACAAGCTATCACCTTCAAACCTTCAGACAATGCATGGGCCACTTTCTCACCAATAAGCTAATGAAAATCATACACATATAAACATAATTGTCTTATTCATGAAAACAATTACTCAGCTCCTAGAGCATTGAAAGAGTGTTTCTACAACCTCAGACAAAACATAGTTAGTAGAGAGGACTGGTTTTAAAGGCTGGCAAAGTTCAAAAGACAATCTCTTTGTTGCTGTTATCGTTTCATCACATGATTTTGACTGTGCACGCAAAAACTTTGAGGATGTTCATTCAGCCTTTTGAAATTGGTGGCAGTCCCTTCCACAACTTAAGGACAAAACTAGAATGCAAACCACATGCACACTAGGGGTGCCAAGAAGCTCTCGGGAACGCTTCACAGAATTGGCTGAGAAAACAATAAACAAACAACAGAAACAATGACGCTAGTCCGCAAAACAATAGAACTTTGTGGTAATAAGATCCAGTGAAATTAGTGGTTCTAAAGAGATTCAAGCCCTCTGGCAGATTACTCATAATAACCCGCCTGATTAATCGTTGATTATGACAAGTCTCAAATCAACTCAGTTTAATTACCGGTACATGGACTTTAATTAACTAAGCATAGACATATACCTATGTGAAAATAAGCCAATAACAGTTTTGATACGTTTTTTAATGATTGCAAGGATAAAAATTAGTGAGAAAAGTTTAACACAACGTTCTGATGTCACCATGACACAACTTTCAAGTGACAAAATAAAATTCAAACTGACTTAATATATACAGTGTGAGGTGATAAAACATAACAATAAGTAACATATTTAGCACTGTAAGTGTGTGTGCATGGTAAGTATGTCCAAGCAAATAATTTTGTGCACATGGACTTGTCAAGGCGACATCGAAACGTTGTGTTAAACTTTTCTCGCTAGTTTTTGTCCTTAAATTTTTAATGATTTATGACAAAATTGGACACTTTTTAGTATTAACACTTAGAAAATAAAATTGTAAGTGTGCCGATACATGTAATTATCCAGCTGCTTATCCTAATCACCAACAGTCACCATACACTTGCAGATGTCATGTTCAGAGACAGATACATGTAGAAAAATATATCATCATCGACAATCTTCTCTCAAGAATCTTCCCCCTTGGTAAAAAAAAGTGCCCATCTCTTTTAAGCCCCTCCCCCTCCCCTTC
>Ga0126336_10001657_pt1 | contig 11979 bp, 5 predicted proteins | sample SidCmetagenome_FD_92530 | JGI IMG/M metagenome (GOLD analysis project Ga0126336, IMG submission 92530) | Coral microbial communities from El Islote,Puerto Morelos, Mexico - Siderastrea C C metagenome | ecosystem: Host-associated > Invertebrates > Cnidaria > Coral | place: El Islote,Puerto... | reverse complement strand
TGCTATGTGCTCGACAGGTTTTGAAAAGGTAAGCCATAAAGATGCCTCAATCAGACTTTGGAAAAGTTCGCCTGGGAGGTTGATTGGCACATGTCATCTGACTTGGACTGTCGCGCTCCTCACACGCGCGCTTGTGCCAATTTAGTTCCCATTCCTCGCGCGCTGAAAAACTATATGGAGCCACCTTAAAAGGGCGATTTTGATGCAAATTTTTAACAAGGATTTTTGCGGCGATTTTGTTGCACAAAATTAATAATTTGCCACAGAATTATAAGTACAAACGCTCACATCCCTGTAGAGTTTTCAATCTAGCCTTGAGAAATACATTTTGAAAGAAATAAAGCACACTTTCCATATCTTACACTCAGATTTTAGCCAATAAGAGGGCGTACAGGCTGCAGTCCATAATGTAAAACAACAGTGGATTCCGGCGTGTTTGTTTAATAGGGCGCGGTTTCGGAGAACATTGCTGTTATTATCGTTTTTGTGGATAAACTGGGAAACATATGTTTTGGAGACAAAGTTTGCGTTCGGAGGCAGCATTTTTTTGACTTAACTCAAGAACATTTTGCCGTTACCGAAAGGCAAAAATTTGTTTCCACTACATGTTCCTCGGGCGGCTAAACTGGCAAACAATTGCTTCCGCCACAATGCTTCTGCAACAATGTTTCCTAGTTTGTCCAGGCGCTTGGTAAACAAGACAAAATTTACTCAAGCGTAGGTTTAACATAGGTTATACCAATGCAAATTCACCCAGTTAAATCTTAGAACGGTTTTATTAAAAAAGAACTCGTAGCATTTTAAGATAAGCATTGACTTGATCAAAGCTTTGCACAGCCACACAGAAAGAAAGTATTGATTTGTGAATTAAAGCTACCAACGTTAAAGTTATTTTAATGTTTAGAAGAAAAGAAAATGGTTTATCTTTTAATTTTTGCTTCCATTGTGAACTTTTGCTTTTGTATTAAAAACATCAGCCCAATGTTTAATTAAACTAAAACGAATTTGCTTAAAGGAATATTGTACTCTAAAATGCACACGACCGTAAAAGCAAAGTAAAAAACCGTAATTAAAGATTTGGTCGACTGAAGCAAACATGACAAGTAAATATTGGACTTTTTCCGGAAGGAAAATATGATTTAATATTTTTATTAACTTTTGTTTTTCTGTCTATACACGAAGGCAAAAATTGCGTAGTTAAAGGAAAAGGGACAAGTGTTTTCTTAATAAATGAATCTGTAGATGAGTTCTAGTTTGTCAGCCATTTTTTGCCGTTAGGACCTTCAGTCCACAAGGAAATAAACTTGAATGGGAGAGAAAGTCGTTGCAAGGTATTTCCCGAGAAGTTGAAAGACTCTCACGAAATATAATACTACGGAAATTGTTGGAAGATGAAGGGGAAAATCTTTAATTATTCTCGAAAATATTAGGAAATTATCATGACATGATTATAACACTCGCACTAAGTAGAACACCATCATTTGTGCAATGATAACAGTCCTGTCCTCTATAAATGAAAAAAAGTGGAATAAGTCACGTAATCTTGACGGTAAATAGAGAAAAATGAGAATTGGTCTTCTCCTTTTACGGCAGGCTAAATACAAGAAGACCTTGCTGAAAATCAATATTCTAGACAAAAAAGAATAAGACTCTTGCTGCTTGCTGTAAAAGCTAATTACGGAGACAAAGAAGGAGAGATTCAACAATTTAAGTGCCCAAAAAAGCTTAGCAACTTTGAAAAGAGTTTTTCTTGGTGGGAATATGAATTAAATTTCAACTCGAGCGAAGCTCTTAGAAATGGTATATAAAGAACCAGTTTTCTTGCATTCGTGTTGCCGGTTTAATTGCGGACCATCTTTGACGGTTTAGAGTACAGCAAGACAATATTCAGGATTAAAAAAACATGGTATTGCCCTGCGGGAATTTTAGCACCGCTTTATCTGCTTTCATTAGCGTAGAATGTATATTTAAAAAGCACACAATAACCTTTGTTAGAAGAAAGGAATTAAAACGGTTCAGAACACACATCAATTTTGGTAATAGAAAAATGCCAAGATAAAACATCTGCGGACCTTTTATATTGCTTACTTAATGTTTTTTGTTTTGACATTTTGCAAGTGAAAGACATAATAAGACAATCCTCCCCCTTTTATATGTAAGATTTATAGGAAGGATCCTCCATCGATTATTTTAGCTGTCTGTATACTGGGCCAGATGTTACCTTTCTCACTCAATGCGGTAAAACAAAACAACACAATTTGCTCAATTTATACTCTTCAGTTTCTCCGCTGACAAAAGGAAATCATATTACTTATCACTGAGTATAAATGACGATTTCAGGATTTCAGGTTCGAAATATGAGTTTTTTTCTTTTTCTTTTTTTGCACAGTTGATAGTGGCGTAAGAAAGATTTAACACACATTGTTTTATTGAGATCTGATTCAGACGTGATTGTGTGAAGGTGGACGTTTAACAAACTATAGTTGCTCACGAAAGTCGTTGCTTAGAAACGTTCATCCGTACTGAATAGCATTACTTCGGAATGAAGCCTGGTTTAATTTGTATTCTTTTTCAGCTTAGTTTAATTTTATTCTTTTTTTCAGCTTTTCTTGATTGTCATGACTCGATTGTCGATTGGCAGTTTTTCTTCTTGCATTCCTGAAGGTGGGATAACTTTATTTTATTTTAATTTTAACTATCTTCAATTTTTATCGTTGCCAGCAACTTAGTAGAAAGGAAAGCACGAGTGTCGGAAGATTGCTCCTTGTTTTCTAGTTGATCGTGGTCTTCAGTTGACCCAAAGTTAGGAAGCAAATAAAATATTAAGAGTGATGAACGGCTGTTAAGTCAGAGGAGTGTTAGATCAGTCGTAAATAATGTTTTGACTTGAAGTTAGTGGAAGACGTTTAAAATCTCAAATCAGTGTTCGAAAAGAGTGTGGGGTATAATTACTAGTCCTGTGTGGCCTGGCCTTTTGGCATTCTTTCATGGGCTGGGTGGATGGGGTGAGATCGCGAAAGGGCTGATAGCGATTGCCATAGTTACCGTTTTTATGAGGAAAAAACTCTTTCACGGACCAGCTTTCACTGAGCAAATTCACAGTCTAGTTGGTGAGAAAAATTGCACTAATATCACAAAGGTGCCAATCCCGTTGTAATGTCATTTTTTCAGCTTTTTCTTAAACGGTATCAAGTTGAATGCCTTCCTAAAATATCAGCCTTGTTGTGACATTACAATAGAGAACTGCACTATAAGAAAAACGTAATTAAAATAACGTATCTGTTGTCTACCACTTTGACAATCCCAAATCGGCTCGATTCAGAAAATCTGTTGCAGTGCAACAGATTTTTACCAAGTCGGGCCGACATTCTCAAAGAAGCCAAGCGCGGGAAAACAGACAGAAAAGCAGACACCAAGCGCGGGAAAACGCGTTTGACAAAGACACGATTGGTTTTGGTTTTCCATTGGCGGAGTATCCTAAAACATCCAGTATGGGTTCGATTCGAAGCCCAGCTCAGGGATTTCTAACTCCCTTTACATCTATCTGATTGAGAAAGTGACGATTTTAAGCTAGTCACAGAGCGTTGTAAAACAAAAATAAAAACCCTGCAAATTACTTCGTCACTCAATCCACCGTACCGAAAAAGACGGCGACTGGTACATTTACCCATAGTTCTTAGCGAACCATAACCGTAAAATCGCTTCTAAAAACGCAAAGAAAAGTTCTAAAAACTTCAAACTTAGCATGCAGAATGTTGCTAGCACAATGACAAATTTGTGGGGAAAATATGGCTTTTCATGTGCCTATTGGCTGTGTTAGGTTCGCAAGGTATTGTGGTAAAATGTACAGCCGCCATCTTTTTCCATACGGTGGATTGATACCTCCTCCATGCTAATGCAGAAGCAAAGCTCTCCGTTCTTCCAAATGTTACTTGTTGATTCGCCGTTACAGAAATGCAAACCAAACCGTCGATCTGTCTAACTGACCGCCAGCCACTACTATATGACCCGAGTTTTTAATCGTATCACATTGGATGAGCGAATTTTTTGGAAACAAAAATTTCCACAATATTTTTCTTCCATTATAGCGAAAGTTGCTCAATATGGAGCTTGATCATTTTTAAAGCAAAATATGTATTCAGTTTTATTCAATTCGGCGTGCAGAAGGTAACGGGTTTGACGTACTTCCGTCGGGGACTGGAATTTTTTCTTCTTAGTCGTAAGCTCTTGACGGGTGAATACAATTTACTAACAATATCTACTGTCCTTTTACGTTAATTCACTGGTGAGAGGTGTTAGGTGATTCAATTTAATGCACTCCAGGGCGGCTCCAGGAATTTTTGGGTTCGTCATAGTAACTTGTGCTAGATACTTCTAAATTCAGAGAGTATGACAGTTCAGTTTTAGCAAACTTAAAACGATCGATAACATTTCCGGTGAGCTTGGCCCACTTGTCTACCCTGTTTCTGTTTTGTTTGTTTGTACTCTTTTTTAAATCCACTGCATTTGATTATTTCAAAATGAAAAAAGACAAGTACAGGTTTGAAGGAAAGGGACCTGGACCATACGCCACTGCACTCAGAAATAAACAACGAATGTTCATTTTTTTTTCTGTTGACCGAACAGAATACCGTGGAGTGAGGCGGGAGACCTGGAAAGGACTTAATGGCGGCTGGTATCTCAGGCATTTGACGTCAGACGAGAGATTTCCTAACTCCCCGACAAAAGTTGAAGTCCTTCGCACTCTGGCACCACCACGTAACGACGATAATTATTACGGTCAGCGGCTGCAAGCTTATTTTATACCCCCAACGAGCGGAATCTACACATTTTACGCTACTTGTGACTCTGAGTGCGTGTTCTATTTAAGTTTCGACGAAAAGCCTGAGAACAAGGAAGAGATTTTACGGATTGATCAGAAGCATAGGACAGGGTACGACCAATGGGACAGGTAAACTGTGCATGCTTCATATAGCTGGAGAGATTTTAGTGTTTGAGCTTCTTTGTCACTGGAGAGCATATCCAGTCACGACGGTAACGTCAGCGAAAACGGCTCTCCAGTAGAAATTTAAATCTACGTTACTCGATCCTATTATTCCAACTTATTCAACTTGCCCAATACGTCCCAACTATCCAGGAACCAGTCTCCTACGCAGCTGTTATTAGTGGTTGTCACGCAACGCTTCTCCACCAGTGGGGAATGGAGAGTTGCGTGACGACCACTTTTGACGTCTGCGAACGATGCTATTCTGGAACTGGATTGCTAGGGATGGCGTTCAAGGTGAAAAAGATAAAAAAAAATTCAACCGTCGCGTGTTCAAGTTTATTTAAAAGATATTTTTTTCTTAGAAATTTGCTCTAGGAGCACTGAGTGCTCATCACGAGAGCGTATATCGTTTACGAAGGATTTTTATTATTACAATTTTGCCCATCAAAAACAACTACTAGTAAGCAGTTCTCCATAGAACTTCTCGAAAGAACGGGGAAGAGATGTACTAAAATGACTGTAAAGCAAGCGCAGAATCATTGCCTTGTTCATTGAACCTTTTGTTTTGTGACGTTCTCGTTGCTGTTACCGTCAAAGGCTGCTGAAGTTCCCTTACTATCATCAAAGCTGAAACGGTTTTGCTTTGTTTGTTTATGAATTAAAGGGCTTATGTCACCAATTTTTAGCACTCATTTAAGACATGTTTGTATTGATGGATACCCTAACTAATAGACTTGCCCACAAGTCGAGCTGAGAGTGTTTTTTTTGGTACCGCGATTTCGGAAGCGTGAAACCCCAAAAAACCGAGCGTGAGGAAATGAGAAGCGAAGGACGTTTGAGAAAGTCTACCTAATTAATGGTCCAGTTTTGTTTAAAACTGCTCTACTAGTGCACTAAAAATGTAGTTAAGTGCCTTTGGCCACGGATGGTCAGGGTAACAACGGATTGCAAAAAAAAAGAAAAAAAAATCGGACCGCTTTCTTTCAAGTTTTCCCTTATTTATAGCAAAAACCATTATGAAATGATCATGTTTTGTCCTCTTTTTAAGAATTCACTTCATATCTTCTTCTTGGAGTTCTAAGACCATTTTGCGTATGAGAAAATGCTCTTAGGTTTTGATTTAGCCAAAATTTTGACCTCCAAGACATAAAAATACTCGCGACATAGCCCCTTTAAACCTCTTTCTAACCTAAGACAAATTAGTTAATAACTTCTTATATTTACCATCTTTTCCTTTACTAAGTATGGCATATATGAACCAATTTAATGACCTACGTTGTAGCTTGCCACGAGAATGGCTAGAGGATCCGGACGGTGTGGGCAAGTTTACGGGATCGACATCCTTCGGGAACTCAGATGTTTTCTTTGTGACCCCATTCTCATGTAAAACTAAACACACCTCTTTTCAACGACAGAAGGTTTTAATAAGCACTAAAGAATAAAAATCAACGATAATAAAGTCGAACAACGGTTCGTTGACTCCGTGTCGTCATTATCAAATTCTAATCTAATGGTATAGAGAAAGTTAATTATATACTGAAAAGAGTGCCACACTTCCCTTCAACTGTTTTTGTTGTGTGGTGAAGAAAAACAAGTTGATCATGTCTCGGTTAATGGTCAGAGTTATGGGCATGAAGCAATCAGGAAATGAACGACTCCTACTTATTGCCACCTTCTTTATACCTTTTTGGCAATTACAGTATAAGGCACTCAATCTTCTTGAAGAACCTTACGCGTAGGTTGCCCCTAGGGCAAGGGTATTGTCAAGCAATATTTCACGGTAATTGTCATTCTTCTTTAATTAGGTATTTACTGCAAAGATCATGTTTACAACAGCTGGAGAAAGGAAAGATGTACTACATCGAAGCTTTGCACTCGAACTACGTTGACAATGATCATGTGCGTATTCATGTCAAATTTCCCGGATCAAACACTGCAAGATCATTGGATATTGAACACCTGTTTCTTTATTCTCCAGGTGAAGCCTTAAAACTAAAAAAAGGATCAACTTTCTGTAACGTAACGAGCACGCGAACTATTCCGGCAATGTCCCGATCAATGTTTAGGCTGCTTCTCGAATCTCCCGTTATTTTAAACCTAGACTGTTTTCCCAACAACTGGGGTGGTGAACAAGCCGAGCTGAATACAAGGTTAGCACTACGGTAAAAGAGCGATTTTAATCGGCCAAAGTGGGGGGCGAGGTGTTGTAGTGGTTAGTGCGATGGCCCAGTCCCCCCCCCCCCCCCCCTTTTTTTTTCCCCATCCAAAAAATTTTCCCCCCCCTTATCCTCTCTCCCCCGGGGGGTTTAAACCGGCGAAATGGGGGGGGAGGGGTTTTATGTGGTGTGGCGGAGGCCCCGGCCCCCCCCCCCCCCCATCGTGTTGTTTCCTCAGTCAAGAAACTTTGCCCCACGTTGTCTCTTCTCCAGCTAGGTGTATAAATGAGTACCGGCGACATACTGCTGGGGGTAACCCTGCGATGGACTAGCATCCCATCCAGGGGGGTAGTAGCAATACTCTCAGTTGCTTCATGCTACAGGAACCGGGATAAGCTCCGGCCGTGTGGGCCTCCTTGGATAGTGTGCGACTTTACCTAAGTGGCAGCCTCTCGATTAGTTTGGCTTATTTACTCCTAAAGTGACGTTTGGCACGTGTATTTCTACAACAAGAGATCCGGCAACAAGAATGAAGCATTGCAGTTAATGTTTGCGTTGTTTGGTTCTTTGCATTCATACTTCTTGAATAGACTGTTTTCTTCTTGTGCAAATTGCGGTTGTTGTTATCCAATCTTTACTGGAGTTAAAAAGTTTAATGAAAAAGGAAAAAACAAAATGAATTGTAATAGTTGTAAAAAAAAAATGCCATCTTAAAAATGGCCTGCTCAATTTCTTTTTTAATAACAGCCCTAGATGGCCATTTTTGCGATTGGATCACTTAACTGCAGATACAATGATCCATCAATTTTGGTTTTCTCATTCTTATTAGTGCTATTGTCACTTGAACTCAACTGGATCTACCAAACGTAAAGAAGATAGCAAAAATTAAATTAAGTCTAGTTGAAGCAAAATTACACCTTTCATTCCTTTGTCCAAGGCTCTTCGTCCCAGACCATCTGTGTCCTACTGGTGCGATGCAAAGTAACCTGCGGTGGGGGACTGGAAACAAGCATTAGGTCTAGACAGAAGCTGTTGTATGGAGCATGCGCCAACCGCACAGCAATAACCTACAGTGAGTGATTTCATTGCTGTTTTCTCTTTTTGATGCCTCTGATTATTTTCCACCTTGCCGGTGTTTATCCATCATCCTCCTCTTTCATCCTGCTCTTCTGTTACTGGGAATTCACGTTTTTACGCTTTTACATTTCACCCTACCGCAGTTCACGCTTCTGGAAATTCTCGTGGCGCTTTTTACTCTCGGGGGACTTCCCTTAGTACACAGTGTCTAAACTTTCGATGATTTGGGGCTCAAAAGGCTCGAAACCTTCACACACGACCACCTGAAATTGCCAGGAAAGGCGGTCGACAATAAGATTGGGTTGTTTAGGACTTATATATTGTGATTTCAATGAAGGCAAATCAGGACAAATAGCAGGTTATGAAAGCAATTGCCATTAAAAAATTCGTGTCTGTGATTTGTCGTGTAAACGCACCAATTTTCCACCCTTTTGGAGTTAATCAAGACGAGTTTGTCTTAGTTTGTAGCGTGAAAGCGCCTTAACAAAGGTGGTAACTTATGCTTACGCTGATTTAATTTTGTGAAACATGTTATAGAACCACCCTTTGCAATTGAAAGCAGCGAGCTAACGTTTTTATGTTGATCTTAGAGGAAGCACCCTCCTTACACGTGAAAGCTTATAATATGACAACTTCAGCAGCTGTCATAGCTTGGAAGCCACTCCAAAGAAGTGAATCCAGTGTAATCGATGTATCTGGGTATAGAGTGAGCCTCAAGTCCAAATATGACAAAACGCAAGTTAAACTGGTCAACACTAACATCAGCTCACTGTTCTTTGAAGACCTGAAAACTTTCACTAACTATTGCGCTTCTGTTGAGCCCATGACGGCTTTAGTAGGCATGGGCAAAGATGACTGCTATTACTTTATAACACAAGATGACAGTAAGTCAGCTTGTTTTCTATTGTAACTCAAAATAATCAGGGAGACCTTAAGTTCATCATTTATTTCTTATACTACTAGATTTGCCAAAATCTGGTTTTTAATTTGTAAAGCTGGTTTTTATTTATAACAACTGGCCATGTTTTGAAGAGTTCTGCCAGAGTTAAGAAGGAATGAGGTTAAAGAAATGCTAGGGAGGACTAGGGGAGGTTACAGAACGTACAATACATAGAATGGAACGTGTCCATGACCCTATGCTTCGTAAATTCCTGTGGAGATGCAATTTAAAGATATTGGCAAACCTCTGTGTGTTTCTATAAAAATGTTTAGAGAAATTCTCCAGAGGATCAAGCATTACGAACTTTCCAAAACAAAGAACTGAATCGTAAATTTAACAACTGCGATGTTCATAAAGAGACTCATTTGGTTAACTGCCAACCGTCAAATGAATTTATTTTAAACGTTAAAGTACGGCAACCGTCATCAAAGGGCGTCATGTGTCGAGCAGATAAAATTTTGGCCGTCAGCGGACAGTTGAGGGTAGTTTCTACCACCAACCGTTGACGTTTGGCCAGTAAGGGTTTAACCGTCAGCGAAACAAAGATTTCAAATCAATTTTAGCAACATACTTGTAGATGTAAATATTATCGTTATTGTTTAGCTTCGGAATTTTAATGAGATAATATTCATTCATTCATTCATTCATTCATTCATTCATTCATTCATTCATTCAGTCATTCATTCATTCATTCATTTATTCATTCATTCATTCATTCACTCGTTCTTTCGTTCGTTCGTTCGTTCACTCTTTCTTTCATTCGTTCGTTTGTCCTTTCAGTGAGTCATTTCTTTCTTTCTTTCTTTTTATTTATTTATTTATTTATTTATTTATTATTAAATCCGTACCTCCATTTCCTTTTCCTTCTAAAATTCAGCTCCAAGCCTCCCACCACAGAATATCACTGCAGAAAGCAACGGTCCATTTTCAGTACTCGTGAAATGGAAGCCAGTTCCTGAGCAAGATCGAAACGGGGTTATTCTCGGTTACAAACTGACTTTCAAATTTATGAGTGCAACAAACCATCATCAGAAGCCCAGTGACAAGGAAACTGAGAAGTGGTCGCGCTTCGTCATGGTGCTGGACGAAAACGTATTTTCCACTGTTTTACACGATGTCAAACCTTTCACGTGGTATTGTTTCAAGATTCTCGCTTTCACGAGAAAGGGAGACGGGGATGAGAGCCGCTGCGTTTTCTTTTTAACAGAAGAAAGCGGTAAGATTAAATGCCAACGGTATGTAATTTTACATCACAAAGCATGCAAGTGCAAGCGCTGATTCGTAAAATTGTGAGTCGACTATACCATCAGAATTCGAGGAGAGCTTGCAGAAAGCCAACTGAAAACAAAAGTAGGGAAACAGAGAATAAACTCAGTCTGCAAATTAAATTTAAGTGCTGAAAGGAAACCCATTCCTTTCCTAACGAGCATTGTCATTGTAAAATGTAAAGAGAATTCCTTTGACCTCGGTGGTTTTCGCACCCCAATCCCCGGGCTTACATCACCGGTGCTCTAACGAATGAACTACCAAGTCCAGACGGGAGCATGTCGTGGGGTTATTAAGATGATAAATTGGCGACTATAAAGATGTCAAGGGTGCACGAAATGTTGTTCCGCGCAGCACTGGCTATACAACAGAGAAAACAAAGTGTTAATATAACTGCTGAAAGGAAAGCGACGCGTTCGTAGAAAGCATTCTTTTGGAGACCAAAATGGTCTTGAATTAGTTTCCAGCCAGCTATCCTCGAATTTTTATTGGCTATTCGATTGCTAAATGTGGTCAAATGTGAATCTTAGCGCATCGCTGTATGGATTGCATATCGTTATGTTTCCTTTACACGTAGCACGATGCAAAAAAGCAAGTTTAAGCAACAGAAGTACCTAGGAAACGCCATCACTACTTAGACTGGGGCGCGTGGTACGGTTAAAAAATTGAAAACTGATCATCGACTCTAGGTAACCAATTGGGGTGTTAAACTAGGCAACTTGACTCGCAATAAAACTGCGATAATAGCTGCACGAAAAGACTGCACAGTATAACACATCTTGCAACGAATATTTCACGTGGTATCATAAAAAATGTGATCCATTAAAGGGTATGTTACTGCCTGGTGTAATAGCACACTGAATGTAACACCGCCTAAAATCTACCTAATGATTTCAGTATTTAAAAGATACCGATAAGTTTTCACATAGCATTAAGGACAACACCGATTTTCATATTGGAACTTAACTCGAACTTAACTTGAACTCAACTCGAACTGAAACTTCAAGATTCCTCACATTCGACAGATAAATTAATCTCCACCTCCTGACGATAAATTAGCGTAAATGATCACACAGGATTGTCAGTACCGACAGTTTATAAAGCAACTCAAAAGATTTCATCTTTTCAGTCCCCAGCCTACCTCCGATTAATGTAACAACCACCCCATTGAATTTCACGTCATTCTCCGTCACCTGGCAACCAGTAACTCCTGAACACGTGCATGGGATTGTTCTTGGGTATAAGGTATTACTTGAAAACATGGCTGACGGTTCATTGGTGTTGAACAAGACTGTAAATGTCAATCAAACCCAAGTTGTGTTGAACGGATCCAAGGAAGCGTCAAGACTCTGCGTCCGGGTTCTAGCTTTCTCACGTAAGGGAAGCGGACTGCCGAGCAACTGTATTGAGGCATGGACTTGGTCTGAAGGTAACAACAACAACACTTGCGCTTTATTTGCATGACCATAAAACATTACAGTATTGCAAAAGCATAAGATAATATATAATAACAATAATTACAATAAAAAGTCATTAAACAAAACTAATCAAAT
>Ga0126336_10001656_pt1 | contig 11981 bp, 3 predicted proteins | sample SidCmetagenome_FD_92530 | JGI IMG/M metagenome (GOLD analysis project Ga0126336, IMG submission 92530) | Coral microbial communities from El Islote,Puerto Morelos, Mexico - Siderastrea C C metagenome | ecosystem: Host-associated > Invertebrates > Cnidaria > Coral | place: El Islote,Puerto... | reverse complement strand
TTTTGCAGAGGACGGCAAAGAAATGTACCAAAAGCTGTATCGCACGTGCAGAGTCATTGTTTTGCTAATTAAACCTTTTGTTTTGTGACGTTCTCGTCAGCCGTCGCCCTCGTGTTTGCTTAAGTTCCCTACTAACTGAACGCGAGGGCCGTACTGGGGAATATTGGCCCGAGGTCATGGCAGTACGGACCAAGCGCAGCGAGGTCCGTACAAAAACGACAGAGGACCAATATTCCCCGGTACGGTCCCGAGCAAGTGAAGTTAGTAAGTAGTTTATTATATGGCATCATTTTTCGTAAGAAACAACACTTTCGGTAGTTCATTCAAGTCAATTTCCGGCGCGATGTCAAGGAATTTAACTAGCTTTCAAATCAGTTTGATGATCGTTGCTGTCGAGCGGCAAAAACGTGCATGGCTCATGAATGAAAACTGCTCTGCTTCTATTATATGTGTCAGTTTTTCGTCTTCCTCTACAACACAAGATAGTTTTATTTGAAAATACTTCTTCGTTATGGCCGGAGACAGTTCGGGAAAAAGAAGGATAATGAAAACGCCGCGATGAAATCTCACAAACGTGCTTCTCAAACTGGAAATTGTGGCAGCGTATTAGTCTGTAATGTGAACAAAGCAACACTCGAACTTGAAAAAAAAGACACTGGTAATTATCTCTCCATCAAATACTGCAAGTTGTTTGCTTCAGTGGGTTTATGGACGTGTATGGAGAACTTTGCGGATGTTGAAAGCAAATTTTCGTCGCACCTAACAAAGTTGTTTTTAGCGCGAGCTACAGCAAAAGCGGACTTGTGAACAAGCTAAAATTATTTTCAAGGAAGTCCATTACAAGAGCAAAAATCTCGCTGAGGAATCAAGGTACACTCTTAATTTAATGCATGTACGTGTAGCTTTAATTGTTCTTGTGGAAAGCGCTGATTGAAGCGATGGCCAATATTAAACTAGACAAGAACGTGATCGTTTCCTTTCGATTTACAGTTGCCGATGAAAGCCGTAAAGCTAGATGTTTTGCATTTTTCATTTTTTTTCGCCGAGAGGTTTTATTGTGAGAAACGTACTTTTTTGTTAATGCTGCAGTTTAATAATGATTGTTTAAGTCTTGGCCGATTTACTCGGCTCTTTACAGCTTACAGTCTATAGCCGTACAAAAAAACAATAAACACACACAGTCATTGAAGAACGTTGGCCATGCTTTTTGATTCACTGCTGGCGAGTCTTTTGCTTATATCAAAAAGTCGTCAAAGTTAATTGAAGAGCGCTTTTTCTAAACAGACGTGTTTACCTCGTTCATTGGTTTTGTACCAGCTCCAAACCTTTCTTTTTTTTATCTTCTTGCGTTTTCGCAGTTTGAATTTTGCGGGAGCGGGAGCGCGGAAGAAAATGTGAAAAAAGGACTGTTTCCGTGCTAATGGTCTGTACTGTAAAATCCCGACCGAAACTAACTAATCAGAGCACTTGATTTAGACTGGAGAATTGCCTGCCGTATAATAATCATTTATACACCTGGTCAGGGAGAAAATATGGTGTAAACTTTAAAGTCTAAGGAGACAACTCGATACTATGCAGAGACTTAATATTGTAAATGATCGAATATTAACCCAGTAGCGTGAACAGCTGTTGTTTCGCTCTATTTCAAACAGAAGTATTCTCGATCTACGGAGAACCTCGATCTACGGTTCTTGATTTGACGTTGCTGCAGCGATGTTTTTCTCCAGGCCAATCTTCTCGCTTATAACAGAGAGGAAGTCAGAAAAAGGGTATCTACAATTATTTAAAGCATTCACGTATAAAAAAATATTTTCCTAAAATCATCAGGTGATTGAGGGCTAAACAAGAGGTGGATTGAAGGCTTCCAAAGATGATGTACAGCTTCGATAGCCCGATTTTAGCGCTGCTGTACTGAAAGTACCAATCTTGAAATTCTGACCCAAATGAGTTTGCTTGCGAACAATCTACGAACGAGTGCCAGAGTGTTTGGGAATCCGACGAACAGAAGGGGTAGTATGGAGAGGCTACTTTTTTCATTTTATGTAATATACTGTTTGTAGGTAAAATGTGGTGGATTATTTTATTCTGAAACATCGATAATGTAATTTCCTGACCTTAAACGGCTAAAGGTATACTTGACTTAGATCCTTGGGATCAATGTCATATGAAATTAGTTTTTTCTCGCAAGTGGGAGAGGCAAAAGTTCGCGAACCAGTACCTTATATATACCGGTAGTCGCTTACATGTCAGCACGCTGGTTGCCGCGGGTGATATGGAGGAGTGTGCAGTCATTCTTTAACAGAATCTTCCAGTCGCTTGAGATACAGGAAAGTAGGCTATGGTACTGTAAAAAGTTGCAGTCTATTGTGAATTTGTCGCAAAAAGAGTTTTATAGCCGCTTGGAACCAATTAGGGTAAAATATTGAACTTTTGTCAATTGTGATATACCAAGAGAGGATAAAGGGGTAAGAGAGCTACTCCCCCATATGGGCCCTATCCCCATCCTAATCCCTCTCAAGTTATTTTTAGTAACAAATGGTGGGAAATTCAAATTCCAAATAACGTGTTGAGTTTTAAAGCAATTGCCCTGAATTTTCGCAACAAGATAGAGCTTGTCATTCTTTAAAATTTCATGATTTTAATTTTTCCAATTTTGGCATTTTTCGCCGGTAAAATGACGTCACAAAGTTGGCGCCAAATTTTGCTTTAAGTATTATGGGATAACTTATGTCGTTCTCTGAACGACCTTGTTACACAGACCTCAAATCCGAAAAAATAATGAAATATGTTTATGCACCCAAAAGATAGAAAGGTTTTAAATTTGAATTTTGTTACTAAAAGTAACTTTAGAAGGATTAGGATGGGAATAGGGTCTATATGCAAGATTCACTCTCTTACCCCTTCATCCTCTCTTGGATATACCTATTGTTCCAGGTAGTTTGCGAGAGGATATCTCGCTTATTTAATGGCTTCTTCGATGAGATTTCTTCCCAATCAAAATGATTTGCTTGTAGAAGATGGTCTTTATGGTCGGAATGGCTGCCTGGCGTGAAGAGAGAAGGAGACATTGATGATCATCCTTAAGCCGCGGCTACAAGAGCGATTTTTTTGCTTGCGATGGTGATGCGATTCTTTTAAAATTGTCGCGTCGCCAGTGCGCGGCAAAAATCGCATGTGTAGCCACCCTTCACAGGTGATGTGATAGCTGAGAAAATCGCAGAAAAAAATCGCGAGAATTTCAATGAGGTGAATTTCTTGTGCCAAACTCACGGACTTTGTCGCCAAGTGTAGCCACCACCGCGCACCGGCGACGCGACAATGTTTTTTAAAAAATCGCATCACCATCGCAAGCAAAAAATCGCTCGTGTAGCCGCGGCTTTATATACGCTTTGAGGGAGTCAGCAGACAAATAGCTTGATTTTAATAAACCTATCCTCGATCACTGATAAAAGTTCTTGAATACCTTGATAAATGTTGCTAATTTAATCTTTATTTCGCAGGTGTACAGTTTAGCCTCAGCTGTCAGGTGCGTAGTTAGCCTTTAAGCCGTTAAAGCAGGGCTTAACATGAATTTCTGTGATTTTTTTTTCAGTAGCCAAAAAGCCATTATTATTTAACGGCGACAAGTACAGCTTTGTTATAATTCAAAGTTGTAAAGAAATTTGCGAATGGGGTAAATGGTACCTGATATTGTCACTCTTACTGATAATGAGTTCTGAATTTGTTCATGTTGCGTTGCTTGGCTTTAGGCTTGCGTTTGCATTGTATAGGTTGCGTTCTCGGTGTATTAAAGAAATTAGAAACCGTTTTTCTGTGTCTGGGTTTACTTAGTTAATGCAAAATTTGCTTTACCCCTTCAGTTATTTTTGAAATGATTTTTTGAATCTCTTGTTCTAATAGGGAAACAAGAACACAATACTAACCTGTCCTTAAAATTTGGGCGTGTTCAAGTTCTTTTGTGATAGTTTAACCGCAGAAATGCGCTTAATCATCAGTTACAACACAACAGCCGTATGTTACGTCACCAGTTTCTAAATTGATATGCCCTTTTTCATATCGTATCATTGAGAGCAAGTGAGTGTAGCAAGATGGCTCATTGCAAAGAAAGAGATAAACTTTGAACGTAGGGATATAATATTTGGTAATAGTTCTATTCATACTTCTCTAAGTATGAATAAGTATTTGAAAGTATGAGATTAAAGTTTTAGCTCTTGAGAGCTTCAGTATTATGCCCAACTAACCTTAATCACAGAAGATTAAATTTTCATTCATGGGTAACTTAGTACCATTGTTATGTTATGATTCTGACTCCACTAACACGAGCATTCAAAGTGAAACAGTTTATTAAGGAATATGCAGTCAGTCATCTGATGATTACACGAGCTATAGCTAGTGGCTAATCGTTCGAAAAAATACACACAGACGTCCATGTCATAGTACCAAGGTATGAAAAATTACAATAATGTACCACGCCAGATACGAAAAACCACTAAAAAACCACTCCTTATTTGTGGCGAAAAAAAAGTGTGGAAACGTATTCCTCATCTAATGCAGTGGCACTGGACCTCGAGGAAGAGGTACTCCTAAAACACCCTTCCAATACTAAAACTAGAAAGAAAGAAAAAAGGAACTCAACAGGAGAAGACCTGACTGACGTAGAATGACAAAATATCTCCCGCCAAAAGCCTAAATAGTCCAGGTCACATGACAAGACCCAAGCCTCTCAATCGTGCCGTCAGAATATTAATTTCTGACTAATTCGTTCCCAGGTCACTCAACCGTCAGAAATTACATTTTGTTCTATAGTTGTTCTTTTCGCTAAGTATCGCATTAAAAAAGCCGGCTCGGATATTTCTAACCGAAACGTTTAGGGGGTGTTAAAATTCTTTTTCGTGTTCTATAAAAACGTGCGGGGCGAGATCAAAACGTAAGGCGCAAGTTGTTTCTCGGTGGCAGCCCCCCATTGTGGCACATGCTGCCTTCGGATAATTATTAGAAACAGCAATAACATTAATTCATTAATTCTATTACTTTCATTTTATGGTTCTCTCAGTAAGATGCAAGAAATGAATCTATTGGAGTTGGAAAAACAAACATGTAAAACACTTGACAGTAGATATGGAATAAGCGAATGTTAGGGATATCGTAACGATAGAACGAAAGCGGTTAGCAAGACCTTTGTGGCACTCTGTTGTTGCAGGGCTGCTTCAGAGAAGTCAAGGATATAACAATTTTCTTACCTCAACAGGGTTTAAAATTACGCAACAGTGAAGTTACTTGCCAAACGCTCCTCTGTTATAACCAGACATCCACTTAACATAAAGAGGAACGGAAACAGGGCAGATCATTTTCTACTGAACCATTATCGGCAACGCGACCTCATCAAAACTTTGTCAACAAATTGCTCAAGCTAATTGTTAGTATCACCTGAAAATAATTTTAGCTCTGTTTTGTTTCTAGGAAACACCGTATGCAAATTGGACTTATCTCGTGACAATTGCTGACCACACTGCGAAACGGTCACACGTTGTTCTGCTCATCATTTTTCTACCATAACGTGTACATTACGTACGTTTTGCTGTAAACCTATTGGCCTCGTGCGCACTGCTTTCTTGGTTAAAGGTAAGTGGAACCTTCTATCTCCGAGTTAGTATTTTTCCGTCCTTGATTCGAATCGATTGCCATAATACTTTATTTATACAGATATCCTGTCGATATTTTACCCTCGATTTACAATTGTTCTTTTAAGACTGACGAAACTTACATTGAAAACTTCGATCTTGAAATTTGACGATTGCAGAAGTAAGATTTGAGTTAGTGTCTCCACTGGGCAACGTGAAGACGTGTTATATAGGCGGGCAAAAGTAGGTACAATGACCTATTCTTTCTGTCTAGATGCCGCTTGACGTTTTTGCTGCACAGCGAGCGCAGCGAACAAAGCAGCATTATCATCTTACTTATAAATTATAAATGCGCTCAAAATCTCGATTTGCTCAGTTTTATTTTGTACCACAATCCCTCGAGTTCTATTGTCTTTTTTAGCACAATGCGCTGCAGCAAGCAAGAGTACATAGAAACATCAATCCACACGCAAAGAATCACATTGTTCACTTCCAAGAAATTAATTTTCATCTTTAATAGCACAGACAGCGCAACCGCTGAGGGTCCAACTGAAAAGGAATCGCTCCATATAGAGTATGAAGTGTCTCTAAAATCCTTGAAGGGAGAATGTTTCATCGCACTTGTACGAAATATCCTTCGACAAGGAAAACTACCAGGGTCTTAGTGAATGTGCAGACCTTTTTTGAAGAGGAACACGGCAATGAATTTCAATTATTTGAATATCAATGGCTTACGCAGAGTTTTCGTATTATTTATCTGTAAAAGCCCATGCACAATTTCTTCACTTTGAATTGCACGATCTGTAGAATTTTTGACGCACTATTAATGGTCATGGAGATAAAAAGGCAGTATACTTCTATCTCAAAAACTGAAAATCGGTGAGTGTAAATATTTAAACGATCTTATAATACAGCGGAAACTTTAGTGTCTGGTTCCCGTAAACATCGGCGCATTTAAACTTACGTTCCCGACACAACACCTGAATTTATTTATCGAGTAACTCAGCTCAGTGACGTTTATGACACAAGAGAATATTCCCATTAACACGTAGCTGTTAAAGAATTGAAATATCAGTGAGGGAATAAAAGCCTATTTATTTTTTTCTCAGTGCGCGAGCGGGCAGTATCCTCCGAATCCTGCATTCTGATTGGTTCTGGGAACAAGCAGAATTTTCCTCTCTCTGACCACGGTCATGGTAACCGCGCGAAAACCATTGAATGAAAATTGAAAAACAACATACCGCGGTTGAACTCGGAATTTTTTTTTATTTATGGCTCAAAGATGCGAATTTGTTGTCAATTCACAATTCTTACGTGTGCTGTAAATAGAAGTCCAACAAGGAGGGGAATTAAAGGCCTTGTAATACCTCAAAAAGGCGAGTACTCGTTTTAATTTTGTGTGGCTTAGCATGGCCGTTCATGGGTTTGTTGTTGAATTCACTTTACACAGCAGTTTTAGTTTTTAAGTTGTGATCGCCACAATGTCTTTTTACCCCGCTATTTACTTAAATGACTTCGTTTTTCAGTTTTTTCGCTTCGTTTATCGAGGTTCGGTATATTTTCATTCAAGAAATTGTGCCGGCTTTAACTGGAATTTTGCTTTTTCATCTGCCGTAAATAAAGGTAAGCTTAAAAGCTGGCGCACTTCGCTTTGGTTGAAACTGAGCTCACACCGAACAATTTCGCTAAATATTTAAATTGTTAATATCCGAAGAACCGGCGCATACGTTTACAAGTACAATGCACAACGTAAAAAGAAAGTAATTAGGTTAAACAGAAATGTTTTTCAAAGTATTTTCCTTCATTTCTACGTTTGAGTACTTTGGTTTTGTGGGTAGTAAACTTAAGCTTAGTTACAAGTTTTTAATTGAGTGGTTTATCCTTATGCCGGCTACGATTTTCCATGTGCATGTCTGTTCTTGAAAAAAAAAAACCTTTTCCGTGTTGATGGGGTAGTTTCTAGTCGAAAATATTAAACTTAAGTTAAAAGTTTGAAGTGTTTATGATTACATTCGCTCCACGGTTTCCTGCAACCTGACTCAGTGAAACTTACGCGCGCTCTGACAACCTTTCAAGATTGATCTGCAAACTCGCCAAGAAACTGAAAAGAAACCGAAACTGAAACTGTGCCCTCGGTCTCAAGACCACGGGCAAAGTTTTTCCCTATACGGACCTCCCGGCCGGTAAATAACATTTATGTATAGTGTACTTTTCAACCGTGTTGTGGTATTTTGTTAAGACCAAATTTTAGACAATTTTGTGTTACAATTTTATGAACACAGGGTACGTGGTGAGAACTTTTGGTTCTCGATTTCAAGTTTGGTTTGGTTGCATGGCAACATGGACCTCATTACATGTGATATGGCTTTTTGTCTTTCGAGAATATCTCGGTCTGAAATATTTTGCAACTGAATAAACTGGAGTTGTGCCCAGTATCTCTTTTGCACTCATTGGCGGCCATTTTAATTTGGTCTAACTATTAATCGAATTTTAGTGGAACCTGTGCGCGTAGCGCGAAGGCAGAGCACCATTGCTAAGCAAATTTGGTAACCTATCAAGGTAGTGACGTAATAATCACGTGACCGTTCGTCTGTACACCCTTCTGCTCCAATATGAGGTGGCATACACTTGAGATAACCCTGTGCTGTATCCCGCGTTTTTGGCTCGAAATCTTATGGTGACCCGCGTTTTAGCAAAGATAACAAAAGTCAGAAACAGTTTTATTAATGGCAAGAAAAAGTCCAAAAGAATACTCAGTTACCTTTTTTGGTCAAAGGCGAAAAGTTCAGGTTACGAATTTGCCTTTGAGGATTTAATCTTTGTTGTCGGTTCTGCAGCGATATCCGTCGGCGCAACGCTTGAGTTCGCAGCATTTTGCAGCGGTCCTGACGCCAACCGTAGCAGAGCTAGTGTCTTCTGTTTTTTTCTGTCCACAACCATGGTTTTTGCGGCGATCCTAACACATTTTCCCACAAAAACACTAGCATTTTCATGTCGATAGGCATCTTGTCACGGGAAAAGAAAAAAGTGGCAAAATTAACGTCCACAACTAGCGTCAGCGTTCGTGGCCTAGTGGAATCATGTCACCTGCGTAGCCGGCGAGCTGGATCCGATATTCAATGGAGACATGAATTATATTGTAACAATATTTTAGCATTTAGTTTGTACTGAAGTATTGTAATTTTAACATTGTTAGCATATAGCATTGGAGGAGTGTCAATAAAGCATTATATTATCAAATTGGGAAGGGCTCACATTTTTGAGACTTTATACAACGGGGAGGGCCACAACTTCTTGGCCAAACTTTCTTCTCAACTTAGCCTCCCCCCCCCGGCCCCCCCCCCCCCCAACCCGTTAATTAAAAATACAGAAAACTTACCGGATTGTACCGTTCTTGTAAGGCTAGAATACTTTACAATTCTGTTTTATAATTTCTCAAGCCGCATTTAGACAGCGTCTGTCTTGACAGCAAACATGAAAGATTGGTTCATGATTTTTAAGACCTTGTGTCCACTTTAACCGTGGTTGTGTATTCTTTAGGGTAATTTTGTTTCCATTTTGAGCTCCAAAAAGGTTTCTTTTGATCATAAAAGGAGAGAAACCCTGTCTTGGGGCGCGCATATGCAAAAGTTGTTGTTTTGATCAATTCTATGTGACCCAGGTTTGTAACCCAAGGAATGGGCTCAGCACGGCTGGTTTAGTTTAGTCCACTGTTGTTTTCCTATTTTGAAGAAGCGGGGGGTTTTACTTCATGTTAGATCCTGGCTTACATTGTAATCTTTGATTAGGAAAAATAGTACAACATCAGGGACGAGTGAAAAAAAAAGACGTCTGCATGCAAATTGAATATGCAAATTAATCCCCTTTACGCCCCAAATTTTAGCCGTCCACAGTAGCTGTGTTTACCGCTTTTATACACTCTAAGACTAAGTACATGTAACGTTATTCAAGACTTGGCAGGCAAAACAAGTTTTATCAACAGACCTTTCCCTGTCTATTTCATGTTCTACTTCAGAGCGCATGCCCGAACGTTTACACCTCGATGGTTTATTGCCATATCATCACGCAGCCCCCAATCATTCAACTACTGTAGTGTCTTCGAAACTACAATAAAAATGATTCCCATCTAGAAAGGATTTGTCACTGGGCACTAGTACGTTGTGCCCCAAGCACTTTTGTCTCGAATTGGAGGCCAGCAAATAACGTACACTTGAACCTTCCTATGCGACCACCTCCTGTAGGCAACCACTTTTCCCAAAATCCGAAATTTTTCCAGTGAAATCCCATAGGCAGAACCTTGTATTGGGCTGCGACCTCTTTTCGTGCTAATGGTTTAAAATGTCCTGTAAGTAGCCACTTGACAAGTACACTTTCCAAGTGATCCGATCACGAACTTTGCGAAAAAATACAAGAAGCCGTATAATCTGAATGATATATATATATATATATATATATATATAGGCTAGCCTAACAGCGGAGCTCCCATGAATAAGCTGGTGTTCGTTTGTCAAAAAACCCGAAAACTCTTCGGGTCCAAAAATTTTTCGGGTCTATTTTCGGGCGCTATATTTTTTCGAAAAGCGTTCTTAAAAACCGAAAGCACAAAGCGCCGCAAATTGTTCCGAATTGTCCCACAATAATTTTGCGAAAATGTTCGGGTTGGTCATGTGAATCCGCTCTCTAGAGTCAGTCTAGAACACAGCTTTATTGTCATTATTTTTTTCGGGCTTCAAAATATACGCATATTTTTCTTTCTTGTACCGTCTTCCTTGTTTTTACAATCAGTTTTAATATCCTGTCATTTAACTGTACGGACTTGTCAAATCATCTCGAAATACTGGCTGTTCACTTGAATGAACTGGAAACGTCGCTAATCTACAACAGCTAAATATAACTCACTCTAAACTAAACGGGTTATCGTTTTGGGTTTTCATCGAGTTCGGATGTTGACAAATAACACGAAATACCACTAAATCGGAATCAGAAGCGCTGAAGCGAACTAACCTGTGATCGAAAATCGACATTTTGCATTGTTTTCGATTTGTTCTTTTTCGTTCGGATAGATTGCTCAGAGGCGTTGAACACAAACAGGTGGTTTGACTCCACTTTGTTCTCTATAAAGTGTCTTATATGTAAAAAAAACCCAAAAAAGCTTGAATGACTTTCAGTTTAAAAGCATTCTAAAAGAAAAGAAAGGTCGTACTGTCATAAAACGTATTTTTCTACTCGTAAGTTGTCCTGCGTATTTATGCTGATCGCTCTAAACACTCTTAAATTTGAAGAAATTGGAGTGCATTTGTGAATTGTAAAGATGAAATTGAAACATTTCTTCCATACTTATTGGCCTCTAAAATACAGTACATTTAAGTTGTGCAATGCGAACCCCTGAGGAAACGGCGAAGTTGATTTATTTTTCTTCAAAGAAAAGACTTCAGCTCGACTTTGCCGACAGCTCTTCTTGTGGTATTCTTTTGTAAGCTAATTTAGTTGCAAGAAGAGTACTTGTGAAACTATAGTTTCTCTAATGCATCGGTCAATTGTAACCCCGGACCCCCGACCCCCGACCCCCAGGACATGGCGGGGAATTTAGCATTGGCTCGGTGTTAAAACACCGCTAATTTCCCCGCCCCCGGGTCAAGAAGACTTTTAAAAGCCCTTCATTTTGCGGGGCATCAGTACTTCAGAGCCAAATAAAACACAATTCAGTTTAGATTTGTTGGTAAAAACTGGCACTGTGACGGGCGTCACGTTGAGCGTGGTCTCCTAAGATTTTACATTAAAATTTTTGTAAAATTCATTAATTATTCATGAGAGTGCAAACCAATCCCAGCACAGTATTCAGATCACATGTACACAACTGTAAACCCCACTACAAATCAACTGTCTGAGAGTACGGGGAGGGATTGAATAGGTAGCAGGGAAAGGCTGGGGTTGATGAATTATTAAACAGCAGAATTAACTTTTGATACAAACTCCTGCTCAGCTAACTGTATTCATTAACTTTTGATACACATCTCTACTGATTAAAATGAAAAACACAATGCCAGGCATATTTTCGTCATAGAATTTAATTTCATTTAACAACTAACACAATCTGGGTATTTTCTAAACAATCTTGTAAATATCAAACAATCAATACATTAAGTGAACTACTCACTTCTTAACTACAAAATTAATTGTACTGTTATTGAACACAGAATTTGTGCAGATGTTGTTTACATTATTACTTATTGTAGTTTCCGGCATTGGAATAGAAGCCAAAATATCATCAGGCAAATCAAAATCAACGTCTGGTAAATCTTCGAGCACTTGAGTAGTTGTTTCCGACTCTTTACATTTCTCAGTCGCTTCACTTTGACC
>Ga0126336_10001655_pt1 | contig 11981 bp, 9 predicted proteins | sample SidCmetagenome_FD_92530 | JGI IMG/M metagenome (GOLD analysis project Ga0126336, IMG submission 92530) | Coral microbial communities from El Islote,Puerto Morelos, Mexico - Siderastrea C C metagenome | ecosystem: Host-associated > Invertebrates > Cnidaria > Coral | place: El Islote,Puerto... | reverse complement strand
CTTCAAAAATTGCCCTGAGGCCTTGAATGTCCTTGGCCATAGCTAGAGAAACCTCTTTTGCAAACACAGCCATGTTCCTTGACACAATGTCCTGACTTGTCAGCTCAGTGTTCTTGATCTGCTCTGTTGTCATGGCGCCCTGAAAGAGAGATTCCCCTTGCTATAAAGACTACCAACTTCAAACAGAAACAATTTTTAAAAATCTCTACAAAAAGTAAGACACACCACACAAGAGTTCGACTTGGAAGCTTTCATTTGAATGGTTTCATTTTGGGATTTCACCCACAGACTCAAAAGCTAAGAGCATTCTGTTGGTATAATAAACGGCACCACAGCGAAGTACTGCTCAGCAGCTTTCATTTGAGCAGTCACGCTTAAGGCATATTCTTTTACACATCACTAGAGTCCACCCCCAAACGAGAGCACTTGGGGTTGTTAGCAGCATGTGTTGTTGTCAATCTTTTAATAATTAACGTTATATTTTAAGTTTCATTCACTTTCAAATCTCAATATTCCATTGTTACTAAAATTCATCAATATCCTCCTTTTTCGCCCTTACTACCTTTTTGAAATCGCGAAAAAATTCTTACCAATTTATGGGTCCTCGCACTACATACCTGTAATGGCACTTTTGCCTCGAACGAAACCTCGGGGAGATAATTAGGAAAAAGACTAAAACTTTGGGAAAACATAGCGTATAACTATAAGCCCACCTTAGTAAATTCAACCCTTATTCACTTGTGACATTGAGTTTTTTTTTTGTTACTAGTCTCACAAATTCCGACTGGAGAATTAATATCTGCGCGTTGGATCTCTAGTTATTAGTTATGGACAACCAAGGTCTGACAAAAGATAACAAACCTTGGCAGTGAAATCAAATCTGAGTTTATCTGGTGCCACAAGTGAACCTCTCTGGTCAGCCTCTCCGAGTTCTTTTCTCAGAGAGAAGTTCAACACGTGAGTAGCTGTGTGATTGTTCATGACAACTCTTCGCCTTTGCTGTTGACAAAATGCAGTAAAAACGTAACATCAATTCTCAGTTCGCACACTTGACAGTCAAATCACTGTTGCCATGCAAGAACGCATTTTGTGGATTTAAGAAACGACAGCTCCAGGATTTTACTGAAACAGAGAGTTGTTAGTATGGGCAACCAAAGTCCCTCAGGGGTCTGGAAGAATGCTGCTCCAAATGCAGACTGTAAAACAAGGTGGTTTCCCTGTGTTGTTTTATACTTTAAACTTTTTATGGTTGCAGGGAAGTTCAATTCTTCCACACTGTACCCACATCCCTCCTGGTGCAGCACTTTCAGGCACAAAATCCCTCATTTTCAGACGCAAAATCCCTTCCAAACGTAAGTCAAACCATTTTTGAAGACTGTAAAAGTCCCTCCAATAATAAGCCCCCTCCCCACCCTAAACAAAAACCTTCCCAAAAATAACCTGCCAAAAAAGGCTTTTGGACAAATATAAGACCAGGGCTCATAATCAGAATTTACGGTAGTCAAGTACCATTTGTTAACATATTCTCTTTATTAACGTAATTTCCAGTTGCGTTTTTAATTATACCTCATCTATCAGGCACTTCATCTGGTCTCCAACTCGCAGAGTACCCTCGATTGCTCCTACATGAAGTACATACCCTCCATGAATCTGAACATTAGTGACTGAAAATTCCACTTCCTGTTGTGGACAAGCAAGGCAAAGAAATATGGCAAGTGAACACAAAAGATTGACAAACACTTTGGCTACCACATTTCTTGCCATCCAGGCAGTGTTATCGATGTTTTTTTTCCTAGTGGTAGAACTTTTTGTCAATCCATTTTCCTTTATCACAAAACTGTAGATTTCCATTTGATAGAAAATTCATATAACATAACTGTGATTACTCTGTTCTCATCAACTGAGTACATTGCATTGCTACTGTAAGGAAAAATAAGCTATTGATGACTACAATTTGGTGGTATAAATTGTGCTGTTGTAGAAAATATCCATACCACCCCCCACGGATGTTTTTTTTTTTGGTTTGAACTCCCCTCCCCTCTGAGAATTTCAGTTTAGCTTCATACTTTACTTTTAAAATTTTGGCTTTTTAGACCCCTGGTGGGTGTGAATATTTTTTGGACCGCACAATAGGATGATATATTGATTATTTTATTCTGATGGTCCATTTTCAGTGAACTACCTAACAATCAGTGGTTTCATTAGTAGGTAGCTGCCAACAGAGTACAGTCATCTATTTGAACTTAGGGGCTGTTTACATGGAGGGAGGAAGAGCCTAACACTAGGAAGATCCTAGAAGGCAAAACAACTTTTTGTTTGGTTTATATGCAGAAATTTCGGTTGAGGCGGTTAGCAAGTGGAGAGGGAAATGGAGACAAATTGTCGGCCTTTAGCAGCTGAACATCCAGCCGCCGCCATGTTTGTTTTTCTATCCCTAGTACTAGGATCGTCTGAGTGAAGGTAGTTTACATGATGCTAGGATCTTCCTTTCTCTCAGCCAGGAAGATCCTAGTGCTAGAAAGCTTTTAGTGCTAGGGCCAAGTACAACATTTTGCATATAAACTGAATACAGAAAACATATGGTGCTAGGATGACCCACCTTCTAGGATCTTCCTAGCCCTAGGATCTTCCTCCCTCCACCTAAACAGCCCCTTAAATGGCCACCTACGTTGGCCTGGTTTTTTACTTAAGTGCTTACAAGAGTTGTCTCAGAGAGCCACTACTTTGGCTAGTTTTGACAGCCACTTGAAAAGTTATTGAAACCCCGAACAATGTATTGATGTTACAGGAATATTGCTGTTGATCACTTACTTCATCCCCTTCTTTGGTCAAGAATCCCTGGTCGTATATCTGTCCACCCTGCTCGGCATAAAAACATGTTCTGTCCAATACAACTCCACAGTGACTTCCACTGGTTACTTCATTGACAAACTCTTTCTCAAAAATGATTGCCTTGACTGTACCCACAACAGGCTCAAACACTAGACAGAACAAGAAACAAGCTAGGGACCGTTCATTTTTTATGGGGTAGAGGGGGTTGGTGGGATTTAATAGGTAGTACTTGTAAAATATAATGACCCCCCCTCTACATAAGAAATTTCTTACCTGGCCCCCCGCTAGTAGTCTTAAATATTTGGTATGATCCCCTCCCCCACCCCCAAATCATGAGAAAGTGATAAAGTAAATCTAAAACTGATCAAGCAGTCAATTTAAACACACACTGTAGTTTAGAATCCCCTTTACATACCATATTTTTTTGGCTGCCCCCCCCTTGAAGCCACATTTTCTGGCATGGCCCCCCCCTTAAATCCCACCAGCCCCCCTACCTCATAAAAAATGAACAGTCCCTCAGTTAGCCACTTGCTCCCTAAGAATGACCTAGTATGAATTTCTAACAAAGTTTTCAGTTAACAAACTAAGAAAGGAACAGCACCACAGTCTAATGTCTATTCATACAACCTGCATTTGGGTGCCTCTCAACTGCTTGTACTAGATTCCTCCCTCCCATAACCCAATCCTGTGCACCCCTAATTTCCCACCTACACTGTACCCCTTGTTACAATTTTCACTCATCATAACTGGTTAGTCCTGCATCAGATGCACACTTCAGACTGTCATCAATGTGTACAAGATCCCCCATCCCCACTCTGTAACCCTGACAACTACTATGTTGTGGAACTGTGAATTCCACTCACCATCACTGCCTTCTCCATCAGATGTGTAGCTTATCTTTAAGGCTCTTACATGCACTTACAAGATTTGCCTTCCACCCCACCCTGTAACCCTGGTAGCTGCCATAATGTAGAACTGAGAATGGTACATACAGTCAGATAATTCAACTTTCTGTTCATCAGATATGTAGTTACACTTAAGGTTCTAAAAGGGGTAAAAGATCACCAGGGCTCCCCCCCTAACTAATCCCATTCTATTGATTTCCTCCACTTTGCCCCACCCCCTCCTAGCTGTCAGGTGAATGTCACTTACTGTAATTGCCTTCTGCATCAGGTGTGCTGGTACATTTGAGATTCTTGACTGATATTACAAAATCCCTTCCCCCCACCACAATGCCCGATCGATCCCATCCCATCCTGTAACCCTGACCCCACCCAATCCTTGATAGCTGTCAAGTGAATGTCACTCATCATCATAACAATTATTGGCTTCTGCACCAGACTGGTACTTGGGACACCCAACTGGTAACACAGGATCACCTCCCCCCCCATTCCATCTTGTTCTTCTGTTCCCCCCCCCCATCCCACCCCTGGTAGCAGTCATGTGCATATCACTCACCATAATAAATTATTGTCTTCTGCATCAGATGGGTACTTGGGACTCCCAACTGGAAGCACAGGATCACTTACCACCCCCCTCAATCCCATCTTGTTCTTCTGTTCCCCCCATCCCACCCCTGGTAGCAGTCATGCGCATATCACTCACCATAATTGCCCTCTGCATCTGATGTATAGATATACTTAGGACTCTCATTGGTGGGTTCCAGATTGAATTCCTTCTGTAGCTTGTTGATCGCATGAACATCAAGTGTAATAGCATCATCGTTCCCACCGCCTTTTCCTCTTGCAATTTCCTATTTCACAACAGTGTTGTTTGTTCAGTCATCATGATGAAGACAAAACGGTTAGTTCACGTTTGCTACTTCTTAACAAGTCATGCCTTAATCCAACAGGTTCCAAGCCATTAGCACAGATCATTTGAAGATTAACGTTACTGAGGTCTTCCTGATCGTGTTGAAATTCAAATAGCAAATTGGTTAAAATAGGAAGCTTCAACGGTATCATTCAAGCTGTATTGAATGACATTCTTATAAACTGGCGGCATATGGCATATGGCCTACCATTAGGGATGATGCCACAAAAGTTCATGCCAGTGAAACATTTATATTTGCAAATTTGTAGAAGAGGAACTGGCTATGACAAAAACAGAACACAAACAAACATTGGTTCACAAACAAACACTCACCTGAGCTTTCTTCTTGCATTCTTCATACATGTCCATGTCTACAGCCAGCTCTCGCTCTTCAGCCATGAGCTGCGTCAAGTCTACAGGAAAGCCATAAGTATCATACAGTCTCCATGCTACGTCACCAGGTATGACATGGTCTGTCAGTTTGCTCACAGTTCTGTCAAACAATTTTCTTCCTCTGGCCAGAGTTTTGAGAAACTGCGTCTCCTCTTCATTTATCACATCCATTACCTGTTCCATTTCATTTTATAAAACAAATGAGAAGTACATGATATTTAGCCTACCAAGAGCATGGGACTGCAGAGAAATAATCTGTGAGTCCTTGACAGATAGGAAAGATGAAAGATGCTAAATGTTCAGATTATTATGTGGTCATAAACTGAGTTACATTCAGTCACTAAGGTCCAATCTTCAGTTTTTACCATTGTTGAAGTTAATAATAATTAGCCCTGCCAAACTTCCCTAACAAACCCCACCCCCTCAAAAATTCATAGTTAATTAAAAAAACCCACAGGACCTAAGTGCCCTAAAGAGCAGGGGGAAAGGGGGTTGGAACTTCCCAGTTCACATTATCCTTTACTCTTTACTTACGTTCCTTTACTTGGTAGCTGGAATCATCTTTTACACTTTTGCTATTGCAAATTATTTAAGCAATAGAAAACTTTTTCCATGTTTGCATAGCCTGATATAAACACAAGAGGGGGTGGGAGAATTTGAGACAGTCATGCAAACCTGAGACTTAGTTGAGAGTTTGCATAACTTTTGAGAATTCTCCCAACCCCATTCAATGTCTATACCAGGCTATGCAAATTCACAGGAAAAAGTTTTTTATCGCTTTTATAAAACAACTAAGATGTACTATGCACAACTGTGACGTCACAACTGCGTTTACCTACTCGCATGCAAACACACCTCTCAGCCAATCAGAGTGCACGTAGTATCTCAGTTATTTCTCCTGCTTCTTACCAAACAACATTTACTTCCAGTTTTCACCCCCTTCTCTCCTGTTTCCCACCCTATCTTCCCTTGCCCCTGTTCCCTCCCCCCCTAACTCCGCTGAGTACTTGCAAGGGAGGTGTCTAACTGTTCCAAGAGTTGCATTTACCATTTTCACTCCAAAACACCCAAAATTGAAGGAAACAAAAAATACGCAATTCACAGTGATTAACAAGCAGCAAAAGCACTGCCCGGTGACTGTCATTTCAATGTTTATACATTTCAATTTAAAGCTAGAAACATATTTCATGAGCAGAAATTTCACTCCATGAGTCAGAGGGTTTCTGGTAAGAGCACTTTACTTCAGATGTCTCATAAGGATGACATAACATTTAATATGCAACTTTACCTGTTGGGGGTCTTTTGTCACTTCAGGAAAGAACTCACCCTGAGAAGTAATAAAAGATATACTAATAGTAAAGAATGAAAAAACCTTGCCAAGGCCTGAAGGCACTTATTCATATACCAGTAACAAACATGACAGACAGAGGACCAGCTAGGAATTGATACCAAGCATGACAAAAGTCATTTTGGCAGACAACACTGCACTTCATAATGTACTTTTTCTCAACATCCATTGTATAGAAAATGACATGTTTTGAGTGATTGCATAACTTGATGCAAACATCATAAGAAGGAGGTTGGAAGAACTGAAAAGTTTCTATGACACCAAGACAAATGCTGTTGAGTGTTTGTATCAGGTCATGAAAGCACAAAGCAGCCACTTTCTGTTTATAATTATGCAACATTATAATTGCATAATGTGATGGCTATGCAACCAATCACAACTTCACTGACCAGAGTATCAACAGCCACTGATACCAAGGAAGCTACAAATCCTGGTGGGACGTTGAGTTTTTCTGTGGCATAACGAACACATCTCCTCAGGATTCTTCTTAGCACATATCTGCAATGCAAATCAAAACATACAATGCTGAATCTCAGTCACATAGACAAACAACCAAAGGTGTTCTTCAATCTTTGCATAAGGGACATTTGCACTCGTAACTTTTAGTAATAGCACTTTGCAAATGTCTTGGTCAAAAGCTGCATTATTATTGCACGTATTAAACAATAATTTTTCAAGAAAACTATTAATAGGTTTGTTCTAAAAATGGTTGTTCAGCAGAAAATTGAATGACTGTATAATTTGGTGAAGTGAGTACTTTTAATTTTGTAGTCTTTCAGCAAGAAAAACCTCTGAATTTAAGAAAGAAACCTAACTGTTATACAGCTTTTAGCTAGCAGTCATAGCATGCAACAAGAAGAACTTTTAATTAGAAGTTGACTGTAGTATTCTTTCATACCCATATGCATCTGTCCTTTCGCAATGCACATTCACACTCAAAGATGTTAATGACGAAGTAAAGATCCATTTATGGCAGAAACATACAAGCTAAGATTAAGGTCTGGTCTTGCTTACCCTCTGCCAGTGCTGTCAGGTTTGCCGCCATCTGTAATGGCCATTGTTAGTGTCCTGATATGATCAGCGACAACCCTGTAAGCCATGTCAATGCCATCTTTGTCTTCAGGGCCCACTAGTCCCTGGTATGGCCTGACACCAGTAGCCTAAGAGACATCAGACAATGCACAATGGCAAGCTCATGTAGCTGTCAGTCACCTGGTATGCAATCTAACATTCAGAAACTTCTACCACAATGACATGTTTAGGAAGCTACAGTTCGCAGCCCACATGGCCAGCACTAAACTCTAGGTTCTGTAACATGAAGCAGTTTCATATGGAGGCTCCTCTTAGAGGTTTAAAGACTTACCCTTTGATCAGCCTGCCTGCAGACGTCTCCTAGTCTGCACGTAGGCTACCCTTTGATATACTAATTTTTATCGAAATGGTACTCCTCCCATTATATTAGTCACTGTAAAACTCCAAGCCTTCATATATTTTGCAAATGTTTTTAATACTAGACCTACATGTATAGATAACCGCTATATCTTTCTGTTTATGCTGATGTATTTTGGTTATCCCTTAAATACCAAAATAACAAATTTTGTTACCTTTCATAATACTGCCTACACAAAAAAGGTTACCCTTCTGGGCAGACATAAAACCATGTCACAAATAGAACCACTAGCATCCAAACTCCCAATCTCCCAGACGTGTGCAAGAAGAATGTTTTTTGATTCATTTATACCTCAGCCAGTAGAAAACTTACCTTGTGAATTGCCTCAAAGAATGGCTGGAAGAGATCTGTGTCATAGTTTGACATCTTTCCCTGAGTGATGGATGTCAAACGCTCCAAACCCATACCAGTGTCCACGTGTTTGCTGGGTAAGGATTTAAGACTGCCATCTGCTTCCCTAACGACATGAGTAAACATGGTGAATATCAGGGCTGAAAATATATTCATTTCCTTGCTTAGTAGTACACATGTCCTTCCAGACCTTTACTTTGATTAGACATGGACAATGTAAAATTGGCTAAGGCTGAGTAACTATTTTCCTGCATAACTATTTTCCTGAGTAGCTATTTTCCTGCAACTTGTCACTCAACAAATGTTGCCTGTATAATTTACTAGCTGCATAAGAAATAAATCTTTTCATGTTGCAGAAAGTAGAAGTGACATCTACTTTTTGCAACATAAAAAAAAATTGTTGTGCATGGAGGTGGGTAATACAAGCAACATGAGGCTGCAACTTACAATGTGAAATTTGTGCATGACAAGTCAGAGGAAAATGTTACCAGTATTACTCATTTTTTAGTTTTTGCAATTTATTATAGGGCAGCCAACATCAGGTGTGTCCAACTTTACTCAGATTGACAGAGTCTTCTGTGAGCAAAACAAAACTTATAGCGATATGACGGACATTTTGACAAAATATGACAATTATTTTTGATTTAAATTAGTAGCAAAATTGATGAGTTAAGAAGATGTTGATGAAAAAAAATATTTAAAACCAACTTCGGTTACATTGTAAATGAACACTTGTCTGTCCAATGACTATCTGTTACAGTGTATTTCCAGCACTGAATGCGAATACGTTCAGTCATCTGTTACAGGGAGTGAGGGAACAGGGCAGGGCGTTCCAGACATCCCACTTCCCATGATCTCTGACCTCAGTTCCCACCCCTTGTCTGTTTGTTCCTGCCTCTTTGGCCTTTTTCAATTGTGAAATATTAAGCACTGTTGTGCAATTTTATTTCTGTTTCTCCTGCTCCTGTCCTCTCTTTACTCACTTCCTGTACATTTCCTATCCCCTTTTCTCTCTACTTCCTATCCCCCTGTCCCCCCTAAGGAATAACAATGAACGAATTACAAACTTCCCCCTTTCTGTACACCCTTTGATCTTGGTTCCTGCCCCTTGTTTGTTGGTTCCTGCCTCTTTGCCCTTTTTCAATTGTGAAATATTAAGCAATGTCGTGCAGTTTTTACCTGTTTCTTCAGCTTTCTGTCCTCTCTTTACTCAGTTCCTGTACACTTCCCGTCCTCCCTGGCTCCCACCGTATGTCCCCCCCTCCAGCATTAAGCTTACTGTAGTTAGTTTAAATGGCAAAATCACTACAAACAAAAGAACAGCCAATTTCACTGCTATGTGCAGATCTGAGTTTTTTAAACATGATTCACCTTTTTGTGATTACAGGTGAATCCTGATGTGCAAATCATATCCATCAAATCTCGTTAAAAAAAAACTCATGTCTGCTCACAGTAGTGAAATCAACTGTAAAATGCTATCATCAATCGTACCTGTTGAACTGTATGAACACAAGGTTCCACACTTCAAGAACAGTGGGGTCATCCATGTTTACAAGAAAAGCAGCATCTCGTCCACCAATTCTGTCGTAGTGAATCTCACTACATGGTCCACAAGGCCCAGTTTCACCCATTTCCCAAAAGTTGTCCTTCATGCCAAATGGAAGGACTCGTTCAGGTGGTACGCTGTAAAACATATTAAATTATATCACTTCTAGGCTACAGGATGCCATCTAGTGCTGTAGCACTGTCCAGCTTTTTGAACAAGATTTCAGTAATTAGCTGTTGCATGCTTGAGATCATCATGAAGGTTTCTAGATAAGAGAGACACCTTGGGTCAAAAACCTGGTAAAGTTGGCTACTTGACCTAGCAAATTAAATGGCATGCTGTCCAAAAAAGTTTTCTCATCTGATGAAGGGTGATCATGTCGATGTCACTTTCTCTCTAAGTTTTGATACATACCCCATATTAAGCCAAAATTGTCTGGTATCCTCATCAGATTCAAGACCATCAGCTCCTCCAAAGTACGTAACATAAAGTCGATCTTTCGGCATTCCATACTTAACTGTTAGTAACTCCCAAGCAAACTCAATGGCTTCTTTCTAGACATAACATAATCAGACAAAGAAGGAAAACAAAAATGTGCACATCATTGGTTTAAGAAAATAAATGCTGCTCAATGCCAAAACAATAAAATGCTTTTGACATTACTGGTGGGGGTGCCGTGGTGTAGTGGTTAGCACGGTAGACTTCAGATCTGAAGGTTGGTGGTTCGAGGCCCATTCCCTGCCATCGTGTTGTTACCTTAGACAAGATACTTTGCCCCACATTGTCTCTCTACACCCAGGTGTATAAATGGGTACCGGCAACATACTGCTGGGGGGTAACCCTGCAATGGACTAGTATCCCATCCAGGAGGGGGGGGGGTAGCAATACCCTCAGTTCCTTCATAAAACAGAAACCGGGTTAAGCTCCATCTGTGTGGGCCTCCTTGGCTTGAAGGCGACTTTACCTTTACCTTACCACTGACATTGCTTTGCATAGCAGTAGGCTGGATGCATGTCACCATGAAACAATCAAGTAAATATTTACTGTATGACCTAAGTCGCCATGAGTCTCTCATTGGCTTAGGGGTAAGAGCACACAACCAGTAGTGTGCAGAAGGTTGTGGGTTCAAATATTCCAGTTTGGGACTCTAATTTTTTCCTGTAATTATCCCTTGCTTGTGTCATGCTGAATATCACATCTTCAGGGTTAAAACTTGGCGGTCGCACGGTCGCCCGTGGCCATTAAAAAGTGTCCAGGGCGATTAAAAAGTGTCCAGGGCAACTAAAAGTTGAGGTTTGATCGCCCGAAGGGCGACTACGATTTGAGAAGTACGAAAAGAGTAGCAATAACAATAAAATAAAATGTTCTTTCATTGAAGTACCTTTCTTTTCTTTCCTCGACCCTAAGTTCATCAATTGTAGTAAAGGTTTAGTTTTAAAGTACAAAATTCAAAGTCGTTCGTGATCGAGTTTTTAGATCGCTCCGATACGTGGACGCCATTTTGATTTTACTGACACGAGAATCCAGACATACCCAGAGTTCAAGGCGGTACGTTTTCAAACATGAATATTGGCAAAATTACTCGATACTGCTCGATATAATAGACTTACTTTTCACCTGAATTCAAAAGCAATCGAAAGAAACTGAGAATCGTGATACTGAACTTTATAGATGTTGACAAGATCGTTTTGTCCGTATTTGGAAAATGATGGTCCAGTTTTTCTTTAGAAATTTAAGGACCAAGTCAGAACCTGTAAGTGAAGAAAATAGCAAACAAGAACGAGACGAATAATCCCCAACACGGACTGAACAGAGTTTTTATTGTTATAAAAATTTTACCAATTTCTCGACAGTACATTGGCAAATGTGAGCATTCAAGACAAAGTTAAGATCAAGCAAATTTCTTTTGGCGTTTCAGTCAAACACCTCCCTAAAAAACACGGGCTAAAACAGCCATGAGGCGTTCATTCAAGCAAACATGATTTAAATTTTTTTTGTGTTAGTAGAGGAAATTCGAGGACTACTTTATTTTGGCCTGGGCGACTAAGAATTCAGGGATTCTGGCCCGAGTGGCGACCAAGCACTGAAGTTAATTTTTAGCCCTGCATCTTTCTTATTTCATGACTGAGCTTAAAATTTGCAAACTTTCTTTCTTTATCATCACACAAGATACTTTCAACATCGCTGATCCTTGCTGTATGCAGGACACATGTCACAGTGAATCTAGTAAATGTGACTAAGCTTGCCAG
>Ga0126336_10001654_pt1 | contig 11985 bp, 9 predicted proteins | sample SidCmetagenome_FD_92530 | JGI IMG/M metagenome (GOLD analysis project Ga0126336, IMG submission 92530) | Coral microbial communities from El Islote,Puerto Morelos, Mexico - Siderastrea C C metagenome | ecosystem: Host-associated > Invertebrates > Cnidaria > Coral | place: El Islote,Puerto... | reverse complement strand
GGTAATTGGCAACAAACAGTTTCTAAACAAAAGAAATAGAAACGACAAACAGGGGATTTATAAACATTGTTTACAGTATTTTTGACACGTTAGTGGTTTCTGTGTTTTCGAGGTCTGTGTTTTTGAGGTCTGCGTTTTCGAGGTCTGCATTTTCGAGGTCTGGGTTTTCGAGGTCTGTGTTTTCGAGGTCTGGGGTCTGGGGTCTGGGTTTTCGAGGTCTGTGTTTTCGAGACACCCTAAACTAAACACACGTCATGGAAAGACTGAACACACGGTCGAGATTCTTTTCGCTCTGAGGAAGGTATCGTTTCGGAGACAGACACCAAATTATACCCACTTGAATTTCACGGTTCTGAATTGCGATACTTGCAGCTGAATGGAGAACGGTTAAAATGGACAAGCGACTTAGAATCCTTGAATCCCCCGGTGGCAATACTACGTAATCTAAATGTTGTAACAACAAGCTTACCATAACCTGGCACAACAAGAAGCAACTTATTCTTGCTTTTCAAGAACAAGATGGTCCCTTGTTTAAAGATAAATTGGTTGAAGACAAGCCGGGGACGATAGCCGACTCACCAAATCGGTCCACAAGCCATAATGAAAAGCAACAGGCGATAAATGTTGGAGCGGACCCTGGACCAGAAGCAGGTCAAAGCTAACACAAGATCTTTATCGACAAAATCCACAAAACCAAGAAAAAATTACCAACAAAGAGCTTTTGAAAAAGAAAGGGAGGTGTGAAAAACTACAGGCGACATTATACAACAAAGATAAGGAAATAAATGAGCTGGAAATAAAAATTGCATCCCTCAAGACTCGTGCACCATCCGCCGAACAGGAAAAACACTCCATGAAATAAGCTTATTATGCAGGAAAAGAGCGAAGGAGAACGTCAACTTCAGAAGAACCAGAACCACATGGAAACTGTCCCTCAAGGAAAATCAAAGAGTGAAGCGGAATGACAATGGCATAAAACAAAGTCTCACAGAAAGGAAACAAACATAACCTTCACTGCAAGTACAATGGCTGACCTTGAAAATGTCGTAAACTCGGAGCTAAGAAACCTTAACTGCTGGCTTATAACCAAAAGGCTAAGCCTGAATTCATGGTAATTGGGTCAAATCAACTTATACATGCTCTTTTGAATAAGATGAAGCCAAATCACTGGGCTTTTTAATTGACGAACACCTTTCATGGACACAATTTCCAGACGAAAAAAGTAAGAAGATATCTTTAGCCATAGGTGCCCTTAAACGCATAAGAACATTTATCTCCGAGAGCACTGCTCTCAAAAATTTGACTACTTTGACTACTGTAGCTCTGTTTGGAATGAGCTCAACGGCACCTTGAGCGATAAACTCCAAGAACTCCAACATAGGGCTGCTAACGTCATTACCAGGTCCAGTTACGACACAAGTGCTAGTTTTCTCCTAAATAGGCTCCACTGGGACAATCTTTCAATTAAAGGGCTTCTTCCAGCGTACTTGCAAAGTTTGTTTAGCATCTGCAGTACATCATATAATCTTAGACATTCCAAAATCAAACTAGACTTTCCCAACCCATGCACAAACTATTGCAAGCATAGCGCTTTGGCTACAGCGTGGCGCTATTATGGAACAGCCTACCCATCAATTTACTTTAAAAGAGAAATTGATGAACTTAACAACAATTTTCAGTCAAGCCCCCACACGCAATCTTGTAAAACAGTATTGTTACTATTTTGACTTGTAAAGTTCTTAATACTTCGTTATTAACATGTAATGCCGAAGATTATATCGCGTATAAATAAATTACGTATGTATGTATGTAAACTTGACTGTGAAAGAACGAACAAACCTTACATGGCGATCGGTATGCTCTATCAGGTTATGGGAACCTTGGATCGAGACTTCAACTTATCCAATTGAGTCTTCATCCCTCTAAGTTTGGTTCTGGCAGTTCAAAAGGCTTTTTGCATGCTGTCGTGGGTCCTGAAAGGGAAAAACAAATTCTGTATGCTTGACATGCTCGAAGTCTGTGAAACTTGGAGAGATGAAACTTAAGAATGTTCCAGTTGGTTCAACTGAAAGATGGACAGGGTTAGTAGTGGAAGATGAAATTTTGCGTGGCATCAAAGAAGCTGAGAGAGAGGTTCTTAAGACCATTGAGAATATCAATTTTTATCTCTTTTCTTAGTTTTTAATTTTTATTTTTATTATAATTTGCAGGGCCCCACTGAAAACCGCCAAGGCGAGTGGGCTCCTGGTTAAATATTATTATTATTATTATTATATATATTATTATAACTAGGCATGCTGCCACTTCTAGTTGCTAGTAACACTTTAAGATTGGATGATTCGGGGAAATATTGTTCATTAATCCAGGAATGGAGAAAACCTTAGTTAATGTAAGTTAGGAGCCCCATGAGAGTGAAACTATGACTGTTGGTGAATTGCTGGATTCGGATAGTAACATTATTTGTTCTTCTGCTGAGACAAATGAAGCATGCTGTTCTTACGGACTTTCTGACCTCCTGCGTCCACCATCCAAACTAACGTTAGACCTAAAGCAACAAACGATTTTGATGAAGATGACGATGACAATGGGCACGTAAGCACGTGCAAATACACTAATTCCAGTCTCAAAGCTCCAAAAACAACTAATTGGATTGGTTGTGATTATCCAGGTTGTGAAAATGGTTTAATGAGGCTTGCCCAAATCTTAAATTCTCTACAGGTTTAGAAAGAGAAAAGTGCGCATTTGTTTGCAAATCGCATGGCAGCAGAAAAGACTTTGAGCAATATAAGGACCGAGTTACTGCATTTGTATCCGATCTTTTAATGATTGCAGAATATGCTGAAGGCCTAAATAATCATGCCCCAGACTCTAATGATTGCTCGTCAGCACGTGATTCATTAAAAGAGGAGGCCTCCCTCGTACAAGACTGATGGTTTTTGGAGGTCTCCTGGCCACTCTAATTTATTATTTTACAAATAAAACAATTTTATAATAAGCAATGAGTAATCTCTAATCCTTAGGTAATTTTCTTTTTTCCTGTCTTTTCTATCTTTTTTGTAACTTTTTTGTGTGTATGTGTTGGGGTGGGGGGGGGGGAGGGGGCAAAGCGGAATGGTTAAATAAATAAATGATCCTCGCCCCAAAACTGCGTCGAGTAGGAGGGAGACTTCTATCATGTTGTCGCATTTCTTTCACTACAACAGGGGAAAGTGTATAGTCCCTTCACTTCCAGAATGGCTAGATGGATGGCTACATGATGTCTTTCATGACAGGGTAGAAAGGATTGTAGCACCAAAGAAAACTTAAAACGGGCTATATTTTGAGGAAATAGCCTCATTCTGGATTCCACGCATTGGTATGAGGAGTGATCTGGTCTTGTGCTTGGTGTGTAGCAATTCCACCAAATCCACTGTTCCTGTCTTTGAATGAAAAAAAGGAAACAATGTAAGAGAAAAGGTTTCTATTTGCTTTCAAGTTCTTTCGTACACTAAGAAGGAAATTAACAAGTGGTTACTGTCAGCAACAAAAGAAACAATGTAGAGTGAATGTAAAACACGTTTGCTGCCACTTGGGAAGGAGCCAGGTGTAAGGAAGTGGCCTCTGCAAATAAACACAGAGGTTCTGGAAAGCTTATTGCCCCAGCTGGAAAAAGAGAAGAGGCGTCAAGGAGAGAAGAGGAAAAGTTAAAGGCATTAGAAAAGGAGAAACGGAAAATGGGACCACCAAAGGACGAGGTCTTAGAAGGTTTAAACATAACCTATAAATCATTTTTAAAAACACAACAACGCTCTTCAGTTTTCGGAACGTTTCGATGTTTCAAACATCATCATCAGCCATAACGAATATATAATTAGGGTTAATTAAACTTTCATAGACAGAGCCTACAAAATTAACAACACTACTCAGGGCTTTCAAAATCAAAAACCTTTCTGTCATTTCGAAACATAATCTATCTCCAAACTGGCTCATTGACGAGTCAGTTAAAGGTTATCTCAGAAAGATTAAAACCACAGAACAGGATACTTCCACATCTGACATATCCAACTGCCATTTTTACAAACTACCATATATTGGTTTTTATTCATCTTACACGGGGAAGAAAATTTCATCTATTGTAAATAAGTATTGCAAAGATTTAAATGTAAAAGTTGTATTCTCTCCATTCAAACTAAGCAGTATGTTTAGTCCTAAAGACTTTATTCCCGAGTCTCTTAAGGTATCAGCCACCCTTCAGAACCGTTTGCTCGCGGATCGCTCCAGTTTTTGTTGGTTTTATGAAAAACCCTATAAACTACACTTTTTTTGGCAGCTTAATAATTCCAGAAAATGACCTTATATCCAGAAAGAGGCGGAAGTTTAACATGTTTGGAAAATGGGAAGGTTTTTTCAGACATACATGTCGTAATAGATTAGGTTCCACTTCCTCCAGAAATAGAAAACAAAACGATTAACACTGCATTCTCTTCTTGACACCTATGGCTAAAAAACCGTGTCTCAGATTTTTGACAAGTGCGTTTGTTCTTCTTTTATTAGCAGGTGAAGTCAGGGAAGACAAATAAATTAGCACTTCGCGCGGAAAAAAGGTCTAGCTTTAAAACAAAAAGAGGGATTAAAATTCGCTACACTGTTTTGTAGAAAAACTATCTGGCAACAATCTGGCGAAATTTCAGGCAAATTAGTCGAGCGGCTGTCGACTTGTAGTTTAAAACTTACAACTCAGCAAAATTTGACTTTCCAGAAAAAAGGCAAAATGTATTTTCTGCGGCGCCTTGTTGGTAATGAGATTAAGACATCTAAATGTCCAGTGAGTTCTATTTTGATCGATACCAGAGAGGGATCAGCTTTCTCAAACAATAGAACTTTGACAGGTAACATGTAACAGGAGTAATCTTATGCGGCAAGCAGCAGAAAATAATCTATTAGCTTTCAACTCACCGCTCTTGGACGTGAGAAAACATTCGCTATTTTCGTTTTATTTACAAAATGTTTTCCTCATTTCAATCCGTATTTCAGGTAACAATGAAAATGTGTTATGAATATTTCCTGAAATGCTGTCCAGGTTGATGAAGATGCCGAAAATTGCGGCAAAATCCGGGGAAACTGTGGGTCTTACTTCGGGTAGAAGGCACAGAATTTGCAAAACAACTAGTGTATTGTATTCTCTATTGTACGGTAGGGTATTGTTTTTCCCTGTTCATTGTTTTGAGCTTTTGTGTTTATTGTTTTGCAAATCCTGTGTCTTCTACACGAAGTAAAAGCCGAAATTGTGGACGCAACCACTTCTGTAGATAAAACCATAAAATGAACCTTGATCGCTCTCCGCCAATTCACTGGCCATTCTTTGTCAAGGACTTTCTTTTCCTTCACTGTTGGTTTGGAAGACGAAAACACACACAACCCTTTTCTTAATGATGCATTTAGGTGAAGAAAACTCTCTTTACTTCGCAAAAAAAAATTCTAAAAAGCATTTCGTATGAAGCGCTTTCAATTTCACGTGATCAAGTCAATCAGGTGTGATAGAATTTGTCAGCGATCAATTACCATAATTAACAAGGAAAAATCTTTTACTCTTAATAACTCTCCACTAAGCCATTATTCTCTTCTAATTTTTTTGTTTAAAAGAAAGCTCTCGAAGAGATTTATCTGAGCATGTAAAAATCTCATTTATGAAAAAAAATGACACTTTTTCCGTGGCTGATACCTTAAATCACGTGTTGTGTACCAGTTTACGTGTGCGAGCTGTGGAGCTCGTTATATTGTTGAAACCAATAGGCATTTTCACACACGTGTTAATGAGCATCTTTTTCGGGACAAAAATTCCCATGTTTTTAGACATCTCAATTGTTCTAGGCATTGCCGAGACAGTTGTGATGCCTACTGTTTTAAAATTATTGATCATGCTAAGACCTTCTCTCAACTCAAAATTTGGGAGAACCCCGAACACAACAAACAAGTTGAGCATGTCAATTTATTGATACATTGGTTAGCTTAAATAAGTCTGCGTTTTACGTATATTTGAATTTATAAAGGCTCATTATATAGGCTGTTAAATATATAATAACGATCATTCTGTAAACCTTAGTATATATTCATTATGGCTGTTGATGATGTTTGAAACATCGAAAAATGTTCCGAAAACTGAAGAGCGTTGTGGTTTTAAAAATAATTACAACACTTGTGCTATCAAGACCATTTGGTAACCTATAAAACAAGCGAAAAAAAGGTAGATTTAATAGCTAAAGTTTGTCAATCTCGCACGAATTTGCAAGACAAGGCATCTTGGTGAAATCAAGGAACCAGGTCAGCATACTCTAAAAAGAAGAAGTTAAAAATTTACAGACAGCTTAAACAGACAGACAGCAATGTGTTTATTTTATTATGATGACCAAACAGAAAAACTTCTCCAGATCCTTTTTCCATTACTATTTCCCTTAGAAATCACCGGGTCATATTTGAAAGCCCTTCGGTTTCAACAAACTTTCACCGTTATGGTCTATTCCTTATTCCCTAGGAAACAACAAGTACGAAAATCAGATTGACGTATTGCGAAAAGTTCACACCTTAGGTGTGAGCTTTTAGAAGCGTGCAATTAGGATTTACCTGCGATCCACAACGTCTTTGCATTTGCTCCAAACTGCACGCTTCTAAAAGTTCACACCTAAGGTGTGAACTTTTGACAATCCCTCAATCTGATTTTCGTACTTGGTTTCTTTTTCCTTGAGTACCCTTTCCGAATTTCTTGATTTCTCGGCTTTTTGGGTCCCATTTTCCTAAAACTTTCTTCGATGGTAGGCTATCGAACGAGCGAGACAGAAAGTCGATTTCAGTACGCACGAGTGTTTGAAATCTGGGTAAAAGGTTTAGCAGAGTTTCACTCTGTATAAGACGTCATGAAAGGAATGGTAAATAAGCTGATCGCTGATTAGGTACAAAAAATACAATGCCTCAGAATTTGTGCTCAATCAGAAGTAAGAATGCAAATGGCCTCTTGAACTAGTCCATTAAAGGTAATCGCCCAGGGGCTCTCCCGCCTGTCTTTTAAACTTTCGCTCGCACCAGGTTTCAGCTCGCACCGATTTCGCCCGTTTTATCAGTGTCCTTCACCCCGACTATCTGCTCCTGGGTCTCCGAGGATGCTGCAACCAGTTCTCGTAGATGAAATTATGAGAGTTCAAGGTCCACTAGACAAGGTTCTCATACCATTTGAGGCAAAGAACCAAGTGATCCTCCCACTAGCACATCATTTAGCAAGACTCCTGGTCCAAGACCTTGAGAATCACTTACATGTTGGAAGGGAACACATGCTGGCCCTTGTATGCCAGACGTTTTGGACCTCACAAGGAACATCGTTCCTCAGAAAGATTATTAATGATTGTCTGCACTGTAGTAGACGAAGAGCTAAGCCAAACGAACCTATGATGGGATCCTTGCCCAAAGAGCGACTTGCGCTTTGTGCGCCTCCATTCATAAACACTGGTGTGGATTATTTTGGTCCTATTCATGCTAAGTGAGGAAGAGTCACTGAGAAAAGATGGGCTGTCTCTTTTCATACTTTACCACTCGCCAGTCCACTTCGAATTGGATGGTGACTTAAGCACTGATTCATTTATGATGGATTTGAGAAGATATTCGGATGAAGAGGCAACCCTAAGACAATACGTTCAGATAACAGAACCAGTTCCGTTGGACCGAATAGAGAGCCAACAGAAGCTTTGAAGACATTGAATAAAGAACGAATCACCAGGGAACTGGCCTATGAAGGGATCTCCTGGTACTTTAACCCGCATATGGGGGAACCTTTGAGTCAATGGTGAAGCGAGTAAAAAGAGCTATGAGGACCGTCATTAATGACCAAGTTTTGCCAGCGGAGACACTCTGGGCAGTTCTCGTCGAGACGGAGGTATACTCAATAGTTGACTGTTTACTTCGGTAAACGACAACCTGGATGATTATGAGGCAGTGACACCAAACTGCTTCCTCATAAGAAGAGAATCACCTAGCTCCCAACTGGGCCATTTTGAGGAGTGCAAAGTGTGCTTTCGACATTGCTGATTCTAGCAATATGCAGGACGCGTGTCACAACGAACTCAGTAAATGACCTCGCTTGCCACGAGTCTCCCAGTAGCCCAGTGGCTAGAGCGCTTTACCGGTGTACGGGAGGTCATGGGTTCGATTCTCGTTTCTTTGTCCCACGCGCGTGACAAACTGAATATTCTCTCTCTCTTATTTCTTTCCGAGCTTAACATTTACCATCTTTTTTCTTCATTATCACATGCAAGGATAATAGTCGCAAGAGGAGGAGAATGGCCCACGTACTTGCTGACATGGTATGGTGAGGGAGGTGGAAGGAGGACTCACCTCACCTGAGGATCCGTCCAAAGTGGAATGAGGAACAATCAAATTTGAAAGGAGCTTCTAAAATTCAACAGTGCTGAACAGTGTCATTTACTAAGAAAACTTTTTGTATAGGGATTGTTTCCTTTTTCTTTTGTCATTGCATTTTATGTCGTTCGTCTTGTAGACTCACTGGTGGGAGAGGATGGAGTGGCTACAGACCATTAGGTTTACAAAAGCACCCGTTTTTAGAAAAAACTTCTAAGCGTAGTTAAACCACGAGGTTGAGAAGAAAAATCATGTTGTGAACTTGAATTTTTTCGTTTTATTTGGTCTGTCCAGTAGGCGTTCACGGCTTTTCTGCAAAATGTCCAGAAATTTAAAGAAGTTGATGTGTTGCAGTAAATGTGCAATTTAGTCTTGAAGAAACTTCTGAACTGCTTTTGGAGTGTCGAGCATCGTGGCATAACTCTTGTCACTTGAAATTTGCTAATTCCGAACTTGAACGTGTCTCAATTAAACGAAAAATTGATGACCCTCACGGCGAAACGTCAGGTAGAGCTGAGGCAGCTTTTAAGTGACAGTGTGTTTTTTGTGGGCAAGTTGGCGACCTTTACAAGGTCATGACACTAGAGGTTGATTCGACTCTGCTAAAGAAACTTGCAGGCGGTGATATGATCGGAATTAAGGCAAAGTAACATAAGAATTGTATGACAAATCGAACGGCTCAACACGGAAAGTTCTTCCCCAAAGTTTAGATTCCCAATTAAATTATGAAATGAAGAGGAATGATGCTTGAGCTTCGTAGAGTTAATTTCATTTACGGAGAGCTGCGTTGAGGAAGGGAGGCACATATTGACTTTGTCAGAACTCCACAAAATTTACGTTAAGCGCCTACAGGCTTTTGGCATTGACAAAGCTGTAAACAAGATCCTTCTGAGATCATACATCCTGACCCAATAACCTGGCAAGTTACAAGAAAACGATGACAAGAATTGTCTATTTGTCTTTAAAAAAGCAATGGTGTTTTTTTTTAAAGCAGAGGTGTCAAAACATGATTATGAATCCCATGGTCTAGTGTTGGCGAAAGCAGCAAGTATTGTGAAATAAAGCATTTTCATGTATACCCATTGACCAGGCCCATAAGCAAAACATTGCCATCTTCAAAGGCTCTGGAGGTGCAGAAGGTCTCACTGAAAATCCCACAGCATTTCAAAAATGGACGGTCTCTGATCCAATTATTTGCTTGCTTACAAAGAGAATTTGAAGAAGAGTTTCTCTCCAAAGATAACACCTATGACGGTAAAAGAGCCGGAAGCACCGTGAAACCGGTCTTTCTGCACAAAAGACGTTCCAGCAACAAGTAGTGTAACTAACAGAGAGACCGGAGACTGTGCGGCAGAAGAGGTTGCGAAGTCCTTGCAATCCATTGGAAGTGTAGGGAGGAATCAGTACAAGAATTATGTAAACGACGTTATCGAAGATAGCAAAGTATTAATTCATGAGATTATTAAGAAAAATTCCTTTCCACTCTTCAGGTGTCAAAAGCCCAAGCCTCACACAAAGACAAAGCAGCAAGTAACTGCACTAAGAAGTGACTGCAACCTGTTGAGCTGGCAGTACATAGCCACCCAGCATCGAAGTGGAGACCTCAGCGAATTTTTCATGCACGAAAATCAACTCAACCATATCTCTGAGTTGAGAAAAATATGATTCGGAAATAAGTTTGACCTAACTTGCGTAAAGCTTGCAGAGTATCCTGACCTTCCGTCATCATTCAATGCTAAGATCTTCGATGGCGCAGCTTTGGTCCATGCCCTTCCCGTCACAACTGTTTCAACCTTTGGAAATTATGCTGACAACATCGTTATCCCATTTATTGTCAATCACCTGCAGTCAGCTAAACGAGTAGACATTGTCTGGGATATATACAAGGAAAACGTTTTGGCGAGATAATACCAACAAGGAAGAACCCTTTGTTTTTTGACTGACAAAGTACGATATTTCAAGTTTCAAGAAAACAAAGAAGTAAAAATCACTTCAGGAGAAGCTGTTCTCTCAAGCAACAGATCCTCAGATATGGAAAGATGCGACCACAAGGAGCAGACTCAAGAATCGCTGTATGCGTTATGCACGCACTCGACACAGTCAGGTCTTTATTCAAACAGTGGACACAGAAATTCTTGTGATAGTGATAGGACTGTTTCACGCCTTGAGTGTCCCAACAGACGTTTGCACAGGGTTGTTGTGCACTTCTCGGTCCTGAAACATCTCGAGTAATGCCTTTATTCCATTTCAATGCTATGGCAAGGGCAAGAAGGGATGCGTGGAAGCTGCATCCGCACGTAACAGAAGCATTCCTTTCTCTGGTGGATCACCCTTTTAGCACTTGGACACTTGGACACAGATGACGCCATCTTTAAGCTCCTTAAGCGTTTCACCGTGGTTATCTATGACAAGACCAGCAGTGTTTCCTCTGTAAATGAAGCAAGGAAAGAAATGTTCACCAAAAAGAACATACCCCAGAGAATTTTTCACCCACACAGGTAGAAATGATGATCCCACATTTTTAGATTTGTCAAACAGACAGAAAACTGATGCCAAACTCAGAGTATCTTCTCTTGTTCAACTACCACTGCTTTTCTCTCACTTCAAAATCAAAACAAATCAAAGTTCGTTCCATTTTCAGTTCAAAACAAATCAAAGTTCTCTTGGTCAGGTTCTTACGAAAAACATCTCAATTTCAATCGAAAAATGGCGAAGCTATCAGTGAATGAATCCAAAAAAACCATTACAGTGGATCACCTCGTCCTTCACTGGTATGAGACGACAGGCACTTTACAACTGCAAGGACCACAAGCTACTGAGTAAAAAGAGCAATTCCTGCCATTCTGACAGTGCCATTACCGCTGGCTTAAGGGAAACTAAAGCCGTGTCTCTAGGCCTTGACACAAAAAGCCGGATTTTTTTCAGCATTTTTAGAGCATTAGGAGATTTTGAGAAATTTTGGGGATTTTTAGTGATGCCATTGTTCTCATACTGTCTGAGAGCGAGTTCCACAATTTTGCAGCTTCGTATTTAATAGACGCGAGTCTATTACTTGTTTTCCTCGATTCAGGTAAGGTCAGTGTATTTTTTCCTCTTAATAAATACTTGGAGTTTCAAAGAGTGAACAGTTCCTTTAGATATTTAGGATACGTAGAGACAAAAAAGCTTTTAAAAAACAACAATAAGCACATTATGTACTTTTCCATTGTAGCGGAGCCAGTGCGCTAGCGCGTCAGCGGAGCTCCATTGCTAAGGAAATTTGGTAAACTATCAAGCCAAAAAATTTTGGTAGTGACGTAGTAGTCACGTGACCGTCCGTCCGTACCTCCGTACGTCCGTCCGTCCGCACCACAGGCCTACCAATACACTTCCTACACTGGATATAACCCTGTGCTGAATCCTGTGTTTTCGGCGCGAAATCGCATGTTGACCCGCGTTGTAGCAAAACAAGCAAAGAAAACAAAAGTCAAAAACAAATTTGTTAATGGCAAAAAAAAAGTTCAAAAGAACACTCAGTTGTCTTTTTGGTGGAAGGGGAAAAGTTCAATCTAGGCGAAAGAAATTTGGCGATAAAGTTCAGGCAAAAAGTTCAAATTTGCCTCG
>Ga0126336_10001653_pt1 | contig 11985 bp, 6 predicted proteins | sample SidCmetagenome_FD_92530 | JGI IMG/M metagenome (GOLD analysis project Ga0126336, IMG submission 92530) | Coral microbial communities from El Islote,Puerto Morelos, Mexico - Siderastrea C C metagenome | ecosystem: Host-associated > Invertebrates > Cnidaria > Coral | place: El Islote,Puerto... | reverse complement strand
TTTCTTTCTTTCTTTCTTTCTTTCTTTCTTTCTTTCTTTCTTTCTTTCTTTTTTTCTTTCTTTCTTTCTTTCTTTCTTTCTTTCTTTCTTTCTTTCTTTCTTTTTTCTTTCTTTTTTCTTTCTTTCTTTCTTTCTTTCTTTTTTTCTTTCTTTTTTCTTTCTTTTTTTCTTTCTTTCTTTCTTTCTTTTTTCTTTCTTTTTTTCTTTCTTTCTTTCTTTCTTTTTTCTTTTTTCTTTTTCTTTCTTACTTTCTTTCTTTTTTGTTTTTCTTTCTTTTCTTGTTTTTCTTTCTTTTTTGTTTTTCTTTCTTTTTTTTTTGTTTTTCTTTCTTTTTTTGTTTTTCTTTCTTTCTTTGTTTTTCTTTCTTTCTTTCTTTCTTCCTTCCTTCCTTCCCTCTTCCTTCCTTCCTTCCTTCCTTCCTTCCTTCCTTCCTTACTTCCTTCCTTCTTTATTGACTAATATAATTACTTAATTAATTTAAATTTTTTGGAAAACGTTGTCACACCTTGTAAACAACTTTTTTACAGTTTCCCTGTGAACTGGCTAATTAAAATGAAAGAATTGTAAGAGGCGGACTATCATGGTGTTTCACTTCCGGGCTCGTGAACCCTCCTCTCCTAGTTGTTGGATATGATGGTCAAGTGAAAAGGCAATCATCAAAAGTTATAAGAATCTAATGAAGAAAAACTGTGGAAGCGGCAAAAGTATGAGACCTAGTCAGTAGTGTAAATGTTTCATTGACTTGTACGAAAGTAACTTTAATGCCCTTTTGTGATAAGCTCATAGCCCGTCTAAAAGTCCTTTAACGTCTTCAACTCCCGTGTCAAAGTTAAATAGTCATGCAACTTTGTCATGGTTCGGGTACGAATCATAGGTAAACGAAGCTGAATTTTCGTGCATGTAGTGTTCATAAGAACTTTCGATCTCAAAGCTTGTGGTGAATAGTATGTTTCTGTCCTGTTTCTATGAAGAACTGGTTTATTTCTTGTTGCGTTCTTTTTGTGATCCTTGTACAGTGTCAGCTTTGCTCCAACAAACAGTATGGCGCTTTTAGCTTGATCAGAGGAAACGGAAATGGCTCCAGTAGCACGCAAAGGTGCTTGATGTTGGATACATGCAGAACAAAACAAGGTGAGAACCGTAGATTCTAAACCATAGCCCTCCCCCCTCCCCACCTCCATCGATCAATTTCAGCGGTTCGCATTCTTCAGTTTACATACACGAATTAAAAATGTAAAAAATTTTTAACAGATTTTAGGGTAAGGAACAGCGTATCAAAGAAGACTCTTGTTATCTCGAACAAGCAGCAGGGAAACCAAGAATTCTTCAAAGTAACGAGAGTTCGATCGCGATAGCCTGTAGTGAAGTGAAAACATCGACGAGAAGAAACGAGTTCCAGTTTGAGATAGCGGGGGATTCTAGATACCGGGGGTTCAAGATAGTTGGGGGGGGGGGTCCAGAAATCCGGGGTCAGAGATAATGGGCGATTCGGGATATCTAGGTTCGAGGTAGTGGCGGCCTCGAGGTATCCGGGGTTCCAAATGGTGGGGGATTCTAGATATCCGAGGTTCGAGATAACAGGAGATTCGGGATAATCGAGGTTCGAGGTAGTGGGGGATTCGAGATATCCGGGGTTCGAAATAGTGAGAGATAAACGAGTTTCTTGATATCCGGAGTTCGGGGTTGCGGGCGATTGGGGATATCTGCTGGTCTAGATAGCAGGGAATTTGGGTCATCCGGGGCTTGAGATAGCGGCGCATTCGAGATAGCCGGGGGTGAGATAGCGGGCTAACTGTAAACCCTCCTCTTAAAATAGTTGACAGCCACTTCTTTTATACTCATTTCTATTTCATGCTTAGTACAAGAAGTTAACATAAATCAAGTATTAGACGCCTTTGAAGCAAACTCCACCAATCGTTCAAGATCAAAACCTAAACTTAGCGAGGAAGAAGGACTGAACAGAAATGCAGTGAAGCTTAACTCCACAGTCTTCTGCGCTGTGCTGTTATGTTTGCTATTGGAAATCTTAGTTTGTGTTGTTTTGCATCTTTGGATGTTGGAAAAGAACAGGTAAGGAGGCTATACCAAATCTGGGCAATCACAGAAACGAAAATAGTGCAATGAGCCAATCATATCGCAGAAAAACATACAGTAGCTGCCAAGGGCGGGAAAACGTGCAACTGGTGCCAAGCGCGGGAAAACATGCAAACCGGTGCCAAGCTAGGCTTAGATAAATTCTGCTCGCAAAATGGCTTATTCTGCCTGCCGGCAGTGCTCGCAAAAATCCCTTATTCTGCTCAGACACCGTTATTCTGCTCGAATTCTGTTCGGTACCTGAAAAATTTTCGGCCCTTCGGGCCTTATGTATTTTCACGAATATGGAAGGGAGCCTGGCCCTAACCCCCGAATACTAATTAGATATTCATTATGCGTAGCAAAATTGTAATTCATCTTACTTTACATCACTAATATTAGACGAAACAGTGGATAATGTGAGTGCGTTTTAGCTAATAATCAAATTAATCACAAGGTATTTTCCATTTGTTTTTTATTTAGTTTGAAATTTTTCTTACATCTGTTATGCATATCATTAGTGCCGCTGATTTTCCCTTATTCTGCCCAATTCTGCACGAAAATGCCTTATTATGCCGGCAGAATGCTCTCCTCAAAAATCGCTTATTATGCTCAAAATTCTGCCGGCAGAATTTATCCAAGCCTATGCCAAGCGCAGGAAAACTTGCAACCAGTGCCATGCGCGGGAAAACGTGCAACTGGTGCTAAGCGCGGGAAAACATGCAACTGTTATCTAGCGCAGGAAAACACGAGAACCGTACCAAATGCAGGAAAACAGCCAAGCGAAGAAAAACGCACATTAGTTTGGTTATGCTTTGTATTGCTTTAAAATAGCAGGCTGCTCTCATTTTTTTCTTATTTTCTGATTTGCATGTAGCAAGATTTTCTATCCAGTTGTAGAGTTACATAATTACCTTGCGTATTCAATCAAAAAATCCCACGCTTAGATAGAGCACCTGTTCAAACAGCGTTACCATAACAGAATTTCTTTAAATTTGCCTCTCTTTACAGTCGGACTTCGACGCTTGAAATCGAAAACTCCACGAGTAAGTATCAATAAATAAGAATTTTCAAATTAATTTGTCCATACACGACTAAGGTTTTCCTGTTCCTGAAACGTGGTTTTGTGAGGAAATGTCATGTCATCAGTCGTCTGAAGTTACTCATCGATAATAATTTTTTTTTTCAGGCAACCCTTCTTACCAGCAAGGCCTTCAACTTCTGCAGTCCTCTAATTCACAACCGGGTTATGATATCGGTCAAGAAACCTACCAACCCCCCTACCAGCCTCTGGTGGTGAACACCAGGGGACCCGGGGTGAGTACACAGTATCGTGACCTGACAGCAGATCGAGAGGAAGATCGAGTGAATCCGGTTGTCAACCGTGAATTTTACCAAGATCTTGTCCAAGACAGGAACCAGGGGGATTTCACTCGGGGAAATTTAACGCACGGAGAGTTGGAAAATTTGCCCCTGGGAAATATGACACTTGGAGAGCAAAGGAATTTGATCCGAGGGAATATGATTCACGGAGATCAGGAAAAATTGAACCGGGGAAATATAACTGACGAAGAGAAGACCGGAGAGAAGACGGAAGGTCCATTGTATTATGTTCTCGAGGAACCAGTTCCTGCCAAGGAGGATCCTAGAAGTCCGCGCCAGCAGTCCGATTCTTGCAGATCTGTACGAGATCCTTTATATTACGTCCTACAAGAACTACAAAGTCGTAATGCAAATGACCCTACCAGGGAATCATCAAGTGATTCAAATGTAGAACCGATTTATTATGTTCTGGAAAACCCAAACGAGACGGAAGAAAATACGCAAGATGACAAATTGTAACTCAAGATGTTAATTGACTAAGGATTGTTTATTAATTTTCAATAATCTTTAATTACGACAGTTGTCTATAGTATTACACTGATTTGGCAACTCGGGAGCGGCTAGCCTGCGTAGCAAGCGTGTCCGTTGGGTTTTCCGGAGGCTTGAAGCATTTTTCGCTCTTTGAACGCACGAAAATTGGGGCGAGCGCAAAAAAGTGCGAGTCCTCCCCTCCCCTTCCCTCCCCGCTCCTTCCATCAGTGTTGCGCTCGCCCCAATTTGTGCGCCGCCAAAACGCGAAAAATGCCTCGAACGGGCGGAAAAACCTACGAAAACGCTTGCTACGAGGGCTAGGGAGCGGCCAGCGGTCGCTAAGTCAATAAATTCCAAATTGATAAAATACATTAACTACATCACAATGTAAAAACTCAAAAAATGACAAAGTAATAATGTTGATTAGCAGGTAAATACAGAAACTCGTTAACAATAGTAGTAACATGAAAGGGAAAAAAACAGTCGCAAATATGACAGAGCGTCTTCGAGCCAGCTTTGACTACATCAGATCTAGACGGTAAAGATTCCATCCTTGAATGGTTCTTACGTAAAGAGTATTTACAGCAACAGAACGAGCGCTATTAGTGTTTTCGATATTGATTCTAACATCGTCGTTGATTCTAACATCGTAATCATGGGAGTGTCTTTATCGACAGGGCTTCAAAGTTTACAATAGAAGTTCAATATGAAGGTTTTTAAAATATCAACAAATTAATAGTGTTCCTGTGAGCATGACAACTATGTGATTGTAATTCTAGCTATTATCAACTCTGAGTCGTAGTACTCGCACAATTAACGTTGACAAACTGATTCTCAGGGTCGTAGCCAGAAAAAAATTATGACTAGCCAATGTCCATGGTTAAATTCTTTTCCTAGGTATTTAGGATGTTAAACAAAAAAAAAAATGACTGAGAAAACGAAAAAAAAAATGACTGAGGCAAGTTCCTCGGTTTGTCTCATACTGGCTACGGCCCTGATAGTTTTATCGATTCCTTAACCCGTACAATGTTTTTCAAAGTTACAACCCCCTTCTTTTGTCTAGTAAATATTGATACCATGATTTGAGCGTTTCTTGGACTACTCCTGTTGCGTAAGTAACAAGGAAATATTTGCACAACCGTGTCCGCCATTTTGCAATTGCTACGCACGCGTCAGTGCTCCAATTTGATCACGATCGGCACTACTTCGACCAGGATCGGCACTACTATGCGGTTACGCTCACACATTTTTCGACGCGGTGCCTCTTTTAACCCAATTTTTCGGGCTCCGATGCCACACTTAACTTAGGACCGTTGTGTTCCCACATTGAAAAGTTGATGGCATGGTGCCTAAATTTTAGATCGCTAGCAGTCCCTTTCTGGATGGTCGAGAGGGCGCGCGAAATGGTGCTGCGAGATTAGAGCAAGGAGAAAAACACAAGGAGAGACTGGGCCCCCCTCTGCACGTTCGCTCCACTTTTCGGCTTTTTCGCACGGCTATTTCGCGCGCTCTCTCGACTCTCCAGAAAGGAACTTCTAGCAGTCTACCTAAATTTTGGAGTGTCGCGCCGTTTTTTTTTTTTAGCGCGCGTCCAACATGCCTCAGTGAGAAAAAATGTTCAACAACAATACATTACAACATACACACTGTAAACCGTCTCAAGAATGAAAAAATGCTAATTTCTCCGCTTTCTCTACAATGAGGCTTCTACACGGAGGTAGAAAAACCTCGCATTAGGGTTTACCCTCTAGCACTTGCACGTTTCTTCAGTCACAAACAGTACGTATACAAGCAAGCTTGAGTCGATAATCGGTTCTCTTTTGGTGCAGTCGTATATAAGCCAAAAAATGAACAACAATCAATAGTCACGTAGACTTTAGTACGTATACGTAACAAAAAACATAATTTAAACGTTTGATTCAGGTGACGTGTTTCTGAATTCAGCGCACCTAGAGGATCCTAGAGCGTTACGGTCGAATCCATTGCTCGGCAAAACAACGACATCTGAATGGGGCCTTGAATTCTTAACGACTCAAAATCTAAAAATAGAGGTTTTTCGTCAAGGTAGATGAAAACACAGGTACTTGTACATTGTCTTTCACCTCAGATGTCCCTTTAGGGCGATAGGTTTCTTGCATTCTGCTAACCTTTCTGGTCACCTTAGTTAAGATGTCGAGAATATGGTCATGTTCAGCCCGTTCTTGGAAAATGTCAACAAGGGCGAGCACATAACGGCTTCCCACATTCTCATTCCTGTATGCAACATACCCTTCGACGGTTGAATACGCCATAAGGAAGTCTGTATGCTCAGGCGTTCTAGGGGCCAGAGAAGAAGAAGGCTTATTGTGATCAACTGGTGAATCACTTTTCTGATGGGCTGGAACTGGAGTTTGCGACACAACCACTTCATCTTCCCTATCACCTCTACATGCTTGGATGAAACACAGCTTTGGTTTACCACTAAGTGTTTTACACGCTGCGTTGCTGAACATATCACGCACTACTGTCTCAATAGGCATGGTCTTACCGTCAGAGCAGTATACTTCGTCACTCGTCCCATGACTCATGATCCACAAAACGAAACAGTCATACTTACTATGGTCTTCGCAAGCAACAGAATCCAGCTCGTCTAAAAGTTGCTTTCTGGTAAGATTCCGCTTCGTTTGCACATCAAACCCCAGATCTTCGAACAGCTTTTGGAGCTGAACAACATCTTGATCCGACCCATGACGAGTTTCAAGTTCGACTTCGGTTTTAGGACCAAACCTCTCATTGTTAATGATCAGGGCTAGTCCTCGTGGTATTGCTGTCATCTTGTACACGTCATCTGTTTCTGGGTGAAAACCAGGGCGAACATCTGCCATCAAGGTAGAGCACATGTCAAAGAGGTGTTTCATTTATTTTGATTGACTCACGTGAATTTTGAACATTTTTGCTCGGTCAAGTGCGTGCATAGTTTGCGAAAACTGAAATTTGGAAATGTCAAATTTTTCTCACGATTTTTGGTAGAAACAAAAAAGATTGGTAAACCTACAGCGAACAAGTCCTAAAATTAAGAAACAATGGCAATTAAATACAGAAAAAAATAGATGTAATAACGAAAAAATATATTATTTCTCTGTAATTTATCATTTAAAATTTGTATTTTAAATAGAAAAGGATGAAAACCGGCTATAAAAGGTGCAACACTTGTCACCAAGCACTTAAAATTTATTAATTTTAACTTAATTTAAATCTGGGAACAATTTGGTATATCACGTTGTTGTCCATCAAATTTGATGTCACCATGGGAACCATATTTTGACGGGCAACTTTCTCAGAATTTTGAAGTTTCGTCTTTTTAATGAAAAATTCAGTATATCTTTCTGTGGTAACTTTTGCATTTTAAGATCATTTTAATGTTCTTTTATTGATTGACTACATTTTGGTCAATTTTGGCGCCTTTTGGAGCTTCAATCCAAGATGGCGGATCCAAGATAGCCGCCGTTTGAGATGGTGACGTAATTTCTATGTCATTTCACGTCATCAGTTCATGTTGCGAACATTAGGAAACATTTTTGGGCATGCTATCTGCCCTCTAAGTTTCGTTGTAAAGGCTTTAATATTCTCGGAGTCAGGGAGGGGGCGGCACCTCCCCACCCCCCGTTCCCAGAAGACCCAAAAATTCCCGGGACTTTCACTTACAGAATTTGGGTGTTTCAGGGATATAACAATCTTTGTGTGCTTGACTCACCAGTTGTGATGTTCTCCAGATATAACTTTATTAGGGCCAGTTCCTTGTGACGAACGCCCTGTACTTTCTCGTATTCTTTAATGCACTCCAATGCAGCAGAAACAGCAATGTTATCTCCTTTCTTGGCCTGCTTATAGATAATCTTTATAATTAGGGCCACTGCAGATTCCTTGGATTGCCTTGCTAAGATGCCACAAGTGGACAAAAGCGCCTGTTTCAGTTCAGGGATGGCAGCAGCTAAAGCTTTAGGACCAATGACGTCACATAGACACAGGAAACGGAGACATTGAGCAGCAAAGAGCTCCTGACGTCTCGTAATATATACGTCGATTGTATGATTTCCATACCATATACTTCCGTTCTGTCGCATCGAGCCAAGGAGTTTTAATCCAGTGAGACTCCCGCTAATTAGTGCATTCTTGTTATAAAGCATCCATGAAATAAATATCATCGCGCATAGGAAGCACTCAGTTCTTCCTAAATGCAAACAACACTGAGAGTACACAGAGGACTGAAAAAGCAGCTGACAAAATACTAAGAATAGAGATTCCGGAATGATGTTGAGGGTTAGGTTCAATATAAGTGAAAAAGTTTCTTGCTTTTGGCGAGCCATTTTAACACGCTCCAGATTAAGTCCATCTGAAAGTAAAACGTAAAAAAAGTCGTCATGTACACTGGATGGCCATATCAGTGAAACCACTTTTCTTTTCGACTGTACCAAGTTCTTCAAACATACATTTGTAATAAAACATAACTCATAAAGATATACGAGAATATAAATTCACGAAGCGCCCTTATAAAATTAAAGTGCTGGAGGTATAAGCGTCAGTTTTGTTTGGTTTTTGTGTTTTGTTTGTTTTTTTTCCTTTTTTAACTGGCGGCCAATTAAAAAAATGCGTTCCCAAACGTAGCAAGCACGACATATGACCTAGAACTAAACATAACGCGGTGATGCGCTTTCGGCTCTTATTGAGGCTTTACGTGCCAAAAGGATGAGTGAGTGTTGAGTTTGTCCTAAGTAATTAGGTAGCCAGGGTTGGCCTGCAGATAATGTGTATATTCAACCCTATTTTAGTTACTACTTACACGTAACTCCGGGACCAATTTCATGTGATATGGTTAAGACGGTGTTAGTGAGAGGGGAATCTAGCTTCGGAGCAAATTGTTCTCTATATGCTAGGGGAGTGGTGCAATAAAATAAATTGAAATAATTATTCTTGCGAAGCGAGAGCCTTTGGCGTTTGCGAAGCGATTTCTAAATTTATAACGCCCTTCATGAGGCCTAGGCCTCTGTTCTGGTAGCAGGTATATTTCGAAGATTGGACCTTTATTGCTAGGCAGCAACACAGAATGTCGTCATACACCCGCGAAAGTACTGGGCACATGGTCGAAAAACATTATTGGCCGCCGACATCAGGGGCTACCCATCGCAGTTGCCATCACAGAGAACTGTTCACTTCAAAATGTGCCCGAATTCAACATGTGGCTGAAATTGAAAACGACTCGCAACAGTGTATTTATCCAGTCCTGGAAAGTTTGATTCACATAGTCAATGTCTCGAAACGAGCGATTCAGAGGATGAATAAAGTGAGTTGATTTGAAAGCCACTTTTGATTCGTTTGACCCCGGGGGATACTCCCCTATTGTAAGCTATATGGGTAGGTGTCGCGGTGAATTGTATGGTTTTCAATCAGTTTAGTCCGGCATAAGGTATCAGAAAGTTTTGGTATTGAATACTGTATCATTTATCAGGAAGCAAGGGATTGACGCGCGGGGAGCCTGGGATATATAGGTAGGGACCTTTGGTGTCTAGTCTGCAATAGGGTTGCACAGTGCAGCTGAACATAGTCTGGAATAGGGAAAGAGTCTAAGAGTCTCAGTGGCACACCCTCACTCAAAAAGTTACAGTGTGCTCCCCCGGGGCTTAAATTTGATCGTGCTTATGATGTCTTTTTTCTTTCTCTTTTGACTTGGTGTTTAAGCCTTTGGTGTTTATGCATGTTAGAAAAAATTTATGATAACTTGCAAACATGTATGATCAACTTTTCGGGTGAGCCACGTATTTTTCGCGTAGCAATTGATAAGCATCTTTCCTTCAAGCAGACGCTGACTTCACGCCAAGAAATGTACAACGCATTCCAAGACACTGCAACGATTTTTTTTAATAGCGCCCTTTTTTCGCTTTAATTTCGGGTTTCAAAATTCAATGGCTTATTTTACAGATAATGACACTCGCAGGCCGTATCCGTTGTTTCCGTATAATTAGATGTTCTCGACACTATACCTAAGCCACCCGTCACATCACAGCATGCCATTCTTTCTTGAGAAATTTGCACCTCATATCAATATGGAAATAGCGACAAATATTGAGCTGGTATCGAATCGATTTGAAAAACTGGTATTGTTCAGGTGCATTTGGGTTGTTTGCAACTACACACCTCATGCAACTTTCCCTTTAAATACACCCAAATCGTACTGACTGTTCCCACCAATACTAGGTATTTTCATTGGCGCTTAAAAACTAAAATATATACTAACATATGTAAAGTATATTGAACGTTAAACTATTTAAATTACTTAAGGTAATATATACAGCCTACATCTGCCCATTAAATAATTCTACGATGCAACTCAGGACAAAACAAAATGGCTGGACAATGCAAATGCATTGACGCAGTCATAATTGCATGCATAAATTTCCAGAGTTTCTCAGCCTAGAGTTTTCAAAGCCAAAGGTTGGATGGTGCCTCATCTCGAGTTTTGTTTGTTTGTTTGTTTGTTTGTTTGTTTGTGTTCTTTATTTTTCTTCCTTATTGAAACTGGCAACACACAAAGAAAGGGCCAATGTTTTTTTGAATAAATTGTAGTCTATATCGAGAAAATGACGCTCTCAGCAAGCTCGAAAACCGACCTGAAGTTTGACCTGCAAGGTAATGTAAGCCCTTCAGGGAAGGTAAGATATGTCCCAAGTAAGTATTGCTGAACTACTAAAGCCTATGGTGTCTAGGAGGCTTTCTAAGGATCAAAGTCAATGTTTATAATACAGATTAATGTGTTTTCAACTCTATTTCAGTTACTGATTTCATGTAACTCTGGGACCAAATTCACGTGATATAGTTATAACATGATAGTGAGGGGGAACTCTAGCTTCAAAGCAGGATCTTCTATAATGAATTGAAATAATTATTCTTGCTAAGTGATTTATAAATTCGACGCTCTTTTCTAGGCCTCGATGCTGGCAGTGAGTATATTTCGAATACTGAACCTTTTTTTGTAAGGCAGCAACACAGCGTGTCTTTAAAAAAATTGAGAAGGTTCTGGGCACGAGGTCGAAAAATTAAAATGCCAACAGCTTTGTATTCTACTTTTGCAAATAAATGTTGTTGTTGTTGTTGGAGAAAAATAACCGTGCTAAGAAATGGACACTGCTGCACCTTAAGCCATGTATGACACCACAGCATGCAAGTCTTTCTTGAGCAATTGCGCCTCATATCAATGACTGACCTGCTCCATTAGCTTTAATACTATTTGCGGATCACTGTGATGTGTATTTTACTTTTGAAAATAAATGTGATTGTGTTTGTTGTTGTTGTTGTTGTTGAAATATCTGCAACTAAAACCCACTGAATAATTTTCGCGTGCGCTCATTGGACAAACGTGGTACAAAATTGGCGGGTATCACTGGTCGTCCGATTTGATATCCGTCTCCAATTTTATTGACGAGAGAAAAATAAGAAAGGAAGTTAGTTTTTCAGGTTTTAGTTTTTCAGATCTAATCACATGCAGAGTAATAAAATCGAGTAAAATAACCGCTTGGGTTTGTTTAGCTGCAAATGTGCTGTGATCCTCACTGAATGTTTCTCTTTACCACAATAAAGCGTGTGCGTTATAGAAATTAATCGGAGGGTTATAAAATAAATAACCCCTTCCTGGCTTGCTGGTATATCGGAAGATAATGCCCTTGGCTGAAAGAATGTCCTCAGAATTTCACATTTACCCTCGAAGCTTTGTTTCTCGGCCCACTGTTCATTTTTCGGACAATCTTTCAGCCTTGGACATCATCCTCTGTATACCAGCCACCGGAAGGGGTTATTTACCAAATATTGTGTTGGTACTGGATTGATTTCAAAAACCTGCAAATTTGTAAAGGTGTAATTCTGGGTTGTTTATGACTCTACACCTCGTGCATCTTCCCCTCCCATGACATAATTTGCTACCAAGTACTAAATATCAGTAAATGCTGGAAACTGATATTAAATACGTAAAAAAGAACAGTAATGTATTGAACAGCTGTGGCCCGGGAGCTGTGGGTGGCAATTTTTCTT
>Ga0126336_10001652_pt1 | contig 11988 bp, 7 predicted proteins | sample SidCmetagenome_FD_92530 | JGI IMG/M metagenome (GOLD analysis project Ga0126336, IMG submission 92530) | Coral microbial communities from El Islote,Puerto Morelos, Mexico - Siderastrea C C metagenome | ecosystem: Host-associated > Invertebrates > Cnidaria > Coral | place: El Islote,Puerto... | reverse complement strand
GGACCCCTTAAGAGCTCGTGCCAGAGGCACGGGGCCGTAACTCGCCTTCCACACCATTGGCGTTAAAGGTTACTACAATAGTGTACAACCCCCCTTTCAGAAATTCCTGGATCCGCCCCTGTGTAGCCAATTCTTTTCTAACTCTGTTATCTTAGCTGGATGAGATCCTCTTCCAGAAGGTCGCCATCAGAATGTCCTACAATTTCCCTATAAGTTACCCATACCCATACCCGATTACACCGGGCGTTTCGACGAAACGAGGCAGAGAAGGGGTGAACTGAATTTTTCAAGGACGAAACTTTCTCTCCCCTGGCTCTTCAAACTGAGCCAGGTTTATATCATGGAGCTGTGGAACTTATCTCTTGGTTATAAACAGAAACTTACAATATTTATGCCGTTTCTTTCCTTACAGCTGCGGGTATCCAGACCCAGATTATCTTGATCTATTGAAAGGACAGTTGGCTAGAAAGGGTTTTGTTGATCATTTTCTATGAAGCTCTAATGACATATCAGTACAGATTCTTAATTTAAAACGACCTAAACGACGAGCATTTGTACTATTTTATCTTAACTGATGCTTCAAACTCTCATGATTCGACCTACAGCTCACGACAAAAGTGTTGAGACATTTCTGTTTCAGAGGGTTTTTTCGCATGGCATGGAGATGATTATTCTTCCTTCCCCTCGAAATATATACACATTTCGTCAACTCACAACCAATATTAGCCTCTAACACAAATATGATCTTACGAGCAGTGCAGAATTGCTGAGACAAAAAAACGGTGTAACGATAGAATAGCTAGGGGAAGGAGGAATATAGCGTTTTTCAGTAATATCATATGACCTTGAGAATAACTGTTTGAGCGACAACTAGAGTTTTAGCAATTGTGTGGCGAATCGCTAAATAAAAACATTTATCTCTCCTAAGCCTATTTTACAGTTTTATTAAGCGCTGAAATTTGGTTGCTTACGTTACTCGCTGTATAAATATGACATTCTCCAAGACTGCTTTAAGTCGCTAAATTTATGCATCACCCGAACCTGAAGGTACGTACCTGACAGTATGTTGTGACTCCTGGAGTGAAAGGATTGAGGTATGACCAGCTCGCATAGAATTTTCGTCAAGAAACTGAAAGCTCTTGGAATTTCTTTTGACTGAATAACAATTATTGGAGACTATAAAGTACCATAAAGTTCCCAAAGTAACGACCATCATTTACTTAATTTTTGGTTTTGCAGTTTTTCTTGTTAAAATCGCTACGTACTTTCGCGTGGGTCGTTGCTTTTGGTGGTTCCCTACTTTTGGGTAGAGGAAACCTCTGGCGAGCGTTTCTCGAAAGTCCCGAAACTTTTCGGGCCGATTTCGGGCACGATAATTCACACTGTCTTGTAAACAAAGAAGTACTTTGCTATGGGCTAAATATTTCTTATCTTACCGGACACCTCAAAATAACAGCTATGTAGAATGGCTCTTCGGGGCCGAAAACTTTTCGGGGCTTTCGAGAAATGCACGCCTGTACCGTAATATGGGCTGATTCATGCAAGTAAAATCGCGATAAATATGAAGACATACGTACAATCTTTTATTCAAACGGTAATGATTAATGTTAATGGTCGTTATTACGACCAGTGTTCCTGCCCGGACACATGCATCTCAATACGGATACTCCTTAAATACGGACACATTTTCGGGAGTCTTTCTTAAGTTTTCTGGTGTCCTTTAAAATGGCGGGGGTTTGCCTGACTGCACTTGTGAAGTCGTTTGCTTTTGGGTAGGGTCGTTTTCGGAGGGTGGTTACTTTTGGCGGTGGTTCACGTTCGGTGTTTGCCACCAAATATCAAATTTTATCGCTACCATCAGAGGTTTGGTTCTTTCAGCAAGTTACGGTTCTTTGTGGCAGTAGAACAAGTTTCCACATTTCGGGTCTTTCTGCAAATACTGAAGCACATTGTCCCATCTTTTGTTTGCAAGGTATTATGTATTAGTTCCATTTGGGAGTTGGATTGTTTGCTGTCTTTTGTTTCTTTTGATGCCGTCATTTGTGATCTGGTACACACAGACAGAACCTACCTTTCAAACTCAAAGGCATGTTTGTAGAACTTGTTCTGATTCTACTTCAACAAAAAAAAAGTAAAATAAAACAAAGCAATGGCAACTGTTTATTGCATATTCCAGTACCCAATAAATACGTGGTATACTATCAAGAATTGCCTACAAATTCCAGCTACTTTAACTTCGAAAAATTTTGGACCTCTTTCTTTCGGACACAAAATTTCGGACAAAAAACTGTCGGGTGTATTATGGCTACCTTTCAGACGATCTTCTTGATCACTGAAACTCCTTTAAAATGAATTTAAAACATCATAGCATAACACTGCCGGTAAATAAGCAATTTATTGATCGTAACTGAAAGTGAAAAGATTTCCATTCTGAATGAATAGATCCTAGGTCAATTAAGTCACAAATAAGCTTGCGTGGAAGATTCAAGTCTGGATTTCAGGGTGATGTTCAATGTTTACTTAATCCCAGAACAAAAAGCCTTCGTTAGAAAGGTGTTGGTATTTGGTTCCGATGATTAATTTGTTCGGACGTTTTCCGGACGTTAAGTTTTGTCCGAAATGTGAACTTCGAAAGTTAAAGTTTTAAGTTTGGGCAAAGCATTTGAAATAGTTTTTAAAGTTCTGAGATCTGATATAGTACTTCTTGGAACTACGGCTTTGACGAACTTACTTCTTGTACATATATTTTTAGCTATTTAGTATTAATTTTAAAACAGTGGGTCTTAATTGGAATTTTTGCTCCTGTTAGCAGTATAAGTAGAGACCTCAATTTTAAGTCCAATTTCGAGTTCACCAAGACCGCTGGATAAAAAGCCCATGGTTAGTCTCAATGTGAGGTGAAATCAATGCACGGGTTGGGATAGGATGATTCGCCTTGTAGGGGACGTAATGTTCTATTGTGTTATCACCTGCCATGGGCAAATTGCTTAAATAAAAATAAATTAATAGAAATATTCACAAGTGCCCGTGAGAGAACGAAATCTGTGCTGTTTCCTTTATCGCCTTTCTGTTGGTATCTGCCAGTATTCTACTGCAGATTAATACTAAGTCGGTACAAATGCGTCCAAATCCAGAGGTCTTCGCCAACTCGAAACTAGACTATATGTATTCTATATCGTGGCACAGGGCCACTCTAATTCACTTTGACTTAGTACTTTAGATGGTTTTTGCATCACTATACTTAGGCAAGTTAATAAAACTCTAAGCGTTGTCACAAATGTCTTAGTTTATTTTATTAACATGGGTTGAAAAAGTACCTGAACAAAACAAAGTAAAGTAGATCGAACAATTTTCTGTTGATTCTTTGTAAGGACGTTTGTCTGAAAACCCGCCTCTTACCCCAACTGAAGAAGACGTATAGAAAGTATGATTCATTACGATTCTTTCATAGCCTTTTCCGATTTAGGTAAAGGCATGGGTCTCTTAAGAAAATACAACGTCAACGAGAGACTGGACTAGATTACCAGCATCTTTATTCTTCCTCAAAGATAGTGCAACCACGCGCAATGCGGAAGCAGGGAAGGTCGCGAGTAACGAGTCCTGTGTCTCCATTACTTCTGCGAGGCAACAGGCCTTGCCGCTCGTGCAACATCATTCCCGAAAAACAGAATTTTTTTTCTTAAATAGCAGTGGTCATCCTTATTGGTTTGCGCGAATGGTAGGTGCGGAAACAGTCATCTGTTACGTTAGTTACTTCCCTGATCCCTCGTTCTTACTCCTTGTAGTGGGAGTTGGGTAAAGCCTGTCTTCTAATCCTTCTCAGTCCATTTCAGGCCTACAACCCACCCTTTTTTCCCGTAGAGATTACGCAAGGCAGAGTCACTCGGTCGGACGACATGTGCTGTTTGTGAGACCATGCAGGGCTTAGACAATCGGCTGAACTGCAATTTTGATACGCAGCCTCCACCCTGGCTGAATAAGGAGGGAGTGGAAAACTAAAAAAAATTATTTTTCATTTTGCAAAATATTGAAATACCCTAGAAGAAGTGATTCTTAGTAGCTTTTATTTAAATGGCCACACTTTACAATCAACTATTAAAGCATGACTGCAACAGTCACCTCAGGAAAGTACTGCTCAATAGCTTACATTTGAACAAGGATTTCATCCAGAAAGTAAAGACTTGGCCACCTTATAGAGCATAATAAAGAGGACTAGAGGTAAGTACTTCTTAACTTTTCATCTCCGTGGTCACACTTTTGGAATTCATCCACAAACTCTAAAGTCAGAACCACCTTGCAAAACGTAATATACAGCCGACCACTGAAAAGTACTCCTCAACAATAGCTTTCACTTAAATCAGATCAAACTAGGTTTTCATCCACAGACGGAAAAGTGAGACGGTATTACATAATGAAAACTATGACCCTTGTCAGTGAAGAGATGAGCACTACGAGGTTTAAAAGAACCGGCCAATCAAAACTAAGAGCTAAGTATCCCTTCGTCATCAGTTGGAATTTAATAGATCTTTTAATACTACTAGTAAGACGTCCTTTTCTTTCTCGGCTGGCAAAGAGAGGGTTGTCTATTTTTATTCTCCAGCAGCAGGCATTTCACAATTGATTGGATGAGATTGAGCATGATAGCCGAAGCCGAAGGCTGAGGCGGATGTATTAAACCTCAGCCTTGTTAATTCTCGCTATGGTGCGAAAGCCGAATTCAACAATTGTTTTATTATGTACCTATTTTAAGCGTTTCCAGAGACAAGAGCGTACACAAGAAACTCGACACTCAACGACACATCAACCTGTAAAACAACTCTAGTTCTAAGCTGGCAACCTTTTGCTGACTGTAAAAGTAAAACATGGAGTTAAAAAGTATGTTCACGATACATGCATTAAATTGAACAATTGTCCGCAAAATGAAGTCACTTCAACTTTTCTCTTTAGGAATGACGTAACCAAAATAGTGCCAGCGGGAAATTAACAGCGTGCCCGTACTCAATTAAAGCTAAGACAATGACAGTGTCTGTCCGATTTAATTCATGTAACTGAGTTATTACTACAGTGCAAAGGAAAATGTTTGTCATTTCTATGTTGCTTTTCCTTCACTAAAATAGTTAATCTGTACAGCGTAATATGGTTTATTTGTATTTGGTCTTTTGCGAAGCATGAATTCATTTTGTCGGTGCTCGTTATTGAGCGGTTTCTTGACTGGGTGTCGAACATAAAGGTACTATTACTTTGGTTTTGATTTACCAAGCTCCGTGATTGGTTCAAAGTATTTTCACAATTTCTCACACTTGACTTGCTCACACTCCTTTTCCTCCGTTTGGCGACATTCGCATGTATTTTCTCAGATGGGAGAGGGGGCGCCTGTTGAATTAGTTTCCTCGTGTTCAGGCCCTTCTGGTTGAGAAAACGAGAGATGAAAAATTTACCAAGTAATGTGTACAACCGAAAATGAAAATTTGTTAGCCTTCGTCATGTATCCATCTTTGATTCTTCTTCGTCTTTTTTTTTCCCAGATGTGTACGGCCGCGAGCTCTTAAAGGCCTGACACACGGTGCAACATTGCGCGGAACAACTCCAGGGGTGCACAAAAGGTGCAAACTAGAAATTGCTGCCACGTGTGTCCGGAGGCTCGCTCGGCCGCAATCATCAGAAAAGTAGAATTGTGGGGTATTCACACCCTGCAATGTTTCTGCATGTGGATGACAAGTGACTGAACAAATGAATTATTGGAGAATTTTGATATTATTAGAGTACTTAATTCCTTTCTGACGGGAGACTTGTGCGAAACGAGAGAATTGTTTTGCACAGGTTCTAAGCCATCTTAAAGCCTGGTGAACAAACATTATTACAATCTATGTATAAACTGGAGAAAAAACCTGAGCACTACCTACTAACTGAGTTCAAAATGGAATCAAACAGTTTATGGCAGCTTATAACGTCAGTAATTCGTACAATATACAGTGAAAACCCGACTTAACGAACTCGGCGGTTTGTTCTTGTTTGTTTTGTTTTGTTTTGTTTGTTTTCTTAACATATATCTGATTTGTTAGTTATAAACTGATGTAACTGAATTCTTTTCTAAAATTATTTCAAGCAAAATGTTTGTTGTATCCCATCTTTTTTCCTTCTAGAAATAGTTAATTGTAACACTGTAATGTCGCTCAAAAGAAAAAAAAAACAATCCCCCCTCTTGTGTTTTCAAAATGGGAGTTGAGATCTCTTGGCCTTGTACATGTGTTTCTAGGGTAAAACGTAAATCCACTTGCTTAGAGAGAATTTCAGCAACAATAAAATAGAATTTGCTCATTGTATTAAACTTACGATATCTAATTGGAAACATTAAGTTTCCCAAGGTTCGTTGGTTGCATCTGAGTTGCTTATTTTATCGCGTTCATTGTATATTGAATTGTCACATGCCACTACATTAAAATTTTCCGTGTAGTTTGGGTTTTCTTCAAGGGTACCTACGGATAAGGGGGTTTCTGTAGGTTTCCCAGCGGTTCTGTACGGATGGAACAGTGTTTGTGTTTTCTCTCTAATGTTGTCGATCTCTCCAATTTCCATGTTAGTGTCGGCTCTTTAATTTTTCACAAGAGGATTTGCAAGTTGTTGCAATTCCCGAATAATTTCACTCATGGTAGGGCGCGCTTCGGGGTCCCTCTCAACACACCGCTGAATAAGCCCTCGAAGAGCACCTGTCACCCGGCCTATTTGAGTATGGCGCTGCCTGGGATCCGGTTGTTCTCTGATGCACATTTCACACAGCAGCACACCGAAACTGTACACATCCACCTGATAGAATGAAACAAAAGCAACGTTGATGTGAGTAATAAACTTTCACATATCCCCTAAATTATCTACTAACGTATTTAGTTACTTACTTACTTGATTACTCAATTACTTAATACTTTATTTATTTATTTATTCATTTATTTATTTATTTATTTATTTATTTATTTTGTTTATTTATTTATTTATTTTGTTTATTTATTTATTTATTTATTATACCTTTGGTGTCTGTTGAGGAGTGAAAGCCTCGGGAGCGGAATATATTATGGCCCCTGGATTCACTGTCATGCCTTGACGCATGAAATTAGCAGCTCCAAAGTCAGACAGCTTAGCTCTCCAAGACTTATCCCGTCTCCATAGCAGCACGTTTGCACTGCTGATGTCTCGATGCATGATGGGAACCGGCTTACAAAGATGAAGGTAGTTAAAACCTTTGGCGATATCCAGAGAAAGGCAGACTATTTCGTCGTGATTTAGTGCGCGCTGTTGTAAAACGTGCCGTAAACTGGTGTCGAGTAATTCAGTAACAAACAACGGACTGCTTTCGTCGTTCGTGGCACCAATGAACTGTAAGAGATTGGGATGACGACCGCGCGACGCCATGCTCATCTCTCTTTTAAAAAGTTTACGATTATAATCGGACATAATCAGTTCGTGGATTTCATTCACCGCAATTAATTTTGGCAACCACGAAACGTTCCTCACGAACAGCGCCCCAGACACCTGTACCCAGAAATGTTTCGCACAAAACAATTTCCTCCCGTTGGATGATCCAGTCGCGTGATTGACTACCTTGGCTCTCAGCAGATGGCCCTTCTGCTGCAGTGGACAGGTGTCTATTTCTTTCTCCTTCAATTTGCAGTTGCAAGTTGTTCCTCTCTTCGACCAATGCTTCCAACCGCTGTTGAAAAGAATGACTTGACAACTGTTCAGTTTGCAATCTTTCCTCCAGCTCAGTATAAGCAATCCTCGCTTGCCCTAATTCCGCTTCCACTCTAGTTCTTTCTTGTCGCTCTCGTCGTAATGCTCTCTCTAGTTTATCAACAGTTCTTTCTTTTGCCTTTAATTCCTGACCTGTCGTTTTACGCAAATGCATTTCTTCTTCAATTCGCAGTTGCAAGTTGTCCCTCTCTTCGGCCAACCACTGTTGAAGATACTGCCTCTTCAACTGTTGAGTTTGCAATCTTTCTTCCAGCTCAGTACAAGCAATCCTCCCTTGCCTTAGTTCCACTTCCACTCTAGTTTTTTCTTGTCGCTCTTGTCGTAATGTTCTCTCTAGTTCATCAACAGTTTCTTCCTTTTCCTTTGATTCCTGATCTCTCGTTTTTCGCATCTCGTAATCAAGCGAGCGACGCATCTGCGCAAGTTCAGTTTGTATTCTTTCTTCCTACTCGGCAGAACCAATGCTTAATTGGCGTTCTTCGTTATCCACTTCAGTAAGGCTGGCCCCTTTCGTCAGGTACTAAAGTACAAATACATAAATTGAAATACAGTGTGTAACAGCCTTGAAAAAATGCTTAAAAGTTCATATTATAACTATAATTTAATGGGCTTACTTCTTAATTCATGGCGCCCTGCTGTAGGGGGGGGGGGTAGTTATCCCTTATCCCTAAAATTCTGAGGGCAGTTATCTCTTTTATCTCAAATTACCGAGACTGTTATCCCTAAAATTACTTATCTTTGGAATTTGCCAGTAAGTACCAAATTCAAAGTAACGCGACCCGTGTTTTTTTTTAACGGATAAACCAAATACTGTATAACAGAACCCATAGTGATGAGAATGAGTCTGTTAATAAAGCCAAACGCAAACGTGATGCCAAGCGGTAGACCGAGAGAGCCTGGGAGCAGATTTCTTGAATTTGGACTGATAACTGGTAGCCGATGATGCAAATCATCGGCAAAAGTAACCAAAAGTATTATAACTAAGAAATCGAGGCTATTTCTTATAATCCCTAAAACTAACTCAGTTACCTCTCATCCCTTTAATTATTTGGTCAGTTATCCTTTATCCCTAGAATTATTTTGCCAGTTATCCCTTTCCCGAACCCCCTAAAAGGGCCTCACGTAAACCGTTACTTATTTCTCATATTTCAAAAACTACCATTTAGTTATTTTTGGTTTAGCTTTCTAATACTGAGGTGACCTTTTATTTGAATGGTTTAGCTTTTAACGAAACTAGCCTTACTTGCCCTCGTGTTTTCGTAGCAGGATACACAACTTGTGGTAAGGGACTCAATGTTGTTCGTTGATACCGTGTTCGTTTTGTTCATCTCTAGGGAAAGAAACTTAACACAGTGGAAAACCAAAGATGGGTACGAGTTTGCTGTGTAAGGTTGCTGCACAGCGATATTTTCGAGACCTCAACGCGCCAATCGAGTGTAGCGAACTCAGATGGAAGCTTGGTGTGTTTCCGGTAGGGGGCGGGGGTTTATTTACATCAACTCTCTGCAGGGTGTCCTTACTTTACCCCTGACGAGAATAGCAGACCATTTAGGCAGACTCCTGTTTTCAAATTACTATCAGTCTGTAGTCAAACTGTAGATAGATTGCCCTGGGAAAGACAGATCGTTTTCCCCGCCGTATTCCTTACGTTACCCTATCTAATAAAACCAACGGACGTATTTGTAAAACATATGACAGCTCATTCCTACCTTAACAGACTCTAACTCTCCTGTGGCGGCCTTTCTTGGTGCTCCTGTAATTTATAAAAGACACACAACTTTTAGCACGAACAATCGCGCGAAAAATAACGATGAATAACGGTATGGTTATAAAACTAAGCTGAAGACCTTTCTTTTTAAGCGTATTTTTAATTGACACTGTATTGTATAATTATTTTGTTGTTTAATTGTAAATATTGTCAATATTATTATTGATACTTTGTAGCTTAAAGACCTTTCTTTTAAAGTATTTTTAATTGGTTTTGTATTATTATTATTATTATTATTATTATTATTGTTATTAGTAGTAGTAGTATTAGTATTATTGGTACATATTGGTGTTTTGGTACAGTCTGATGAAGAAGTTGCAAGCCTCATTTTTACAATTCTCATCACCACGCTTTCTTTGGTTTTTAACAAAATTTGATTCCTACAGTCTAACTGGGAATTATCATCGGCTGCCATCTTTAATTTGTGTCTGTTTTTAATATCAGGTAGTTGCTTTCATGTTTACGGTTCACGCCATCTCTAAATACTAAATTTCTGTAAGCAAGGGTTTGGTATGTTAAAAATGTGGCAGTAGAAAGTTGATTTTTTTTTCATGTCCCACGGGACGTACCGTACTGTGACCTTCTAAGCTTCAACTTCTGAGTCGATTTCATGTCGTGGTGTGGCCACAGGTAGCCCAAGCTCACGTCTCGAGAAAGCGATAAGTTAATTATTTATCGGCATTCATGAAAACGCTGTGTAAGTCGGAACTTACACGGCGGTCGTTGAGAATTTGGACGCTTAAAGACATTTTTGTATGGCGAGTAATAAATTATGAACGGAGTAACAGAGGTAACGTGAAAAACTGTAAACTATCCCAACCCACTTAAAGACACACAAGAGGTGTGTTTGTTTTATTTATTTTAAGGAATGTGCGCTGAAATTTTGCTTTATTTAAAGTTTGGATTCTACAATGTTTTACTCTCCAGATAATGTCTTAAGAACGTTCAAATTCTCAACGGCCACCGTGTCACCCAACACTGCTTTCGCTAAAAGGTCACGTTCCGTTCATGAATGATAAGTAAAATTTAGCTCTTTCTCGAGACAAGACGTTGGGCTGCCTGTGGTACGGCGCTCGTTGTGCGTTTTTCTCAAGCGTTGCATTGGCTTGTTGTGAGCACACGTGAAGTTTGTACAACAAAAATGCTGGGCAACTTCTTGAATTTTATCTTGAAGCCTATTTTGTCTTTGGGTTTCTTCAAATATCAGCTTGGTGGTTTTCCCTTTCGCCCTGCAAAACACACTGTGAGCCGCTTCATCCTTTCAGGACGACAAGGTTATGCCATGAAAAGTCCATGAATCCTACGTTTCATATTTGTTTTCCTCTCTGTTGTGCTTTTCACAGTGAGGCAAAGCGTACAATGTAAAGTTTCAAACTAAGCTAAACATTTGAATCATTGGGCTTCATCTCGAACGAATCCCACAGGCCTCGCGGAATGACTTGTCTGTAATTCACATCTGGTGGCATTTTGCTCTCGAGATTGGCAATTTCTGCACGAGAAAACCTCAACAACTGAAAAATAAACATTATGTTTATCTGTTTCTCAGAAGTATGTGATATATTCACCTGATACCGCCACCCTCGCTCCGGGTAAATAACCCTTGTCTTGTTCAAAGTCTGTATAAGAATTTTTCGAGACTTCTTTATGCTTCTTATTATATCACTAAGGATGCCACTGATTTAGTTTTAATTTTTAGCTGAAGAAGGCCGAACTACGATAATGAAACGTCAAGTGATTTTGATAGAAAATCGCTAGTGCGTGAACTTTTTATTTTATTTATTATTTGTTTTATTTACTTATTTATTTATTTATTTATTTATTTGTTTATTTATTTATTTTTTAATGTGTTCGTAATGCTTCGTTGCTTTTCCAAAGGAGTGATTTGATTCATTTGTGGTTGACTTGCCTGAGTTATTTGAGTTCACACTTTCTTCGTTTTCAACCTGGTCAACGAGTTGAGATTTGCTGTTCTCACGGCTTTGAGATCGGTGTGCCTCTCTCTTCATTTCATTGAGTTCTACTGTTCCATTGGATTGATGTACTCCACGTTGCAAGCAGGCACGAGATTCTTCCACCTGTTTAAAAGTTCCTGACACGGTGAAATCCTCGCTAGATTCAATCCACGTGACACCGGTTTCGGCGGCGATTTCGTTCAAGAGATTTTTCTTCTGTTCTCGTGAGAGATACCCCCCAAATTCCAAACAAAGCTCTGCCGATACCACTTCAAAGACGTCTTTATGGACCTAAAATAAAGGAATTCATAGGTTTGGCAAATCGATTTTATATCATCGGCAACAATTTAAAAGGCGCCTTTTAACTTTCTGTATATCAAAATAATTAATTTCGCGCTTAAAATTTGATGTAAATTCGAAAAATATCCATCAATGCTCTCCGGTGGGGGGGGGGGGGGGGATAGTTAAATTCTTTATGAAATGGGATGTGTTTTAAAAAAGGAAGTTAAGGGTTAAAAACAGATT
>Ga0126336_10001651_pt1 | contig 11990 bp, 6 predicted proteins | sample SidCmetagenome_FD_92530 | JGI IMG/M metagenome (GOLD analysis project Ga0126336, IMG submission 92530) | Coral microbial communities from El Islote,Puerto Morelos, Mexico - Siderastrea C C metagenome | ecosystem: Host-associated > Invertebrates > Cnidaria > Coral | place: El Islote,Puerto... | reverse complement strand
ATTTGAAGGAGTTCGTAAACGCGAGCAGCTAAATATGGCGATGACAACCAATACATTTGTAACAACAGCGACTGGAGCACTGATGATGTTGATAATGGCTGTTATCAGGTTCATTGTAAAACGTTGCGAAGCTTGACGGAAATCAGGATCAGAAAGATGAAAACAGTTCGAGCTGGTGACGTTCACAGAAATGTTGGTTTCCATTTCTTGCGTCGAATAAATTACGTCTCCGATCCCTGAAAAAAGGCATTATAATGTTAATTCAAGCGAAAAGGAATTTTTTTAGGCGTAGGTCTGTGTAAACTGGGTCATTAACCAATTATTGTTTCCTTTATACTTTTATATTACTTATCATTTTTGCTGATCGGTAGACATTCTGTTATACTGTGATTCCCAATAACAGATCTTACTTCTTCTTGTGGCATCAAAAAATGATTTTTTTTCAAACTCCTAGCTCACAGAGGCTACTTAGTAAGGGAAGGTAACGTCCCTCACGAGCCAAGGAGGCCCACACGGCTGGAGCTTAACCCGGTTTCTGTAGCATGAAGCAACTGACAGTATTGCTACTCCCTCGCTACTGTGTGGAGAGAGACATTGTGTAGAAAGTTTCTTATCTAAGGAAACAACACGATGGCAGGGACTGGCCTCGAACCACCGACCTTCATATCCTGAAGTCCAATGCCCAAACCCCCTCACCACCGCGCCCCCGCAGATAATACTTTTCAACTCTAGCGCAAATGCGAAAAAGTATGTGTTTTCCTTTTTACCTTTAGTAATTCTCACGAAAGGTACATTGCAAATGATTTTACCAGTGTTTTTCTAACAGAGAAAGCTTCCTCTCACGCCAAAGTTTTCCCGGCTTATCATCATTATGCGTGCAGCTTTTCTCTTTCATATTTAAGCCACCGAAATGTTAAGGCTAAGCAATAGTAACCACAAATGTGACATTAGACACGATGCCCAACAAGTAAAATTTCAAGTAACATTTCATTTTTCAGCTTAAGTCGAAAAGCCTGTTTGAGGTCTCTTTTTAATTCTTTCTAAGCAAAAACTGTTTCACTGAACTAAATATTTGACACCTAAACATTTTTCAGTAACTTCAAAGCAATATTTTTGGAAACCTGACATTAGTTAGCCACCAAAATAGGTTAACAAGGAACCTTCGATTCGGGAAGAAAAAAGCATATTTCACTTCAGAATTAATTATGCTGCCACAGGGCCTATACAGCCCTCACCGTACATATCGGGTAGTATTAATAGTACTGAAATGGACCAAAAGGATTTTTAAAAAAAACTTATTCGGGTACTTTGCCATCGATATCCTCCTTTTGCTCGCGATTGTATTCTTTTGCATAACTTACCTTAATGACAATAGCTTTGTAGTGGCTCAAACGAGGGAACAAACCGTCTGCATCAATTAACAGGATATAAGAAAGACTGTTTCTGCGTTGTTGAATAAAGATGAATTGCGAAAAATAATTGACAGATCAATAACTATAATATTAACGATTAAAAACACACATTTGACACTCGATCATATTCAAACCTAAAAAATCTAGTTTTTACGCTGATAACAAGCAAACAGGATGTGTTCAATACATCGGTTACTGGATTCAGAGGGGTTGTTGATTAAAAATAAATGCCGAGTTCAAAGGATTTAAAACATTTTTACGTGATGTTTTTTTCATGTTTTTAATGGAAATTTTAAAGGACAGCCGATTAGTAGCTCAAAGATTGCAGTCAGTTCTAATTAACAAAACTTGTTGCTAATATAGGATGTTGCTTGAGACGTAAGCCTACAGACGACTCTGAAAAAAGTTCTAAATTCTTTACATATTATACAGCTTTGTACATCACCAAGGTTTAAAAAAAAGAACCAAAAAAAATAAAATAAATAAATAAAAACGAAAACAAAAATAATCGCAAATCTATGAGGGGGCGACTAGGGGTATGCAAATCCTCCGATTCTTGCTATTTTTGGCCCGATCCGTCGATCCGACGTTATTTTCGTTCAAATCCGTATCCGCGTTACTTAAAAACTTTCCCTGGTTTAAATATATTGCATATTGGTACATATTTTTCTTTTTCTTCTACAGTATTTAGAATTTTCCCGAAGTTTTCTGTTTTTGTTGGTGTTTTAGAAAGTAGCATTATAGCATTACAAAATGAATGAATAAATACTTTCACAAGCTGCTCTGCAATCGCAATTACTTCTGGACTTCAGAAGTTTTCGCGACAGCTTCGTAATTTCTAGCACAAAAGAAAGTTGGAAATTGGTATGTTTCTCAGACTTCAGAAGTTTTCGCGACAGCTTCGTAATTTCTAGCACAAAAGAAAGTTGGAAATTGGTATGTTTCTCCGCACAATTCAGCTTTGCACCATCAAATAATCTGCGAGCATAAAATAAAACCAAATCGACAGTGTAACGATCGATTTCCGATAACCAGTGATAATTTAGAATGCAAGTATTTGGTATGGCGTGTAAAGTTTTTTTAATATCTTTAGATACACCACTTTGGCCAATCTTCTAGCTTATAGCACGTTTTAAAGTAAGCAGTACTCAACTTTTCTTTAAGAATTACTTTGCTTACCGGCGAGTATTTTCCACGGTATCATCTTGGACCTCTTAAGTCCACAATCTTCAATTTTTTTAAAATCACAATTACATTTTGTTCTCGACAAAATGCCCACTAGAACCTAGTCATGGGCTTTTTGACCTTTCCAGTTGTCAAAAAAGAAGGTTAAATACAAACTGTATTTATTTTGCAATTTAGATATAGTGTTTTATTTGCTAATAGTTTGAGTCGCAGTTAATCCTAGCATTAAATATTTGGGGGCAAAAATGTGCGCTACATTCATTTTATCGAGTCCCGATTGATTTGTAAAACTAGCGTAATGGTCCACCGGATGTGATTACAGAAATTTTATACCGAGAAAAAAAAAATGAAACTGAAAAAATCAGTTGACAAAACATCAAAATATTGATCAAGGCCGACAGAAAATTAATGATCGATCCACAATCCGAACTTCTAGACATACAGAGTGTGGAATCGGGGCAAAAATTCCTCGATCCACGGTATTTTTCAAATCCGCGAATTCTCTTAATTAATCGCCAAAATCCGCACTCCGCGCGCAGAAAAAGGCCAAATCCGCCGAACCGAAAACCTATTCATCCTCCCTATCTAAGGATAAGTTACTGGCTTTGGTGGGGAGATGTATCATTGTAGGAGCATTGTATAAATAAAATTGCTTTCAACCGCTTAGTTATTTCTCCCACAAAAGTATACCCGTAGAGAAAAACGACTCAGATTGCGGCATCTTACTCATCGTGAAATTTGTTCACAGGTGCATTTGGTAAGTAAACATGGAAAAAATTTTTATCAAGTTGAGTGAAAGGCAATGAGCTCATCTGTCCTTCTCATAGATCGACTGCAATATCATCCCATGAAAACTGCGCTTTTTTTCTTTATAATACAGGACATATCAAATAATTAAAATTGTCTAAACAAAACGTCACACGAATTATTGTTTTGAGTTCCTTTGCAAAACAAACTGCTGCTTTAAACTTTGCAGCTCAAAGCTTGTCTTTAAACGCCATAAGTCGTGCAATTACAAAATTGGATGTATTGCTATTTGGAAACTGCCATGTCAAGCACAAAAGTAATTGAACGAAAATATATCTAAAAAAACAGTTCAAACTACATGGTGTTACGCTACCAGGCATATAAAAACTTCGGCCAATTTTTGGATCCACTTCAATTTTTCATTTTACCTTTAGTTATTCTTATGGCAGATACATTACAATGATTTCATAAATGATTTTGAAACAGCAAAAGGCTGTAACAAATTTCTTCGGAAAACGCTTTCTTCGGAAAACTTAATTTTCTGTCCATTGTTAATTGATTCGTAAAAATTGTCCACAGTCGTGTCCCAGCAAGCTGAGAGGCTGATTCTCAAAAATCAGGCGAACGCGCGAAAACAAAAAGACTGATACTGACTTGCCCTCAAAACGAGGCAGTGTAGCGTAAAGGAAAAATAAATTCCCTGTCTTCGCATTCAAACGTTTCGGAGAGGATTTGTTTCCTCGGCGGTCCACATGCAGTAGAAAAAGTTCCCTTATGGGGCTTTTGACTACGAATGTATTTAGATTGCTTAAGGCCCCCAGTTCTTAAAAAAGTCTTGATTTATTTCACTTATTTCGGCTCAGGTTAAGAATTCTATAAAAACTATTTAAAATATTTCGCAAGCACTTGTTTTAAACGACCACTGTACGATGATGGACGTGATAAGCTGACGCCCTGACTCGGCAACATTTATACGGTTATTCAAGAAAGTTTCACGCACTATGCTAAGAATGGCAAAAAATCTCAATGCTTTATAACATAGTAATGATTTGTATGAACAACGGCAGACAAAAGTGTAGCTTCTTTTATATTTTCTCTCACGAAACCTACAATAAAATCGATCGACCGATGCTTGAGAATTTGTTAGTCCTCGATGTTAAAGACCAGAGTTTTTTTACTAACTTACCTTAATGACAGTAGCTTTGCAGTGGCTCCTGATCAAACGAGGGAACAAACCGTCTGCATCAATTAACAGGATATAAGAAAGGGTGTTTCTGCGTTGTTGAATAAAGATGAATTGTGAAAAATAATTGACAGATCAATAACTATAATATTAACGATTAAAAACACACATTTGACACTCGATCATATTCAAACCTAAAAAATCTAGTTTTTACGCTGATGACAAGCAAACAGGGTGTGTTCAATACATCGGTTACTGGATTCAGAGGGGTTGTTGATTAAAAGTAAATGCCGAGTTCAAAGGTTTCTTAAAACATTTTTACGTGATGTTTTTTTCATGTTTTAAATTGAAATTTTAAAGGACAGCCGATTAGTAGCTCAAAGGTTGCAGCCCACACACAGTTCTAATTAACAAAACTTGTTGCTAATGGAGGATGTTACTTGAGACGCTAGCCTACAGGCATCTCTGAAAGCCTTCTAAATTCTTTATATGTTATACAGCTTTGTACATCCCCACGGTTTAAAAAAAAGGAACCAAAAAAAAAATAAAACCGAAAACAGAAAACAAGCACTTAAATTTAAGGATAAGTTACTGGCTTTGGTGGGGAGATGTATCATTGTAGGAGCATTGTATAAATAAAATAACTTTCAACCGCTTAGTTATTTCTCCCACAAAAGTATACCCGTAGAGAAAAACGGCTCAGATTGTGGCATATTACTCATCGTGAAATTTGTTCACAGGGCATTTGGTAATTTTAATTAAAAGCATGGTGAAAATTAAAAGCATGGTGAAAATTTCTATCAAGTTGAGTGAGAGGCAATGAGTCATCTGTCCTTCTCACAGATCGACTGTACTATATCCTTCCATGAAAACTGCGCTTTTTTTCTTTATAATCAAGGAAATACCAAATAATTAAAATTGTCTAAACAAATCTTCACACAAATTATTGTTTTGAGTTCCCCTGCAAAACAAACTGCGGCTTTGAACTTTGCAGCTCAAAGCTTGTCTTTAAACGCCATAAGTCGTGCTATTGCAAAATTGGATGTATTGTTATTTGGAAACTGGCATGTCAAGCACTAGTCTTTTCTCAGTCTTGCATAACGCTTTAAAAGTAATTGAACGAAATATGTGTAAAAAAAACGCTAAAACTACATGGTGTTATACTACCAGGCATATAAAAACTTTTGCCAGTTTTTGAATCTACTTCCATTTTTCATTTTACCTTTAGTTATTCTTATGGCAGATACATTACAATGATTTCATAATGATTTTGAAACAGCATAAGGCTCTAACAATTTTTTCCGGAAAACGCTTTCGCTTAAACGAAAGTGGCCTTTCTTCGTTGTTGAATAATGATGAGTTGTGGAAAATACATGACAGCTAACAAGCTGTAATATTAACGATAAGAACAAAATTGACACTCGGACTTTATTGCGAACAAAAATGTAACTTAAACATACTTGAGCCTAAGAGAAACTAGTAGGTTTTACCCTGGTAAATATCGTGTCACAGTGGTTATGGGATTCACAAGAGGTTCCGAGGTTACTAAGAAAGTTTATCTCCCAGTTTCAGGGGTTTCTATATTTTTACGTTATTAGATTTGATTCATGTGCAAAATGAAAATTTTGAAGATCAGCCGGATAGTAGCTCGAATGATTGCGGTCCAGTACAGCTTAATTAAAAAATAATGCTGGGAATATTCTAGGAACGGGTCTACTGAAATACACTTTTGATAGAAAACTATTGACGAATGAAAGCGATGCGGTGCAGAGGGGGGAATTTGTATTCAAAATTTTGCTGCCATCAAAAATTAAATATGAATTATAAATGGCCAAAATGTTTTCCATATATCTAATTTGTTGTCTTAAAACAGAACAGAGAATTTGGCATTTCTATTTTTTTTTTTTTTTTGCTTAATGAAAAGAAGAAAAAAGGTTAACTGGCGTATTCTTTTTAAAAAAGTTGAAAGCAAACAAAATTTTGAGGCAGTGTTAAACAGTTTTGACATTTCGGCATAGAGCAATACTGCCTGAATTGTTGATAATTGGTTGCAGCTTTTTTGGAAAGATTTAGAAATGTTTTTGTGCCGTTTGCTTGGCCAAACAAGGAATATATCGTCTGATCAAGACATCACTCGAATTGTCGTTTTGAGTTCCTCCTCCGCCGGAAAAGGCCCTAGCTTAGATGTTTGCAGCTCAATGCTAATTCGCCTTTTAAAGCGCCAAGTCGTGCCTTTGCTAAACTGGATCTTTTTTATTTAGCTGATTTACCAAATGGCATGTCAAGCGGTAACCTTGGATTTGCATTACGTTTTAAATTAATTGACCGAAAAAGTGTGCGTAACAAAGCGTTAGAAAATTTACATTGTCTTATGCTACCAGGAAGATGAAAAATTCAACTAATTGTTGGATTCCATTCCATTTTTCATTTTACCTTAAGTAATTCTCACGGAAGGTACATTGCAAATGAATTCACAAGTGTTTTTTAACAACAATTGGCTGTTGAAAATTTTCTGAAGAGAAAACTTCCGCTTAAGCCAAAGTTTTCCCGGCTTATCATCATTATGCTTGCAGCTTTTCTCGCTAATATTGAAGCCACCGAGATGTTAAAACTAAGCAACAATAACCACAAATACGGCCTAAGGCAAGAGGCCCAACAAATAAAATTTCAAGTAACATTTCATTTTTTCACTGTAAGTCGAACAGCCTGTTTGAGGTCTCTTTCTTTTCAGGCAAAAACTTTTCCACTGAGCTAAACATTTGACAACTAAACAACCCAGTTGCAATAACTTCAAAGCAACAGTTTTAGAAACGTAACATTAGTTAGCCACTAAAATAGGTCAGCGAGGAACCGTCTATTAGGGAAGAAAAAAAAACATATTTCACTTCAGAGTTAATTATGCTGCCACAGGGCCTATACAGCCTTCACTATACATATCGGCTCGAATTAATAGTACTGAACTGGGCCAAAAGGATTAACCATTGACATCCTTCTTTTGTTCGCGATTGCATTCCTTGATATAACTCACCTTCGGACAATAGCTTTGCAGTGACTCCTGATCAAACGAGGGAAGGAACCATCTGAATCAATTAACAGGATATAAAAAAGTGTGTTTCTGCCTTGTTGAATAACGATAAGTTGTGAAAAATAATTGACAGATCAACAACTATAATATTATTAAACGACTAAAAAACACACATTTGACACTCAATCAAATTCAAACCTAAAAAAATTCTAGTTCTTACGCTGTTAACAAGCAAACAGGGTGTGTTTCAATACATTGGTTACTGGATTCAGAGAGGTGTTGAAAGATAAATGCCGATTTTCAGAGGTTTTTAAAACACTTTTACATGATATTTTTTCATGTTTTAAATAGAAATTTTAAAGGACAGCCAATTAGTAGCTCAAAAGTTGCAGTCCACACACAGTTCTAATTAACAAACGTTGCTGCTAATTTGGATGTTGCTTGAGACGTTAGCCCAGACATATCTGAGAAACCTATTTTTTTATATTTATTAAATAGCGTTCTACATCTAAAGGTTGAAGGAAAAGGACAATCCAAAAAAACCCAAAAGGAAAAAACAGGCACTTAAACTTAAGGATAACCTGCTGGCTTTGGTGGGCAGATGTGTCATTGTAGGAGCATTGTTTAAATGAAAGAGCTTTCAACCGTGCAGTTTTTGAAAAACATTTTCGCTGCAATGTTTACACCTATTTCAAATTTTTACAATGGCAATATTAAATGTTAATTTTATAGTATCATAAAAGGATTTGTATAGTTAAAGATCGCATGTTCCACTGAAAGTTGTTTTATGAAAGTAAAGTTCTAAGAAGGGTTATTAATAGATCAATTATTTAAATGCCCGTCTATTTTATTGTTTATAATTCCGCTTCTCCAGCAGGTTGGAGTCAATGAGTTTCGACAGTTTTGTAAACTGGCCCAGAAACAAAACATCACCTTGTTTATCATCAAAAATGGCGGTTGATTACCTTCAAGCACAAAGCACAAAAGCGAAAACATTTTAATCATTTTGCTTGCACCTGCGTTTCTCAGTGTTTCTGCTGACCCCTGTGTTTGCGGTCGTGCTTGTGTTGCAATAAAAAACAGTCTTTAACAAATTCTCCAGTTTCAGGAGTTAACCTGATATCAGCATAATTACATCGCTCCAGTCCAAAAATTTTTTTTTTTCTTCTGACAAGAATTAAGACGCCATGACGCAAAGCCAGTCAATTTTCTGTTCATAATATTTGTCTCACTCAGCAAGCTTAATGGGAGGCTGATACACCGTATTCTCAATTGGTGGACGCGTGGAACTGAAAAACCTGGCGTAGGTTTCTTAAAAGCCCCGAACTTTTTCGGGTCGATTTCGGGCACAAAAATTCACACTGTATCTTGTAAACAAAGAAGTTTCTAAGCATGAAACTTCGCTATAAGTTAAACATTTCTTTCTTTAGGCTCAAGTTAAGAATTCTATAAAAACTGTTTAAAATATTTCGAAAGCACTGGTGTTAAGCGACCAATGTACGATGATGGACACGATAAGCTGACTCCCTGACCACAACATTTTTACAGTTATTCAAGAAAGTTTCCCAAACTGTGCTAAAAATGACCAAAATCTCAATGCTTTAAAACATGGTAATGTTTCATATGAAAAACGGCAGACAAAAGTGTAGCTTCTTTTATATTTTCTCTCACGAAGCCCACAATAAAATCGATTGACCGATGCTAGAGAATTTTTTAGTCCTCGATGTTAAAGACTAGAGTTTTTGTACGTGTTCTGTCTAAATTTGTCAGTCTTAAATGATCAGTTCTTCAAATAGATATGTCTGTTTTGCTACATTTTATCCAGTGGATAACAGGTATAAGACCTACATTGGCATGGATAACTTTACCCGCTGGATAGCCGCTGGATAACGCTATCCAAGCTTTGAACAACCGAGATGGTACAAGTGGATAAATTTTATCCGCAGGATAGGATTTATTCGCTCGGGGCCAGGTGTGTACGGTGTTTCATACAACGTGACTTTACCTTCTTCGTGTTTTTATGTAAAAAAAATGAAATAAATAAAAAAACCCTACATACAAGTTTGGATGTTTTACAACCCCTTCGGAAATCACAAACAGTTCTCTACCACAGAACACTGAAGCTTCGGTGTTTTGTAACCCGGCCCTATTCTGAAATCGCTATCGTTTAAACCTAACAGTCTATTACTTCTATGAAAACTTTAATGTAAAAATTTAGTTATCCTATTTACAGTACTAACACCAATGCCAATCTTAAATTTGATTATCAATTAAAAACACTTCCCATGCGAGTCTCCACCGGTTTACAAATGGAAAAAAAACACTTTTTCAAACTAGCTAAAATCTATGCGAATACCAATTACATTGAAAGTAAAAATGCCCTAATAGCTAGTTAAGAACTCCAGCTCCAGCTCCAGCGAAAATCTTCTAAACAGTCATAAGCACTGCGAAAGGGTACTCTTAAGCCCATAACGCTCATGTGAACAGATCTCAAAATCTCGAAAGATAAACTTGTTCTTAACCACGTGATCACTATGGCGTATGGTTCCCCGTCCTTTCTCCGTTCTTTCTTTCGTCTAGGCTTACTGATTTTTTAAATTGCGCAAAACTTTGAATTTGATAACATTTCGCGGATAAAATTTCACAACAAAACACATCTTAAATGGTTGTCACGACGAGAGTAGAAAACGGGATGTATTATACTAAGCTAATAAGTTTTAAATATCCTTCTTTTGATTACTTTTCGTTCTAGTGTGTTTTTGAGAACCTGAGGTGGACTCCCCGACGCTCTGGATGGTTGGCTTGGACACTTACTGTCACTTTGTTTTGCCGCACAAGTGATGCCAGAGAGATAGAGCGTATACAGGAAAGAGCTCTCACTGGATAGTTTATTGTGACAAGACGTCAAGCTACAGTAAATTACTAGACCATACATGGCTCTTTGTTCTTTACAAAATAGACGCTTGCAAGATAAAGGCATTCTTTTGTACAAGTTAAAGAGTAATCTAAGCCCCTAATTATATCTATAGTATTTCAAAGATAATAATCACTGATGTCATAGAATTATAACATAAAATTACATACATTAGGAATCAGCCTACTGCATTTTCTTTTAAGAGAAATACACATAAAGTAGATCCTTCTTTAGTACTCACAGACTCCAAGTGTGCCAAATGCCTTTAATATCATTCCTAAGGTATTTATTTTAAAGTAGTTATTTTCAAAATTTAATATATTTGAGTAATTCTAGTGTAATTAATTATTACAGACTCTTATTACTATCTTAGTGACCCACTCAGTGTTTTTTTTTTTACTGAAAACGACACGAAAAGACATGAAAGGGAAGGGTGTTTCATGCAACGTGACTCTACCTTCTTCATGTTGTCAACTGATGTAAAAAATATTATTATTGTTATTCTTCTTCTTCTTCTTCTTCTTATTTAAATTTAAATTTACAGTCTAATGAGGGTAACTCGGTTTGAAAGGCCGGTTAGAAGTGTCATCCTAAATAACTCTTCTACCGAATCCATTGGGCCTCGTTTGTCCTAGTCCCACTTGATTAATCGGAGAAGACATGAATGCCTTTGGTTTGTTGCGGAATAACCGCTTTTAAAAGCTAAATTTGTGTTTTAAAAAGAAAACGTTTTCCTGCCCGCGAGCATCAACTAAACTCTCAATCATGTGACCGCAGTGACACTCGATATTTTATGTTAAAATAAACGATGGGAAAGCTTATGTTAAAAATCAACCCGCGCAGCAGAACACCTCTCGCTTCCTTTCAGGAGCCACTTTGAGATTTCCTGCAACACATGCAGTTTTATGTCAAAAACTACGAACGAAAAAAAGTACTCTGTTGGATGTTAGACAGTGGAGAGGACAATCAATAGCTAATATAGCTTCGGGCCTTTTTATTTATTTATAAATAAATAAATGTAATGCTGCTATTTACTGCCTTGGAAGCTATTGATTGTCCTCTCCACTGTCTGATATCCAACAGAGTACTTTTCTGTTTTTGACATAAAACTTCATGTGTTGTGAACAATGTAAAGCGCTGTTTCAAAAAGCTGACTGCCCGATAGCGCTTTACAGCAAGTGTCTTTCAATTGTATAGCTTAATTACAAATTACAGTCACCGTATTGATACCTGTTCTGATGAACTTAGGAATATTATCTATATTTTTTCTTTGTATTCTTAACTTATTGTTTATCGGTCTTCGGTCTTTTTATTTATTTATAAATAAATAAATGCAATGCTGCTATTTACTGCCTTGGAAGCTATTGATTGTCCTCTCCATTGTCTGATATCCAGCAGAGTACTTTTTTCAACAGCGCTCTGATTTTTTGGCGGATCTGACGATTCTTCCAACAACAAATAAAAGGATTTGAGCACGAATTAAGGAAAGCCAATGATTCAGTCCAACTGTAGTGGTTGTAGGTT
>Ga0126336_10001650_pt1 | contig 11990 bp, 8 predicted proteins | sample SidCmetagenome_FD_92530 | JGI IMG/M metagenome (GOLD analysis project Ga0126336, IMG submission 92530) | Coral microbial communities from El Islote,Puerto Morelos, Mexico - Siderastrea C C metagenome | ecosystem: Host-associated > Invertebrates > Cnidaria > Coral | place: El Islote,Puerto... | reverse complement strand
CTAGTTAAAAATTGAAAACATACTGTGTGTTTGATGAAGTGACAGTTCTTGTTTTCAAGCAATAAATAACTAAATTCCCTGCCACCCTGTTTTTTTCTTTCATTACTAGTTTACCCTTTTTTTGACCGATTCGCACCCGCACGAGTGCCATCGTGGTAGTGAAAGTATAAAGCTCTGGCCCCTTCCGTTCCACTGCATGTTCGAAAAAAAATAACAACAAAATAAAAATGTTAATGCCGATACAAAAATAACAAAGGATGATAGGTCGAATGTTTGCAAGGAAAAGCAACCTGTGGTTTCATGATTGACCGTTTGTTTACTTTCCTGTGGTTTTATCTCTCAAAATTGCCTCGCATGTGATCGGTGGCTAGTCAATTGACCGAGCTTTTTCGTTCTTTGATTGAAATTATATCGTACTGTTTTGGTCTTAGCCTGCATTTTGTACTCAGTCTGCAGTCTGCAGTCTGCAATTTGTACCCAGTCTGCATTTTGTACCTAGTCTGCAGTCTGCAGTCTGCGGTCTGCAGTCTGCGTTTTGTACTGACCGAAACTTATGTCTGCTTAAGCTGAGCTTATATATTCTGGGACACTATTCTCGAACACCTGAAAAAAGATGTTTGGCGTGTCTTTATAAAGGCAGAAATACGAAAACGAAAGCAATACGAGTTCTGAACTCAATGCAAAGACTCGGTGGAACGAGCTTTGTTTAATCCTCGAACGAGTAAAATAACGCCAAAACACAACACGGGCAGCCCTAAAACGAGGAATTCGGAATCTGGCATCCGGAAAGAGAATCCGGAATCTAACAAAGAAGCATTGATAGTAATTCAAAGCGGACCAAACGTTATTCTAGCCTTCAAAATAGAGCTTTCCCAAGTACAATCGTAACAGCTTTGTCCCTTTGATCAAGATGATTTAAACGCAGCACATTAATTTTAATTTGTAACAGGTGCTCTCCTTGTAAAGCCCATAAGGGTCTGTTGAGTCCTCCTACTCCATAATAATGTGAAGATGTAATCAATACAAGGAATTGTAAAAATGGCTACTAGAGCAAAAAAAAAACAAAAAACAAACAAAACAAAAAGTGGAAGTGGAAGTGGAAGTGGAAGTGGAAGTGGAGGTTGAAACACGACTCAACTAAATTGTGGTTGACCCATTGATGAAGAGAGGGAACTCTCATGCTGTGATATGTTTGGGGGTTTAGATGTTCTCAGGCCAAGACTGTAACTTATTGTAACTCATGTTATTTGCTTGGCTGTCACAAACAGACAGGAAGTTAAAGCTCAGCCATATACTTGTCCTGCAGACATGGAGGTCCTGGATCGAGATAGGGTAAATTTTCTTTTAGAGTTCACTTTTGGATTGTACTGCACTTTGGGGGATTGAAACACCCCATATTTTGCCACAAAGCAAAAACAAGAGAAGAAAGAAAAGGAAAAGGATGATGAACAAACAAACGAACAAGCAAGTGAATAGATGTTTTAGACAAAAGATTTTAAGAAATAGATCCATAGACTAGAAATTTTCAAGAACTATACTAATTGGAGCTGGCCATCCATTCTAGAGTGTGGCTGCTGATATTCCACGGAAAAAAAAAAGCAAACAAAGAAACAAACAAAGATTTAACTACAAAACATTAAACACAAGAAAGATCTAGATGCCCTTAATCCCGAATCCACATGGATGTTGTTTAGCATGCTGTTTTAGTTTTGCTGTCATTATACTCTAAGATGAAAGACATCAACTATGATTTTGTTTTCATTTTATTTCAGGATGTCTTTCCTGATAAAGCAACAGAAAGGAAGATTCTGTCTCTTGCCATTCTGTGTTCAAATGATGGCTGTGACTGGACTGGAGAACTCAGGAATAAAGTGGTAAAAACTGTGAAACATTATTCATGAATATCTATCTTGATACCACTGCCCTTACCAAATAAGATGGTATGCAAGGCTGTGCTCTAAGAAGAATCTCAGGGTGCCCAAAGGCTCCCAACCATGAATTCTGGGGTGCCCAGCCCTTAAGCATTCTGCAAAAAATGAGTTTAACTAGTCGCCTGAAGACAAAAGTTAGTAGCCTGAGGCCCCCGGGCACTGCTAGAGCACAGCCCTGGTATGGGTCATATATGGCCCAACTATGGGCTAATGGTACGGGTTAAGCTATGGGTAATGTATGGGTTATATATGGAATTGATATAGTGCAGATTCTCCCATGTTAATTACCCCATATCTACCTCTCCTGAGCCTCTCCTTTTGTCGGGTGGTATGGATTTGATACAAATTTGGCAACAATCCAGATCATTGCCATATGTTGCAACCCATACCAGTTCCAGAAGATTGAGCCCATACTAAACCCCTATTGTAAATATGGTAGGGGCTCAATCATAGCCTATTTACCATAATTCATAACTGTTGTATGGGGGACAGTATGGGGCACCATCATTGCTCATATCAAGCCCATTATTCCATACCAAACCCATGAATAGATTGAACAGCGTTTTCTGGTTGGCTAGCTGTTTCATTTGCGGCCAAAGAGAAAATGGAAACACTGGTCCAGCAGGGCTACCTCACATCGAGGTATGCTATTTATGTTCCCAGATAAGTTTTCATTACATATTCGATGTTGTTTCCAGTGTTTAGGTTAATAGTTGCATTTTCAAACCATTCTTCATTCGTCTGTACAATTTACTCCTGTTCCACAACTAACCAGATCTGCTTTGTCGCGTCTTTGTCAGGAACGTTGTCGCTGAACTAGCGGTTGTAATTGTCGCTTTATAAGTTCTCTAAAATGACGGAATTGGTGGTTATGTCATAGTCACTGTCTTCCTTTGCAATTTAAATGAGTTTTGTTTTGGAGTTTTCACCATTGGCACATCTCGGCGGTCGAGAAAAGCATTGAAAATTGCATTTAGTGTCTTCAATAGCCCGTGTAGCAAGCGTTTCCGTAGGTTTTTTCCACCCATTCAAGGCATTTTTTGCTTTTTGGCGGCACGAAAATTGGGGCGAGTGTATAAGGAGAAGCGCTTCTCACGCCTTTTTGTGGTTGCATGCTAAATGTATGCATTTTTTATAACAGGTTCACTTGGCATCTTGCCTGTTCCAAGATGTCTTTTGTACGAATGACAACTGCCATGTGACATTAAAAAGAAAAGATCTCGATGAACATGTGACCATCAAATGCGAGTGGAGGATTACTCAGTGTGAACACTGCAGAGAGCCACACCCGGAGTGTTGTTTTCAGGTATAATTACATAGAATGAGCAATGCAATTTGTCATCTGATGATCGACTAATTTGTGATTAAACCATGGTTACCCCAAAGACTTGCTGTTGTCTGATATATTAAAGGACAACAAACTGGAAAGGTTTAAATTATCCTTAAGCAGGTTAATACATTAGACTACATCATTAATTTTATTTTGTCATCGCAAGTTTCTTCTATGCCAGAAAAAAACTGGAATCCATTTTCCGCTTCCATCATCATGATAATGTTCAATAAGGCTTGATAGCTACAGTTAAGGCAAGATCTTAGTTATAGTCAGAAATGATTGACAGCAAAATACAATAGTAATAATAATAATAGTAATAATAATAATAATCATAATAATAATAAAGTCTTTATTAGTCCACAGAGCCAGAACAAACGTGCGACTTTACAATTTAACAATTATAAGTAGTCAATTAAACTGGAGTTAAAGAAATGCTAATTAAGTACATTACACATAACATAAAATATTCAGAATAAACTGAAAAAGACATCTATTAATAAAAGATCTTTTAAAACGTTCAGTCTTAATTGCAGGTAGAGTGAAATCATGTCCACGATTGAGCAGTGACCTCTGCCTTTCAGGCCTCAATAGTTTGTAAAGTGCGTGACAGGGATTTTCAGTAATAATATTCCACAGCTTACAATCGCAGTCTTGTAAATGACATCAGATATTGTATATAGATTGCAAGTGTAGCCAAACTGAAAGGCTCACTGAAGAAAAACCTGTCAATACAATCGAGACGTTTGTTTTGAAGGGCCACTCCCCAGATCTCTATCCTGTACAAGAACAGGGAGGTAGAAAGAGGTAGAAAAAGCTGGTGATAATATAAGAGGAACTTTGTTTAAAGATTGCAAAGAGAAGACTGAGTCAGACAGTCAGTGAAAACAAGGATGTTAATTTCTTGTTACCCGCTGTCACTGTGTGGGAATCAATGTTCTCAAAAAAGAAACCATTTCTTGACACTTGCTTGTATTTATTTTTCTAGGCTCATATAGAAAAGTGTGAAAAATTCCCAGTAACTTGCCCCATTGAATGTGGTGATTTGATTCCCAGAGAAATGGTAAGGATATCGTTGTTGGCTTTTACTGACCACAGCCCTCTCATATGCTAAACTTTTACTGTCGTACAAGCAGTAGTGGTATTTGCGGGCTATTTTCTGTCGGGAAACTGAGGGTCACCAGTTTGTCAGGCGTAAGACTTTTAAGTATCACCCTTAGCAAATTCAATTTATATATATATTTATTTATTTATTATTTTTTATATAGAATTAATTTAAAAAATGAAGCATGTAAGGATATTTCTCCACTATTACTCCAAAACAATGCAACTGGAAAATATATTGAAAAAGATCTGTAAAAGGATATTCATATTTCTACAATCATTTGCTCCCACCCATTCTAAGGCTCCCACCCATTTCACTGGCTGTGGACCTTAAGCTCCGAGAAGAACAGGCAGGTTTCAGGAGAGGAAGAAGCTGGATCGATCACATTTTTTATGCTGAGAAACATTATTGAACAATGTACCGAGTGGCAGCGATCTCTGTATATGAACTTTGTAGATTTCGCCAAGGCCTTCGACAGCTTTCATCGGGACAGCCTTTGGCGGATTCTACGAGCGTATGAATCCCCTCCCACCTCATCGAGATCATCACAAGTTTCTACTGCAACTTTACCTGTTCTGTTGGTGACGGTGACATTCTGTTCAAAGTCAAGACTGGTGTCAGGCAGGGGTGTGTTTTGTCCACAGTGCTTTTCAACCATGTCATAGACTGGATCATGCGGCGCACTACAGAGGATAGGAACAGAGGCATCAGATGGACTCCCTTCTCTTACGTGGAAGACCTAGATTATGCTGATGATTTAGGGCTATTATCGCACACCCATTCTCACATTCAAGGGAAGACCCAGCAACTTAACATCTTTGCAAAGCAAGTCGGTCTCAACATCAGCAGCAAGAAGACTGAAATTATGGCACTGAACACCACCAACAGGAGCCCAGTCCAGGTTGAGAATGGAGATCCTCCGTATATACGGACAGGTTCACCTATCTTGGCAGCATCATCAGCAGTGAAGGGGGGCAGACCTGGACACCCAGAGCCGTCTCAACAAGGCCAGAAACTCTCTTATCATGATGAACATTGTATGGCGCTCCTCCACCTACAGCACTCACACCAAGCTGAAACTCTACCACAGCTGCGTCCTCACAAGTCTTCAATACGGTTCGGAATGCTGGCGACTGACCGAGAAGGATTTAACAAAGCTGTCCACATTTCACACCAAGAGCCTCCGCCGAATTCTGCGCATCTTTTGGCCCAAAACCATTTCAAACAAAGACCTGCTCAAAAGGTGTGCAACCGAATCCATGGCTACCTTCCTAACGAGGAGACGCTGGAGGTGGATTGGCCATGTCACCCGCCAAGAAGCCTCCATCACCAAGACTGCCTTGCACTGGACACCAGAGGGAAAGGGAAGGAGGGTCGTCTGAAGATCACGTGGCGGCGGACGGTGGAGAACGGCAGAAGTGGAGGGATCATGGTGCTGCCCTACACGCCACCCGACGTAATGGGCATGAGTGAGTGAGTGAGTGATTCTAAGGCAAAGCGCGCGTATACCGGTGGCATTTACTTTGTACCTGTGTGAAACGTAGTGAAATGGCCGGTCCCCGGGACAGGAAGGCATGATGTAGTTCCCCTGAGCTCTCCCGCCTCCTTTCTAGTCAAGTCAACTCTCCTAGGTCTATCAAAGAGGACACTCACAATGCTATGCATGACAATCTTTGATTGGCTTCTTATATGTTTACCAAAAAAACTGTAACAGGCGGTGTTTGACAACCAGAAATCTTATGGGCAAAAAAGGGTGAGTAGCGCCGATAACAACAACAGGACTGGCTGTAAAGGTTCTTTTACCTTGCTGTACGTCTGTCATGCAACCGCACCATCAGTAACATTACCTCAGTAACTGCGGAATCATTACTTGACTTTTTTTCAGATTCAATACCATATTGAAAAGAAGTGTAAACTGAGCTCAATCTCGTGCCCTTATGCCCAGATGGGCTGTGACAAAAAGGTTTGTAGTTGTATTGTATACCACGTACAAAAGCGATGATTTAGCTATCATTGGGTACAACAAACATACAGTAAAGACCCGCGTATAAGAACCTAAAATTTAAGAACCTGTTAGGCTAAAATTTTCATTTTAAACCCCCTTTTCATAAGAACCTATTTAGCCTAAAATTTTCAATAGGCTCTTATTTTACAAAAATGAAGGCATCACAAAAAGCAACACAGCATTTTATGGACACTGCAGCATGAAAGACATGTATGCTAGTACTTTGGAAAGATAAATTTACGGTATGGTTATCATCTAAACTGTATTCTAGATAATTATTTAATACAGCAATATATTCCATATCACATATGCCCTGTAGTTATCTGTGCTGATCGCTAGTGTCCCTATCAAATTGAGAACCTATTTAAGAACCTGGGTAGCCTAAAATCCCACTAAATACCATTTCTATAAGAACCTATTTAGGCTAAGTTGGAAAAATCTGAATTATAGCGCCAAATATGTTTAAGCTTTATATTGGATTAATAAAGAATTCATTAAAAAATTTGCAAGTTTTAAACTAGCAAACAAGGACAAAAGGAGAAAGAAAAAAAATCGACTCTCTATTATATCTTGCTATAAAATATCTCTATAACGTGCTCTATTATATCTGAGAGATTCGTTGCCAGCTAAGTTAACGAAGATACGAACTTTCCAGCCGCACCATTGTTCAAGAAGTTAATCCATTTTTTTTTTTTAGTTGCAGAGGATAAACATGGAATCCCATCTTCAAAGTGCCATGGGACTTCACCTTGACTTGACTTGTGTGAAGCTGAAAAACACACAAGTTGAATTAAAGAATGCGCAAGAAACAATAAGACTGGAGCAAGTTGAATTAAAGAATGCAAAAGAAAGAATAAGAAAACTGGAGCAAGTTGAATTAAAGAATGCACAAGAAAGAATAAGAAAACTGGAGCAAGTTGAATTAAAGGATGCACAAAAAGCAATACGAAAACTGGAGGAAAAAGTCCACACATGGAAGATGGTTTGGAAGATTGACGAGCTTAGTAGAAAAATAAGCGAAGCGAAGACAGGAATAAAGGCAATAATAGAGAGTGATCTATTTTACACAGAATATCCAGGCTACAAACTGAAAGTATTGTTTTGCCCCAATGGCTTTGGATTTGGCGAGAATACTCACCTCTCGGTCTACATCGTTGTCATGAAAGGTGAATACGATGCTATATTACCCTGGCCTTTTAACAAGGGAGTAACGTTTACATTGATTGATCAAGAAGAAGATCTACTGAAACGGGAAAACGTCGTCAGCGAAGTCACTCCTGACAATACAAAATCCTTTTCTAGGCCTGAGGTGGAACAGAACCCAGCGTGTGGGAAGTCAGAATTAATATCTCATACAGGACTGCAAACAAGGCGCTATGTTGTGGATGACACTCTGTTTCTTCAGGTTGAAATAGACTTATCATGATCTGCTTTCCTTTCAACTGCTCTCCCGGGGCCCTTGGGCAAAAAGTCCACAAGTTTAAAACTCATGACGTAGCAATCTGCAGATCTGATTATTTGGTGGTTCTGATCAGTACGTTTGATTGGGGAAATCTGTGTTTTATCGAGACAAGAACGGGTTTTCTTGGGGACGGGGCTAGGTTATTGCAATCATATGCCTCCATGACGCTTATTTGGTGGTTTTAGGGGACCCTTTGAAAAATGGTGACCCTACCGATTGTTTTACGCAACAATTTTCAAGAGAGGTTTGGACATTATACGGATCAAAATACGCCATTTAAAAAGTGTAAACAAATGGGAAATTCTCGGAGTAAATTACTCGCATGGTAATGAATTTATTTTAGTTATGAAAAGTCTGTCATAAAGTTGGGCCTTTTGATTCAATTCACGCGTTTGAAATCTAGCTCATATAAAGAGGGAACAAAACACTAGGATCTACACTAAGTTAATTTCGCCAAATCAAAACATTTGGCGGTGAAAACAATCTTAGACTTCCACAAACTATTATATGAGAGATTCATTCAAGAGAAACCTTTCATCCCGGGCGCTTAGTTGGAGATCACCTTTCGACAAGTAGTCACGCAAATATACAGGTAACGCAGTTTTGTAAAACGCATTGCATTTCTTTACTGTACTGTATTGTATAATGCTAAAAATGCGAGGGCTGTAGGAGAATCCATAAGGCCCCTGCAAACGGGGAAACATTGCTGCGGAAACATTTTTACCCCAGATTGTTTCTTGGGCGCGCAAACGACTGAGAAACAATGTTTCCTTGCCAGTTAACCCAACAAAGATTTCACTGAAAGCAAACCTTGGCACATGCTCAATTTAAGAAACTGAGAGCCTACGTGACCATAGAATCTAGTCAATATTGTTTCCTAGGCGTTCAACGGGGGAAACATTTGTTGCAGAAACAGAATGTTTCTGAAAAAAAAAAATCAGAAACATTTTTTCTTCCTCGGACTCGGAAACAAAAAATGTTACCGCAACAAATGTTTCGTTCGCGCGCAAACGGGGAAACATTTACGGAAACATGTTTCCTCAGCATTGTTTTCGCAACAATGTTTCCTTGTTTGTGGGGGCTTATTGGTTTAATTCTAGCAACTACGGTTTGGTTTGAAGTTCTTGCGGGTTTTCATTTTTGCCATATATATTTTGCCCTACTTCGAGAACAGAAAAATGTTAAGAATTCTCCTCTTATTATCCTCTCTTGTTTTTTTGGAAGAATAAACATCAGTGTAGATGACTATTTTGTAAATCGATATTCGACTACAGCAGTAGTGCGGAGGCTAAACATTTGTTTCGGGCGCATTTTTGCGTCCGATAAACAAAAGAGTCTTGATTTCCTCGCAAATCGTAGCAACGATTTTAAAAAATCAACAATTGGAACCATGATTGTTTTTTAAGACTAGTTATAGAAGTGTATATATCTCACAGAGCTGAAGAGAACTAAAGCTCCTGTGAGCCTTTAACTCGTGTATATGTCATCCAGGCGGATTTAAATCCCTGAGATAGTCTATCGCTGTCAGGAGGGATAAAATAGACACCGTAATCCAAACCCGTGTGTTCAATAAGACAGCTCCTACTAGTGACGGCTGGCCGAGACCGCAGGATTAATGGCCCTCCTATATAGGAAAACGTGAGATCCTGATCGCGCTTAGTGGGTTCACTGGCCAGAAGACCACCCTTATCAACTGTGATAGTGTAGGTCAAAGAGACTGCCACGCCCTTGGTTGGATCCAGAGACGTGCCTTGGAATGTTCCTAAGAACGGTCTGGCGTTTATCAGGAAATCTTTTACTTCTTTTTGGAGTGCAAATAAGGTTTTGTTTAGAGCGGGAAGGAAACTTAAGCCGAGTACCCTAAATATGTCGTAGTGACGGGGCAGACGTGTCTAAATAAAGTTTATAAATAAATAAAATAAATGGGAATTAGCAGAGGCACATCGACAAGGTGCGTCTACGTCCACTGTGTCCAGATCGAATTGGAATTTAGAAGAGTCTACCTACCTTCCTAGTCTACAGCAGGCAGGAAAGACGTTCCAGGGCTCACGTTGTCTCCAAAATAGGAGACCCACTTGTCCTGCGGTCTCGGCCCGTCGTCACTAGTGACAGCTGTTTTACTGAGCACACGGTTTAGAGTACGGTGACTATTTCAACCCCCCCCCCTGACAACCATGGACTTCCGCAAGGGTTTAAATCCACTTGAATGACATTTTCACCAGTTAAAGACTATTAGGGATTTTGAACGCGGTTTAAGCGGCCCTACGACTTAGCCGTGTGATTCGTAAAACAAGGGTACTAAATTTTTACTGGCAGCTGTGAACGAGCACAGTATTAGGTGTTAGGTATTAGGTTGTTCCAATAGTTCTACGTAAGAAAACGTTGTTGTTGTTCAGTTCCAATTCGGGGTCGATACACTACACATTACCTTAAGTCTTGCTTTTGCCAGGACTCGCCCAAGCCCACCAGTATCAAAGATCTCGTAAGCGACCACGTGATGGAACAGAAGAGAGTGGTCGCTTACAAGAACTTTTAGCATAAAGCTTGGGATTTGATAATGGTTACTAATAGCACTGTAGTAATAATATTAAATAGTAAATTATTGTCTATTACAGAAGAAGTTCGCCAATCAGGGGTACCTAACGGTTCGTTTCCGCGGAATATCTGTTCGGTAGGCATAAATCGCCCGAGATATTTGCATTTGATTGCAGTGAAGGCTAGAGATCAAAAAAGCAAAACATCACCTCAGACTTTTGTGACAAGGGAACCGATTAATTCCTATTGTTTTTGGAGGGACAAATGTGTTGTTTAGAGTGTAAAATAAGGTCAGCTTGCATTTTTCGGACAGTCATTAGCAGCTCGAAAATTCAGCGGATAGGATTTCGTTTCTTAAAGTTTTCTGCGGCATAAAGTTTCAGCTAAAAACGCCGAACAGGTCAACCTGTTTTAGCTTAGTACACAAATATGCCTTTAAAAAGTTCTGAAACAATCAAAGGAAGCAGAAAATGTTTCAATTATTTTCCTAAAATTTCCTCGCTGGGTGCCCCTGGTGAATGTACTGGTCAACGAACCATTAGCGCTTGTGTTATGTATTACTCAAATTTTCCACTTTAAATAAACATTTGACTGAGTTGTCGTTTACGATAACTAAAAAGCAAGGAATAAAGACCAGTCGGTAATTGACAAAAGTGGTTGCGGTCGTTTGCCGGAGGGGTCGCTTACAAGAGCTTTTAATTACAGATTAGCGTTTAAGTGACAATAGTAATAGTAATGATAATAATAATAATAGTAATAATAATAATAACAATAATAATAATAACAATAATAATTTAATAATAATAATGATGATGATGATGCAGGTGATGATGATGATGATAATAATAATAATAATAATCATATCTATAACAAAATGCTCGATTGTGATTGGTTCTCCGCGCGCCTATTTGATACGTAATTGGAGGATGATCACGTGGGTGTCCAATTACAGCTGTGCAATTTGAACGTTTTGTAATTGGATAGCTGTAATCGGACAGTTACTCTGCGCGCGCGTCAATCAGGTGCACTGAAATGGGTTCTTTTTATAGCTGTTTCTCCACGGCCTGCAAAACTGATAATTAAAATTATATGCCCGAAGGGCACGTAGATTTTCTAATGTCGCATTTTGATATAGATACGATTAATTAGTAACTGGACTTCGTGTCGTACACGTAACTGGACTTCGTGTCGTAATTTCAAATCGTCCTCGCGCTACGCGCTCGGCCGATTTAAAAATACTTGCCCGATTACTCCCTGAATTGTACTCCACTCAGTCCAATTACTACTACTACTCCTGCTGCTGCTGCTGCTACTGCTACTGCTATGGTCGCTTACAAGAGTGGTCGCAAGGAGAGCTTTGATAATGAAGCTCGAGGAAGGGAAGCAGACCCTGTTCTCTCACGCTGCACGCGAATCGCCCCTGGCAAGATTGCTTTGAGCGATAACTTTCTTTTATATTGAGAGAAAACAGTAGGAGTAGAAGCAACCAATTTTTGTTCTTGTAAGTACAGTCAACTCTTGTTACAATGGACACTTTATCGCGACCAAGATGTGGTGGCCGTAATAAAGAAAGTCCGTCATAGCGAGAGTTGTTTTTAGTAATTTCTCATTCTCCGGGACTT
>Ga0126336_10001649_pt1 | contig 11991 bp, 13 predicted proteins | sample SidCmetagenome_FD_92530 | JGI IMG/M metagenome (GOLD analysis project Ga0126336, IMG submission 92530) | Coral microbial communities from El Islote,Puerto Morelos, Mexico - Siderastrea C C metagenome | ecosystem: Host-associated > Invertebrates > Cnidaria > Coral | place: El Islote,Puerto... | reverse complement strand
CACGTGGAATTGATACTTCTTATACGCTTCCTTTTAGAATTAGAAAAATTCAATTACTGTATGTAACAATACAATCGCTTTGAAACGATTGTTTTCTTTACTAATTAAAACCTGTACAACTTCCAAGTTTCCTAATGCTAAAATGGAGAAATCAAAGCAGTGTTGTTAATCATTGTCATATTTACTTACATGCTGTGTTTGCGTACATCATGACATATTAAATATAGAAATTTGTGAAGTTTGTACAAGGGAGTCAGTGAATGAGAAAATATGAAATAATCGTACAAGACTGAACTGCAGATTAAACATGAATGAAATCAGTGATCAAAGTTCGATCAAAAGTTCAAAGTTTATTATTCAATTTCATAATTAAAATAAAAGGACTACACTATCCCTACCTATCCCTCAAATAGCAGCGGCTAGTCTGGGCGGGTAGTGTTTTACATTAATATTAAACGAAAGAAGTCAAGTAACAAATATACATATGGATATAAAGAAATTACAAATAAATAAAGATGCATGTCTAAATGATGTCTATACATTCTTAAAATCTTTGAATTACAGAAAGCAAGTCAAGTAATTATCAAACATAAAAAATATATACAAGCAGTTGAATATACAAGCAGTTAAAAACCAAATCCGAAAATAATTTTTGAGGATGTGATTAGTGGGGTGATTCAACTGATGTGATTACTTAAATGGCTTTATTTAAGTGCAAGAAGCTGGCAAGAGGGAAGTGCAAGAGAATGTCAGAGGCTATGATTACAAATTGCAAAAAATGCCTCAGCAATTTGATGCAGTGTGAAGAAATATACACCTCTGCAGAGCCCGTGGGCAATTTTGCAAAAGCCTTGTTGAATTACCATGATCACTACCAAAACGAAACAAAAAGCTGGAACTCTGCCTCTGGCTCTAAGCATGATCCGACGAGTTGTTTCACCTCAAACAGACAATGTTGTTGACGTGCTGGAAGAGCCTCAAGCCTCAGACGAAGGACAACCTGATACACCGCCAGTTAAAACTCGTCCAGTACTGTTTTCAAAGGGAGATGTAGTTGCTCTGAGGCACAACTGGAAACGATATTTGGAGCCCCTCTTCTTGGCAATTCCTGCGAGGACCTTCATCGCAGCAACGATGGCATCCTTGAACGCACCATGCATCTAAACTGGCTGGAGGCGTCAGAGGAGGATCCGCTCGTTTACACTGTCGGTAATGAGGATAACAAGAACTCATTTCAGTGCATTCTAGACATTGCATCAGTTGACCAGGATGGTGAGACATACATCCTAAGTATGGTGTTTATCTTATCTTTATCTAGTAAAAACGAGGAGCAGCGCCTGAAAAACTTTGCTAACGGGTCCAACGAAGATGATTCGGAGAGCAGTGATGCGGAAGGAACTGATGATGACAACCGTGAAGACGATGATGACCAACCGACACGCTTTGAAGCTGGGCGCAGCAGATCCGGCAGGAGAGTAACAAGATATTTATACCTAATCGTACCTATTTGGCACGCTTCGGCGGCTTACCGTACCCAAATTGTGAATTAGCCAATCAGAAGCCTTGTTTACTGTCATGATTTTCTACGATATCAAGTCACTGACCTGATATCCTACGATATCATGGACAGTTTCTGAAACTCGCACTTTTTTGCAGACTTTAGGGATGAAAATTACAACAGAAATACAACGAGACGTAAAACTACAACTTCGAGCCAAAATTTTACGCGGCTACACTTTTGTTTTCAACCATGCATGAATGATCATCGTGCACATTTATGACCATTTATATGCTTTGCATCCCTTACTAAAAAAGTTCATGAATTAGACAGTATCGCGCGAGTTTGTTTTGATTATTAATGCAGTAAAAGTAGACAAGAATATAAATGTCAACTAAGTGTCCTTTCAAGTGCTGATTGTGAAACCTTAAATTCTACAATGGAAGAAGTCGAACAGGAGAAGTGGATATCAATTTAATTCAGGTAAGCACCTAATGCTTTAGATAATTAGAACAAAGAAATATGAAGAAGAGTATTCTGTATTTTAGTGATATTTTTTTATGAAAGACAATTCGATCTTGCGTTGGCGCGATTGTTGTTAAAAGTGGCTACGTTTTTATGACATCGAGGCAAAATTATAAAGAGGGAATCTCGTGGGATTAACAATTTTTTGCGGGATCAGGGATCAAAAGAATAAGTTTAAATCCCAACCAATCATAACCGACAAACTGACATCCACGCGGGAATTCTTGGAAAACGTAGCCAAAGGAAACATCTCACGATTGCGAAGAGAAGTGCAGACGAGTAGCAAGCAGTAGTGGGAAGAGCGGTTATCTGCTCTGCTTCTGTTTCTGCTTCTGTTTCTGCTTCTGCCAGCAAATGTCTGGGCATGTGTTTCCACCATCGGATACCCGGCAGTTGTATTGCCAATATCGGCGAGGCTTGATTTCGTACAGTCAATATCAAGATCAATTGGTTGATTTTAATGAATACTGCAGAAACTATCAGCAGCGACGGGAAGAATGTAATGAACGCATGAAGACGCTGATGGAAATAGCTTTCTGTTTCCGTGTGCTGGCTTGTGCTATGAAGATGATTCAGGCAAAAAGTGCTGTTGCGCCTCGTCGATGTCCTGTATGCTGTATGGAGGAATAACGACCCTGTTGTCCTCATGCGCTGTTTTTGACCTCACTCCTAGTGCTCTTCAGTGGTCTTAAAGTTGGCATACCAATCCTGGGACTGGGCACCCTCGGCGCCGGATAGGAACGTGCACTCATGAGAAAATGTGAGTATTGTGTGCACAATGATTGTTGTGAGTGTGAAGAGTCTTCCCCTTCAAATTCTGCTCCTTTCGATGTTCAGCCTGGAGACAGCACTCCTTCTGCCGTCACTTCTCAACCAGGATCAACACGTACAACTAACTGCAATTCTGATGGCAGTGACGGTGAAAGTGACAGTGAAAGTGACAGTGACAGCGACAGTGAGAGGGAATCAGAGGAAGATCCTGACGCCTAAGAGAAACTTTTATCTGCTCTTAATAAGTCAAATCGACAGTTTTTGCTCAGTTCTTTTTCATGTGATCACTTGCCTTGTATAGACGCTTCGTTAACATTATTACCGATGGACATAATTATTTTCGCTGACCTCAGTTTCAAATTACATCCGTAGTCATGTCACAAACGAAACTAATGTCAAACATGGCAAAACACGTTTTCCTTGACGTAGACATAACGTAACTGATGCACTATCATTCAAACAAGTAGTGTAAGTACTGAAAAGTTTAGACCAGTTGAAATCGACGAAAGGGAATTAGCACAGGATAACAACGACACTGAACATACAAAAAGGGGAATTGAAACTAATAAGCTTGAGAAAAAGGGAGAAAAAGGTTATTAATTATTTCACCCTGCATGCATTGTTGTTAAACTTAAAATTAAAGTAATTAAAAAAAATTTAAAAATTTAATTTAATTTTAAAAAAACACTTAGGTGTAACGCGTGTGCGCATTTTTGGGTCAGCAAGAAAGGAAAGAGAGCCTTGTATTTTGATCCTTGTGCGTTAATTCGTTTGACTAAACTCTTTATCCCTATGCTATGTTTTTAGTCGTGATGCCCACGTAGCTCGCGAAAAATTGCATTCCTCAACAGGAAAAACATGGGATTCATTTTAAAAGTATATACTTAGTTACATTTTATACTGAGTTTGTTTATAACAGTGCGTTTGTTTCTAAGATAAATAAAGGTCATTTCAGTCTCTTTCCAAGAATTCTTAAGAAATTTATTTGCCGTACTCTTGGATTGGATACATTCAGCGCACGATAACAAGAAAACGACTAGAAAAAATGCGAAATGAAACGTAAGCTTGCATTTGCGTCGGGCTCTGTCTCACCGTAAAGGCCATATCCAGGCTGTTCATAAGCCCGGGCAAAGAAGGGTTATTGAGTTTTATTCTGCATGCATTGCTGTCAAAAAAAAAAACAAACAAACAAAAACAAATTGTCATGCACTCATTCTTAGGTCACCAAGAAATGTAAGCCGAGATCCAATTGTATTTTGACCGTTGCGTGCTTTACTAAAACTCTTTATCCCTATGCTACGCCTTTAATCGTGATGTCTGCGTAGCTTGTGAAAAAAATGACAGTCTTTAACTGGATAAACATGGGATACATTTAATTGATTTATTTTAATTTGCTTCTAAGGTAAATAATCAGGTTATAATTTCAATGTCCGTTGGTCTATTGTTAGTAAAATAAGTCGTTTTGTCTACATTTGTCTGTCTTGTTGTTGTCGTCAATAAGTCGTTTGTATTGTGCAGGTAGTTGTTGGCAACGGTTCAGTGGTGTTTGCTCTAAGTTAGTAAACCAGCTTTCCAGAGTGATTCGTTGATAGTAGTCCATACTGTAGGTAACGTATTCAGCAGAGTCCCAGTCGATTCTGTGGTTTGTTTTTAAATGCATGGTGCTCAGCAATGTCATTGTTGATATCACCATTCCTAGTCGCCCGTTTGTGTTAAATCAGTCGGACGTTCAAATTTCTGCCTAAATGCCAATTAGGACTGCTAAAACCTAATCGGGACAAACGCTTATAAAATGTACTGACGATTCACAATTCACTTGACTGTGATGATGACTTCCGCTCAGGTTGTCGAAACGTCGGGTCAAAGTTACCTCAAACAGTACTTCTCAGGACTACAATCACACGGACGATCGTAATTCACCGACTTATGATGTGATTCCTGAGTTCACACCATTTACACTGCAGATAGTTCCTATTTCTATACGGGATATAGGGTGAGTTTCTAGTGGCAGAATGCATAACAGTGACAGCAATGATGTCGCGAATGGTTGCACCCAGCCCCAGAGCAAACATCCGTTGTTGTCATGGAGACTGTATATTTCGTTTAATTTCTCAAAATAAGGAGTAAGGGAAAAGAAACAATTCTTTTAATCCGTTCTTTCATCACATTTCTGGAAGCATGTATTTTTTGTTCTGCATTAAAATCTTGACATACAGTTAGTTTGTTCGTGCTGACTGTACCTGTAGACTGCCCAACCTTGAGTCACTGTAATTCTTCCGCTGTCATTACTCAACCAGGACGAACACGTACAACTAACTGAAGCTATGAGGACAGTAAGACAGACTCAGAGGAAAATCTACACCTGACAGAAATTATGACGATGGCTCTTTTAGTCAGATTCTCAGTCTATCAAATCGACATTTTGTTCTATTCGTTTTCAAACACTTAATCTGTATAGACGCTTCGTCAACATTCTTGTACAATGGAAACATGTTATCAGTTTCAAAACTCTCATCCATTTGCTGATATAATTTATGGGATAGGAATTACATTTTCTTATGTTCGATATTCTTTGCATTCATGTGAAGGTTGAAAGGCACGTAGTGCGTACAAAAAAAACCTAAGATAATGCTTGTTTGAAGATTAATCTGGTTAAATGGTCGAAACTAAGGTCATCCGTTAGTAAATACGAGGGTCAGCTTCAGGCATCTTTGATTATTGTCATTTTTGTGTATCCTTAAGAGCATCTTCCTCTGAGGCAGTCTTCTGTTATCACAAAAGCTAATCGAAAGCTATGCGTCCGCCATAAATTTCTTAAGTGTTAAATGTACTGTACGTAAGCGTCTCGTAAACACGGTCACGAATGTCAAGCCAGTGTCGGTCGGCCTGTCCATTGTGAGATGGGAAGCAAGCACGTTGAAACCAAATCACCTGTTTTGGTCTAAAATGTGATTTACTTTTCACATTGGCCTCCAACAAGTTATAGACTTCAATCTTTTCAGTGGCCTGAAAAGCAGAAACATTCTAAGAATTGGGTTAGGAATATTTCCGTGAAATACTATACTGTTTTGCCAGAAATAGGATTAGAGCCAAGCTAATTTTGACGGGTATCCCCACATCAGAAATTGCGTTGAGCACCCTAGGAAGGGGGACGGGAGCTTAATCTTATTACTACACAACTAACAAAAGCAAAAATGCTCGAATACTTTCAACATGATTTCCGTGTGAGAATCATCAGTTTGCCATGCAAAGTTAACTTTTTTCTCTCCTCTATATAAATTTTGAATCATGAACTTTTTTTTACTTTGCGGGAAGTAACAATAGGCCATTTTCGAATTGCCAGTTTACCCTCTATTTCAAAGCAAGGAATTGTACGCAACCTTTCATATGAAAATGAGTAAACATTCAAACTCAATTCGATATCAAAGCATGAACCCTAGGCCTCGCTTTGAAAAAGAGGTCAAAGATAACTCGGAAATAGCCTGAGGCTTTGAGTTGGATGGGGCGAGAGAAATACGTGAAGCTATTTAGGTTATTCCAAGAATGAATCAATCCCTTTGTTATGATACCTAATACTGAACCGTCATAATTGATATCTGAATCGCCTAACAAAGCATACCGCATATTACGAGGAGTTATAAAGACAACGCTTGTGAAAGAGATTTTTGACAACGAGCTTTCCTCTGGCGACTTACAGACAAGATGAGCTCCTTGGAAGAAAAGAAAAAAATAGACAAAGCCTTGGAGCCATTGGCCAGGATGTGTTTAGAAGTGGCTTGCTGTTGGCCTTGTTCGGTTTGCTTTGAAGACCAGCCTAAAAGGCGCGCTTGTTCGGCATCACTGTCTGCAATATTTTATGGAGGGTTGTTGATTGGTTATGCTACCGCGGGAAAATCCACTCTTCCTGCTTGTCTTATTTTTGGCATAACAGGGGTAGCACTTGGCACCGTCACCTCAGGAGGACTGTGTGCTCATGAATTTCTATGCAAAAGCGACTCTGCTCCTGTGGAGCATCAGCCTGGAGTTGTTCGCCCTGCTATCATTTCCCAGCCACGCTGAGAATCGAAAAACAGTCGACAAGCCAGCGAACGCCGAAATCAGAGATTAAGCATAGACTAGCAACTCGATAAGTATTAATACATTGACATCAGTGGACAAACAGATCTGACGTCTTTTTGTTCTCGTATCCATAAGAAAAATTTAAAAAGCGCTCACTTTATACGTATACCTGCTACAACTGTTTCAAAAAGTTACTGTTACCGTAGGTAAGAAGCATTTGTTGTAGTTATGAAAGCTATAGCAGGCCGATGTTTCTAGGAATTACAGCAAGGTCGATGGCGAGAGTTCGAGCGACTAGTACTTCAATTTTTACAGGCAACGCGATTGAGTTACAAGAAGAAGTACAAGATAATAATAAGCAATGACAAGTACAGTAGCGTAAGCAAAAACGTTGGAGCCTAATGAAATCAAAGAAATGAGGGAGGAGCCGAACGCACGATAACAAGGAAAACGAATGGAAAAAATGTGAAATGAAACTTAAGCTTGCGTTTGCATCGAGGCCTGTCTGACAGTAAAGCAAGGCCACATCCAGGTTGCCGGTTTATAAGCACGGGTAGAAAAGGTTATTAAGTTTTATACTGCATGCTGAAAAAAAAAACACACACACAATTGTAATTCATGCACGCATTCTGAGGTCACCGAGAAACTTAAGAGATCCTTGTATTTTGATCGTTGTGTGCTTGTTGTTTTTATCAAGAAATTCTTTGTAATTCTTGGGCCTCTGTAAAAAGATCTTAATATTTTTTTTACTGAAATAATACTAATTTTCAGTTATTCTTCTTTTAGTTAAATCATTGCTGTAACTTAGCTGGTGAGCAGTTCGCAGTCTTCGACCCTGCAAGTCGGGAATGCGACAGCTCACCATACAGTGTAATTACATAATAAACTTAAGCTTGTATCTGTATCTATCTTGACTAAACTCTTTATCTATATGCTATGCTGGTGTCTGCGTAGCTCGTGAAAAAATGACAGTCTTTAACTGGAAAAACATGGGAAGCATTTTAAGTACATACTAACTACATTTTAAACTGTGTGAGTTTATTAACAACATTGCGTTAACAAAAAAAAACAAAAGAAATTTATTTGCCTTACTGCTCACTTGATAACATAATGCGTTCAAAACTGGATACATTCAATGGACTTTACAATGTGTTCGCACGTTCAAATGTAATTTTATTGAAAAGTACGTCACGTAAGGAAATGAGGGAACGTCTGAACGAGCTTAAACCTTTTATTGCCGGGTTGCACTGTCACGCCATCCAAATATGAATTCGAAACCATTCAATGAAAGAAGTCCAGAATTTTAAAAGTTATCAAAGATTAATAAATAAACACTTTCTCCAAGTCTCAGGTCTGTGCAGTGCAGCGTTCTTGAGTTATTTGCCAAACCGTTGCACCCAAATTTATAGAGCTCAGAGTGGCCGGATATCAAAGAAAACACCTGTAATTCACTTTTGCTATGAAAGTGATTACTTTTCGCTCGTGAGCTAGTGCACTTTCACGTAAAAACCTCACCTAATACTTGAAATGTTCAAACTGCTAAAAATTCTAAGGTGAGGCCTTTTTTCAAACAAGTCAGCTTCATCGTGTCACGGCACCATCTTGATGTCACGTACGGCAGAGAACTCGAAAGTTCAAAATGCTCTAGTTTAAAAACGAAGGACGCTAACGAGCTGGAAACTTGTAAAAAGATATATTTTCATGTCATCTTACAACTGTTGACGATAAAAGTTCAGCAGGCCTAGCGAGTTTTGATTTTAGAATTTTATGACGTCACATGCAAACCAGCAATTCGCGAAGGTCGTGACGAGTATGTTTCCGTTGAAAGATAAGCGATACGTTAGTATTTCTAGGAAAGAATATGCAAAAATAGAAAACTTAAAATTATTCGTTTACCATTACGGACTGGTAATATAAGTTTTAGTCTTTGCTAATAAGTCAACCTCAACTCGAAGTTCAAAACAACTGGACCTTGCATGCGACAGACGCGATTTGATGGTGAAAACTCCGTTACATAAAACCCTGGAATAACGCTGGCTAGGCCTTTGGGTAATATGATGCGTTTGTTAGGCAGGTTCAATCATATATAGATATAAATAAGGGTAATGCGTGTTCACAAGCCTTGGTAACTTTCTAAATAATGTGATCACCTGTTATATAGTTTAAAAATTTATTGTAATTTTTTTCTTATATCTCTTTGTATTTTTTTGGCATTCGTAGCTGTGATCCATCATGGTGCGTTATTTCATTAATAGCCCGAGGTCCCATACTGGTTTACCCCAGTGGAACTGCGATAGCTGGCGCGACACCATGGCCCCTCTTCTCAGCTAAAACCCGACTGCATGGTCCAAGGAGTCGGACAAACGTTTTCCTCATTTCAACATCACGGAAGGCATACACCATTGGATTCATAGCGCTGTTACAATACTGCAGCCACTTTGCAAAGAGGAGAAAATGAGTCACTTCGTCAACCAATATGGGGCTAATTACGAATAAAAGGCGGACCAAGAAACTAGGAACATTGCGGTGCCTAAGCGTGAGGGCAGTACATCTTTGTCTGTTTAATTATATTCTTGCGAATTTCGTGTCGTAGGGCAATCACCGTAAAAGGTTTGCAACAGTACTGCCGCAAAGATTCGCAGCAAAAGCCATCGTCAGTTGTCGTAGGGCAATCACCGTAAACGATTCGCGACAGAACTGCCGCAAAGATTCGCAGCAAAAGCCATCGTCAGTTGTCGTCAGGCAATCACTGTAAAAGATTCCCGACAGCACTACCGCAAAGATTCGCAGCAAAAGCCATCGTCAGTTGTAGTCAGGCAATCACTATAAAAGATTCGCGACAGTACTGCCGCAAAGATTCGCAGCAAAGGCCATCGTCAGTTGTCGTAGGGCAACCACCGTAAAAGATTCGCGACAGCACTGCCGCAAAGATTCGCAGCAAAAGCCATCGTCAGTTGTCGTAGGGCAATCACTGTAAAAGATTCGCGACAGAACTGCCGCAAAGATTCGCAGCAAAAGCCATCGTCAATTGTCGTAGGGCAATCACCGTAAAAGATTCGCGACAGCACCGCCGCAAAGATTCGCAGCAAAAGCCATTGTCAGTTGTCGTAGGGCAATCACTGTAAAAGATTGGCGACAGCACTGCCACAATGATTCGCAGCAAAAGCCATTGTCAGTTGTCGTAGGGCAATCACCGTAAAAGATTCGCGACAGAACTGCCACAAAGATTCGCAGCAAAAGCCATTGATTCACGACAGTGCAAAAAGGCGAAATGTGTCTAAATAATAAAAACACTTCATCATTTGTTTCGTAGTTTTATAATTCAAAAATTGTAATTAATACGAGACTTTCGTTCCTCCTGAAGTCAACTTTTAGCAATTTCACCAAGGGAAATAAAAAAGAGTAATAAGGTACTTCATTCGATCGTGATAGAGGCAACTCTGTCGTGTTCAGGAGTACGTAAACGGGAGAAAATCAGCAGCGAAAGCCACAGTAGTTAAAGTACAGGCAGACTCAGACTTGACCACAAGTCGAGCGCAGATTTTTTTTTTCGGAAGCGCGACCACCGGAACCGGAAATAAGAAGCGAAGGACTTTTGAGAAAGACTTTAGATGCGAGGACAGATGCGAGTATTCTAATTTTGGCGATGGCGATTGTGGGGCGGGCGAAATACACACGCACGCGCGCGAAGATTTCGAGGAGACTCAACGCGAGGGGAGCATCTAATTTGCATTGGGCATAAATGTAAGCGAGGTTCGCCGGCGGAGGTTGCTTTCAGACACTTTCTAAGCTCACATCGACAAAAGTTCTACGGCTAAAGACGCAAAAAACCTTCTTCAACTCTCACCGAAAGTTTTTATATTCCAACGCAGAGCAAAACGAAGTAGCCAGCGAAGACCATACTTTGTTCCGGTCAGTCACGTATCGATGTTAAAATTCAGTAAGTGAAATCTCAACTCGCAGTAAACGAGTAGATTGTGATTTTAACAGCTCTTGTAATGGGTTGGACAAACAATCTTCAGCCGAACCGGATATAATTTTGAACTTTCCTCCCGATACATCTTTGTAACAAACCTCGCTTTTTGTCCAGACAAGCTTGAGCTTTGTCTCTTCTTTTCTGAAGCATGTAATCTGTCTGCCATCTCAGTAAACTGAAAAATATCACCAGTGTTGACAGTAGCCTGTTCCAGGCTCCGAGATAGTGGGAAAAGCGTGAATTGCGAAAAAGACCGCGAAAAAAAAGCGAAGGGGCTGGGGAGAGACAAGGCGGCGGAGGCTGTAAGCATTTTTTTAACGGCCTGTTCCGGTATACCAGCTGCTGGTATACCCTCTGATTGGTCAGTTTTGACAGCCGACATCAACACCTCGTAGTGAGGGTCATTTGTGACAATCAGAAAGATGGTTACCGCGAAGCGCGCGCGTGGTATAGATGAGTCCACGTTATCTACCGCTCCAGCGGACTGTCTGCGCAATTTTCTGAACTTAAAAGAGATTAAGAGTGGCTGCCTGTTAGGATCGAGAATGCTCCGTCATCGGCCCATTTGGCGAATTCCTCATATTTTACCTAAAGATACCCTTTGGTAAAATGTTCTCAAAAATCACATCGAAAAATTCGAGCGATGTTTCATTTTTTAGAAATTCACAAAAAATTGAAAGTGCGGCCAAAGTGCGGTTTTTCGCCTGATCAAATACCCAAAATTAGGTGTGAGGACGAAGCATCGCTAGGACATTAAAATAGATTCAATTGACGTCAAAACGCGGCATGAATTAGGAACAGCTACTCTTATGCATGTTTCACTTTCAAAACAATTTAAATCTGTTAATACTGAGATTTTACGAGCCATTTTGAAAACACCTCTATAGAGCGCTGATAAAGGAGGCAAAATGTAGGTGACGTTTAACGGCAATAAAATGGTCCTGGTACCTCGTTTTTCGATAATTTTACTTTACAGCCAGAAGGTACCATTATTAAATATTTTCCATGCCAAGTTTCAAGGTCAAACTCGCAAAGCTTCCCTGTGAGAAAATCGAATGTTTTATGTCATGCGTTCGGCCCTAATCACGCAAGATTTTTAGATGAACTTAGGTTAATCAGCTTTCAACTGCGCCGATAAAATTCTAACAATAATTTAAATCTT
>Ga0126336_10001648_pt1 | contig 11991 bp, 7 predicted proteins | sample SidCmetagenome_FD_92530 | JGI IMG/M metagenome (GOLD analysis project Ga0126336, IMG submission 92530) | Coral microbial communities from El Islote,Puerto Morelos, Mexico - Siderastrea C C metagenome | ecosystem: Host-associated > Invertebrates > Cnidaria > Coral | place: El Islote,Puerto... | reverse complement strand
GTCGCATCTTTGAGCCGTAAATAAAAAAATTCTCGAGTTCAACCGAGGTATGTTGTTTTTCAACTTTCATTCAATGGTCCATGACAAAACCGGTCCGGATAGGAAAAAACTGGACCGGCGGAATGCGCGTCAACAGCCAATCAAATTCAAGGATTCCGGATTCCGGACCGGAAAAATGCTTAAGAAAAAAATAAACATGTATATTTTCAGTGATTTTGGGTAGTAACATGCATATTAGTTCTTTACATTTGCCTATTTCTTTTTCAAATTTCATTCTGCATCCATTTTTCGCTTTTCATGTAGATCCCAGGCGAAGGAACTCGTACAAGAACCAACCTGAGCTGATGAAGTGGAATTTGCTCAAACTAGCAGAGGCCATTCAAGATGCACTTCCACTGCAGAAATCAAGCTCTGCCTTAGAAGAACTGTGAGTAAACGCACTGCAACACAATCCTCGAGCGTAAACTTAAATTGCCTTTCAATTTTTCATTACGCTTTTCATTCCACATGTGAGAAATTATAACTGACAATTGTCCTGCTCGCAGCGTCTGTCATAGCTCAGTTCGTACAGCAACGCGCCATTATTGCATAGGTCGTGGTTTGGATTCCCTTTGTGGCGGTTTTCACACGTGATTCGCCCGTCATCATAAAGCGGTAAAGGAAATTTGCAGATTTTTTGCTTCTTTAATTGTTTATATTTTCCGGAAGTAAGTATTTACTCTCTGAACTCATTCTTCAATTCGCAAGTTTCTTCCATCACGGGCGATTCGTATAGGTAGACTTGTTGCAAGTCGCTCGTTTTTCCTCGGGGGCGAAAGAGATGTTTAGCCGGTAACGCGCTCTGTGTACGCGCGCGGAATATCTGCGTGTGTTGCGCGTGGTGTGATGATAGCAAACGAGAGCTAGCAGAACAGGCCCGTCAAGCCGCCATTGTGTTTGGATCGCGGGCGCGTCCTCCAAACTCAGAACGAGCGACTTGGAGCAAGTCTAATTCATAGCTGGCGAATCTTGTTTGAAAAATCCCGTCGTGCACACTCAGCATTGAAATAGGCTATAAGATGAATCTGTTTTAATTTGTGATTTTTATGGTAGATTTGATGCAGAATTCCAAAAGTGTTTCACGGCGAAGATGAAGTTGAAAGTGAGTCTTCTTAGTCTGTTTTAAACTTCTCTTGTCACAAACAGCCTTACGTTTTGCAGCCGAACCCAAACCCAAATTAACGTTCTGCTATATATGTTTTTTTCAATTTCAGCTTGGTTTGTTGAAGAAAGAACTGTCTACAGACAGGTAAGTGAAAATGATTTTCTTTATCAAAGAATAGGAATTCAAACACCAATTTTCTACGTTTGTATAACACCTCAGCCTGTTGACGATACGGCTGATTATCCTCGTTTCGTCGGCTAGCTGTGGAAATAAATAAATGAAAAAAAAATCAGCAACGGTAAAAATGCACTCTGTGAGCAGGTTCACGCGCGTGACCTTATGCGCTTAAGAGACGAAGCAGGGAGAACGAACCAAGTGGGGGAAGCAAGAAAAAAGAGTCTACTAGTAAGGTGCGATCAGGCAGAATTTTAGCAGCACTTTAATATTCTCTTACGTGGGTCTAAAATAGAGTTTGATCGCAGGTCAGTCCTGTAGCATGCAAGAAAAAACTACAAGCTTTCATCTAAATCGCGTCAATTCTGGAGTATCCTAGCGCTCCTTTTGTCATTTGTTTTATTTTGCTTTAGTTAACTAATTCTTTCGTGCATGTTAAAGCATGAAATATCGGTTGATCGAATTCCTTTAGTCTTGCTTTCAAGCTTTTCAGACGTCCTTCTTCTCTGAATTACTTTACAGCTAAAGTATCATAGTTTTGGTACAGCCAAAACATTCCGTTGCAAAACTTTCCGTTGGAAACTTAAATATTTTTCGGTTGATTTTATAAATTTTTGAAGCTACACCGTATTGAAAGTAAAATTCTAAGCTTTCGACTCTGCTAAAGTCTTGTTCACAGCCTCGTCCAGATCGCTGGAAGGTTTTATCTCCCCCCGTCTCTATTTAGGTTCGAATTAAGCTTAGAATTTTACTTTCAATACGGTGTAGCGTCAAAAATTTATAAAATCAGCCGAAATTGTACATCCCTACACAATTAACTACTCCGCTATTTGATATTGTTAAATATTTTTCATGGGAAGGAAGAAGACGAAAGCTGGTGTTTTTATGTATTACCTCTCTCGACAGGAATCTGATCACAAGTCTTTTTGATACCATGGAAAAAACTGGGGCGGACTTTACGAATACGTTTAGATGTCTCAGCAGAGTGACTCCAACAAACTGCAAAGGAGCTGAAAGGTCCGTGCTAATTCTTGTTTTGAAATTCCACGTTGTTATTTGCTCTAGTTTTCTTTTGTGAGATATGCAATTTCTTGCTGTTAGATGAGCATGCTTTTACTGTAAATTCTCCTTCGCGTCTTCCGTCTATCTTATCTTTGCTCATCGAGAAACGCCACTGGGCAAGAGAGTCATTTAAGTAAATTTTTACTCTTTGAACTAATTTTAGGCGTCACTCGTTTCTTCTGAGGCTGCTGTGCTTGCATTCGTAGACGTCTTTCACTTCTCAACTTAATTCTTTTCCTTTCCTCAGTGATGAAAATGTCATCGAGTACTTGGTGTCGCAGTGTGTCTCCCTGCAGGGAATGATAACAACCTGTTCCACATTTGTAGAATGGAGGTAAGTTATGAGACAATCTAAAAGAACTAGCAATACCTAGGTATTTTAAGTCTGTTAAGTTTCCAATTCCTATTCTCGAGTACTGCTCTCCAGTTTGGTGTCCGCACCTTAAGAAAGATATAGACACCTTGGAAAAAGCACAACGCAGAGCATCTAAGTGTGGACTTGGTAACATTGGGCGAGGCATGTCCTATGAAGAACGTCTTAAGTTCCTTAAATGGCCAACGCTACAACAAAGAAGATTATTTTTCTTGCTTACTGAGTGTTATAAGACAATAAACAGACTTAATGGACTCGACCCTTCATCATTTTTTATGTTTATTATCAAAGTTTATTATCAAAGTTTATTATTCAATTTTATAAGTAAAATAAAAAGGACTACACTACCCCGCAAATAGCAGTAGCTAGTCTGGGCGGGTGGTGTTTACATTAATATAGAACGAAAGAAGTCAAGTGACAAATATACATAAATAAATAGAGAAATTACAGAAAGCAAGTCAAGTAATTAACATAAAAAATATACACATATGTGAAAAAAGAAAGAAATTATTGGGAACACACAGTGATCGATTTTTGTAATAGATGTTTTTTTGTAATCTTCGTTTTCAGTCAATTGATGGAAATGGCTCGAGGAGTGTGGAGTTCAAGTCCGAATGTGATAACTCAGTTAGAAAAGGAAGCTGAAAAACAACGACTGGACGACGAAAGACGCAAAGAAAAAGTGCGACAGCTCAAGGTTCATGCGATATGCCACGTTACGTGTGTTATTTTATTCACATTTTGCATTATAGAATATTAGCTGTAAATTTCAAAGTAAACCGACCTTAGATATTAGTTACCGAGGTACAAAAGCAAAAGAGAAGTGTTTTAAAATTAGGATATGCTAGTAATCATGACAGCATGGTTTCGAAAATCAAGGGAAACCTGGATTTATCATTTTGTTCTTGATGTGCATATATCCTACAATACAGATGTTAACTCAGGAAGAAAAGGAGAAAAACGACAGGAAATTATGGATGGAGTGGATCCGAGCATACAAGTGAGTATGATCCTGGTGTCTGTTCTCCCTAATACTGCTGCATAATGTGGTGGAATTTTATAATCCGAGCCTGTTATGATTCATTTTTCGATTACAGTCTCAGAGCCCGCGTTCCTTTTGGTTAGCATCAAAGACGCTAGTCCAACAACTGACCTTAAACGTGCGAGACCTGGGAACGAATCTTGGATCTTTGAGCGAGTGCGGATAGGAAAATGGAAAAAAAAGGGTTGCGCGAAAGATCTTTTTTCGCCGGATGATCCACGAAGGAGCTGCTCGTAGTTTGTAGACGTTAGTTACTGACAGTTTCCCGAAGTATAGATTCATTTATGGGTGACTGAAGATTGAGAGATCTCATTATCTCATCAGTTGTCTTTTTTTTTTTGCTTTGCTTTTTTTAGAGCTCGTCTTGATCAGGAGTGTGACCAACAGGATGTAGAGGAGGTAAACTATTTTAGATTTTAACTGTTTGCTGCCTGGAGACCTTCTATTCTTAAACTTTTCAGATGGAGTTAAGCGCATTTTATGTTTTGCGTTTTAATGCCTTTTTTATTCACTCTTTGCTACAAGGAATTTTTCACACTGCTGCTTATAAGTTAATGCAGGGTTCTCTAACCAGTCAATACGAACATGTGGCCTTTTGGGCCAATCATCTGCAAAATCCAGACCAATTTACGTCTAGTGAACTGGGAAAACTCCACTCGGTTGGGCAACTGTGCGGATGCTCGTGTGTGTGTTGGCTTCTCGTTTGACTGTACTGCTAAAAGAATAGGGGGACTGCATGTAGTCTACACAAACTTGTCATTGTTTCACTGAAATTTCTTACATGTATTAATTAAAATGTAGTAGTATGAAGAAAACAAACCGTTTTCATCGTTCTTTTACTCAGGTGAATCAAGAGCGGGTTAGAATAATGAAGTCAAACAACCCAAGGTACGAGATAACTGTGTACTGGAGTTTCTTTTGATAGTATGCTGAATACCTGAAGGTAGGAGTGGGTGTATTGTGTGAATAATTGTTTCACGAAATTGAGTGGCACTTGAGGTCGCAGCCAGTGAGGCTGACAGCGCCAAGTTGGTTGCGAGTTCATGTACGACAAGATATGGTTGGAGGAATAATTGGTTTGCTCTGCAGTCCATCCCTGGATCTTAAGAAACCTTTTTTCGCCTCTTTTTCGTTTGGCTTCTCTACTCACAGAACATAAGCAGATAGCCTATTATTAGGGAGCCAATCAGAGCACTCGCTTGTTCATATCCTGGGCCTGTCTACATAATAACAGCTGATAACCTGTTAGTAGGGGGCCAATCAGGGCGCGCGCTTCTTCATATCCAGGGGCTGTTTATATAATCACAGCTGATAGCCTGTTGGTAGGGAGGCAACCAGAGCGCGTGCTTGCTCCTAGTCGCTTCGCGCTGTGGGTTAGTCGGCTGCAGCGGAAGAAACGTGGCTCTTTTGGTGACTTATTCTGCATCACATGGAACTGAAAGAAATTTGTTTGAAAAGTTCATAGTTAATTTAAATAGCTAATCGTCCGTCCAAACGAATTTAACACTTCCATTCTACCGTTCAACATTGTTAAATTCGGCAAGTTAATCGCACTTGGACCGCTGTTGAATGATGTTAAATGATTCTCAAGGTTGTTGAATGGTGTTGAACAAAGTTTGATTGCCGTCAAACATTCGTTTAACAAAGTTGGATGAAGTTGAACCTGTTTGACCGAGGTAAGGACGGTGCATCCTTTTGTTACTGCGCATACGTTCTGCGCATCTCAGGTCTGGTCCGAGATACTCAAGTTTCTTAAGGAATTTGCTACTAATACGAAGATATTTTTGCGCAGTTTATGACTATGTGGAAAAAGCAGATCTTAGCAAAGGGTATCAGAATCCAAAAAGAAAGTTGGGGGTAACCACGCATTTTTCTTCTGAAAAATGCGCGGTCACCCACATTTTTCTTTTTAGATTCCAATAGGTCTCGCTAAGAACTGCTTTTCCTCATAATCATAACTTTTGCAGAAGTTCCTTCCTTAATATGAGAGAATTTACTGCAACAGAATAAAACAATCTTCCTGTTGTACAGCGTCTCTAACTTTAAACCTGTAATATCCTGAATGTGAATATATATAATAAACCGGCATATATACATCTTGTATCTTGATACCTTCTAGTTTGTAGATTTTGTACATACCAACCATTTTCTCTCCAGATTTGTTTTAAGAAATTACATCGCTCAGAGTGCTATCCAAGCTGCGGAAAGCGGAGATTTCTCTGTGGTAAGCCCTTTTTAAATTTACGAAACCGTTCAAAAACGCATAATTGCACTAATATCGACAGGCAAATGGGCTCGATGCAAGCATAAGCATAAGATGAAAAAAAAATCCTTTTCCTTTTGCTTGTGCTAATGCTTATGTCGCGGTATGAGTTCTTGTTCCGTTCCGCTTGCGTTACTTCCATTTTTGCTAGACTGGTCCTAATGCCATATATTCTTATGGTTGCCCCTGCGCTTGTGTCGCTAGTGAAACCACGCTTAAAGGAGCGGGGAACACAAAATAACATATGCCATTATCAAGAAGAGCAATTTATGTTTTGATTGGTGACAGGTTGAAGGATCATCTACTTTGGGGACATTTGCATGCCCAAATTCAACATAAACCACAACCGCAAACCGCACGGCTGTTGGTCGTTTAACTTATTTTTCGTCCTTTTGCAGGTACAAAATCTTCTAAAGCGCCTGGAGACACCATACAGTGATGATGGTGAAGTTGACACAGCCAGTCTCTCTCAAAAGGCAACTTCCGACATGCACCGATATCCAGCACTGTTTAACATCTCAGATGGACTCGATAAACCACCTGACGATGCACTCAACATGCGTCTCACGTGATCCTCGTAAATCTTCTGTGAAATTCTGCTCCTTGTGTTGATGACTGTTTGCAAAGGATAGACAAAAATTGTGCCGTTCTCTCTTTTATCGGGGGGGGGGGGGATGCATGGGCATTTAGAGTACATTATTGAAGTCCATACGCTAAAAGCAGATCCACTGACAGAAGGATAACATTTTTTACGCGACTTGCGTGATTGAGTTATTTTTATATATTAGAGATTTCCGTTAACTTTTTCCGTCTGCGGACCGTATTATTGACAGGTAATGACGGTACTAGCAAAAACCATGTAACTGGCAGTTTGTACCCGATATCATTGGCCTGGGACAGGAAATAGGAATAAACATGGCGTTTGTGTGTACTGTTGTAAATACTGTTCTAAATAAAAGTCACAGCTTTCGCTGCTGTGAGATGTGCACCCAATGGGAAACTATTACATACCGAAAAACAGTCAGCTTATGAAGCAAAATCGCTATAAAATACAATTTGACCACGGCAAGACGGCAAGGTTTCCTGGTTACAGTCACTTGAATGTATGCATGCTTCTTTAGGGCGTTCTAGGATTAACTTCTCTACCAAAAAAAAAAAACCAATGAGTAAGATTAATTGATAGCGATTGTGCCATTTGGTAATTGTAACAAATATGAGAAGAACTCGTTGAATATTGAATGAGACATTTCCTTATAAACGCGTCAAATTTACGGAGGGACGTTTTTACGACAAGAGTTTCCACCCAGCCATACAAACGACTCTGAATGCTGCAACTTTTATTGGTATTTTTTGAAGCAATTTGTGTCCCGTTTCCTTTTCAAATGTGATGCGATAGCAAAATTTTGTGTGTTCCTGTTAATTGTAGTACCTGTTTCTTTGCCGTACGAATTTCTAATTACAAGATATAAACAACGACGTCAGCAAGAATGAGTATGTTAACCCCTTGCTTGTTTTTCTATTACGGAAAAAGGATCGATGTAGTAGACTCCCACTTTCTCGAACTTCTGAAGAAAATTTATTTTCGGCTGATATTCCTCTAAATCAGGTTAGATCTTTGCTGGGGTGCACGTTATCCACTTCTCGGGTAATTTGGCTGTGCGTGTGCCCACAGGAATAGGTCAAAGCATTGAAAAGTATCGTGTGGTACCCGGGGTACCAGGGTTTTTCCTGTTCGTGCGCGCAAGAGAAGCCTCTGGTACCCAGGGTAATCGTGTGGCGACATTAATTCAAAATTCCTTCGGCCTGTTTTGCTAGGGTCTCAATGACTTTACGAATGGTTGTAGCTCAGTGTGAACACTTGAAGGGATAGATCAGAGGGCCCTTGACCGAAGGAGACCGAGATCGAATCTGGTTAACTGTCGTGGGTTATTTGGTTATTTTATTTATTTTGCTACACCACAGACAACAATACAAAGATAATGGTGACTAAATAAAAAAAAAGAATGATGGGTGCCAGGTGTAAGCCGCGAAAATCCATTGATCTCCACTAGCATAGTATAGTGATGACACAGGCGAAAAAGAAAATCCAAACGGTGCCAGGTTAAATACTGAAAAGTGTTTTCGTGCTCCTCAGTCAGCAGTGACCTGCGATAAGGCCTTACTGGTCGCCTGGTTGCTGGCCTGATTCTCAGACGGCCCAGGTCGCTCGCGGCCCCACACAGTGTGTGATCGAGCGATCTGGACCGTCTGAGAATGGGGCTACTTGGGTGCAGGTTACCTCGCAGATTTTTGTGTATATGGTCACGCATGAGGATTTTGTCTACATCAGAACAAGAATCTAGCCCATTCAAGTTTTTCACAAACATCTAGCCGTAACAGAATTTTCAGGTGTAATTATTATTACAATTCTCTTTATTGACTCAATTTACTAAAATACGTATTTCGTACATTTATATAAAGAGAGACACTGAAAACAATGTTTGTACTTACATCGACAAAAAAGAAAGAAAAAAATAGGCAAAATAAACCCTCGGCTAGCTTTTTAAAAAAATTAAACCTGAAGTTCGAATTCGAATTTTATTCGACTTGGCTACCTTTTAGGTCTTTTGTCTTTTTCGTAGTATAAAATGTACTTATTTTGCTCATTATATCAAATTATACTCAAGCTAAATCTGACACAAAATGTATTTCATCTAATTCATTAAAATTGACCTTAAATGTTCTTGAAAGTCACTCGGCTGCTCGATCATTTGTTTATGTCCGATGACAATTACTTTAAATTACAATAAGCTAATCTTAACTAATTCTTCAATTCTTATTTAAAACACTGCTCTGATGGCAAAAGTCTTTCCCCTTGTTGCCATAGCATCTAATTTATGCGATTTCACCACAGGTGACACCTTATTTCGACAGTTTTCTGATCTTTATAACTAAGTGGCTCACCATCACAGTTATGCATTTTGCACTTGAGTATCTAAACGTTTTTAAGAAGCAAATGATTTTAAGATAGTTCCAAGTTAACAACCTAGGCCACTGGTTTGCTGCAAATGCGATAGCAAGGGACAGGGCGACGTGGCAACTGAATGCCGTGGCGATGTCGCACAGATGGTGATGAAGATAATGATGACGACGAAACATTACGACCACTGGAGGCGCGCTTGTGCCCACGTCGCATCGCGTCTCGCGGTCTACTATCCTCAGTTAGAGAAAAAATAACGTCTGCTCGTAGTCTATGATGACGACAACGACGATGATGCCATTGCTTTATGTTCATGTTCTGTTTTTGGCGTATACTTCTGTACTTCGCAAATCAGCGTCGCCCAGTGATCAGAATAAACGGAAATGGCAACCGTCAGTCACTTTTCAAGCTTGATCCTGCTCCTAAAATCGTAACCAGACAAGCAAATTTTTTAATGAGCACTTTAGTCGAGTATCTCTCATAAGAGTGGAGTAATCAAGATCTAAGATGCGATCTTGTGGCTGAAGAGGAGGTGGGCTCTCGATAACAAGATCCGCAATATCCAGTTCAAATAATCGGTGGAACTCAAAACAAAAACCAGTACACGGAATAAACATCTGAGAATTTATTCTAAGATGCAAACTTGTACACTGTAGTTGGCATGTCTGAGCCTGACGTTTGTTTTTCATTTTTTTCAAAATACGGCCCATTGATACATAACCCTTTAAGACGTTTTGCTACTACGGCATTGTTTTGCTGGCCCGCAAGAAAGATAATGTATTCGTGTATTCATACGAAAATTCCGTTAGCTCGATCAGGTTTTTCTGGCCTATTTCTGGGAAAAAGGGGGTTCTCTAATTAATTTTGTAAACATTTCTTACAAGCAAGAGTTACCTTTTTGCCGTTCCTGCTGTCTTATGCTTTCCTGGCAACTTCACCTGAATAACTTTGAACCTGAGCTTAGAGTGCATCAGGCCAATGGCGAGGAGACCCTTCCTTGGGCAGCTTGCTAAAGCATATACTCGACTGTCCATGTCAATTTCCAACACGCTTAGCAAGTCGCCAGACCTGACATTAAACAGCTGAAGAAGGAAACCACTTGTGGGGTCATAGGTATGGATAACACATTCCTCGTCACTGACAAATTTACAATCATAAACTTGTATGTTTCCACATAGTTTGTGAAGTGTGTTGCCTGACAACGCATCTAGAACGTATACGCCTTGACCGTGTCCAGGAAGCACTCCTGAAATTACAAAAAACTGTTCCGCTGAGGAAAACACCCTTGCTAGGGAGAAAGGAAGCCCATCTAAGTCAAGGCAAGGCCGCCGACGTTTTTCCCAGAGTACGGTTTGAGTTGAGCGCAAGAGGCCGTCATCGGTGGTAATAAGCTGACATTTACTGTTAAATGCAACAAACTTCCCGTAGTAAGGTTCAATTGTTTCTTTGTCTCCACTTGTGGTATCCAGAATGACGTCTTGACGCCACGCTCTACATACCACGCGTTCGTCGGTGATAGGGATCATCTCTGTGATTCCTCTTACGTCAGTCCAACGTCGGACGCACTCAGACAAATCAAAATTCCACAGCTCAAGAGTATCGCTAACTGTTTTTAATAGAAGGCCTTTTTTAACAGGTACAAGACAGCAACCCTTTTGGTCACAAACTTTATTGACACCGCCTTTCTCTGTTTTGACCTCCCCACCTGAAACGTCGTAAGCTGTAATTCGCTCACCCCCAGCTTCTTCAGTGACAACATAAACAGTCTCGCCATTTACAGAGAACACGAGATTTCTCACGAGAATCTTTCTACAATCTCCCCCTTTTGTCAGTTCATCAAGAGACAGCATTGTTATAGAATCACTCCCCGGATGGCTCCTTAAAACCGACTGTCTATTAAGCACAATTGCAAGCGACGCTTCTGTAACGCCTAAGCGGCCAAACGACCTTCCAACTAAACAACAGAGTGGATCTCCTAACAAGAAACCACCCTCACAACGTAATTCGAATTCCCAGGGCTTATAGGAAACACTATCACAAGAAACGTCAAGGGAAAAGGAATCATGGTTCTCAATATTGATACCCAAACAATAAAGGTGGCGGTCTTGGTTTGCTTCACGTGTAGGAAAATAGCAACAAAAAAGGAGTCGATGGTCGGCAGAGAACTTTATTACCCCGCATGCGTGTGAGATGCTCGTTTCTGCTAGCGTTCTGAAATTACTCATCACATCAACCAAACAAACAGAGCCCGTAGAATGCGAAATTGCTAGCAACCTTCCATCTCGCGACCACGCAAAAGATAAAATATCTTCATCTCTGGTTACACGAGTTATCTCTGCACCATCCTTCAGACTCCATATTATCAGGCATTTAGAATCAACAGGACAATCAGTAAGCATACTCTCGCCAGAAATTGAACAAACCGAGAAACTGCACTTGCTTTCCGGGAAAAGTTGGACCAGGCTTCCGTCAAAAGCGTAGGCATGGCTGAGGACTCCTGCTAAGATGACATCCTCAGTGGGATGAAAAACAACTGAGCGAAAATATGACAACCCAACATTAGGCAATTGAGGCGGCAGCAATAAGTAGAAATCAGGCCAGAGAGCGCTTGATTCAGAAGTTCTAAATCCACCAGCCAAATAAACTGGCAAGTAATCTTTCATTTTGATGACAGAACGTTTCCACATTAGTCTGCCAGTCTGAATTGACCATAGCTGAATAGTTCCGTCGAGACATTCACAGACCATGTAGTCTGACTTTGGCGACACATCAAAACAGGCCACCTTAGATGAACAATAGAATTCAGTTTGGACAGCACCGTGAAGATCATTCTTGCTCAAGTATTCCATGTATGGTATGTCGGGATACTTAGTCTCCAGAAGGTTGGATGCCTCGGAAGACAGTTCAGGTCCTCCTTCATTCAACAGGATTTGAAAAAGAGCATGTGGAAGATCTTTTAATACTCTTCTATGCT
>Ga0126336_10001647_pt1 | contig 11996 bp, 8 predicted proteins | sample SidCmetagenome_FD_92530 | JGI IMG/M metagenome (GOLD analysis project Ga0126336, IMG submission 92530) | Coral microbial communities from El Islote,Puerto Morelos, Mexico - Siderastrea C C metagenome | ecosystem: Host-associated > Invertebrates > Cnidaria > Coral | place: El Islote,Puerto... | reverse complement strand
GCTGTGCTAGCTGCTTATCAAAACAATCTGGTGACGTCAAAAATGATGACGTCACAAGTGGCTGAATGGTTCCCGACTTCGACGTCGGGAAAATACAACTCTTGACGGAAAAGAGTTAAAGATGTTTGAGATATCGCTGTTCAAAGATTTTCGTCATTTTTGCCATCCCATACATTTCTTCAAAAATGAAAAGTTCTCCGATTTGGCTAAGATTTCGCATGAAGACTACTACGATACAGGCGCAACCAAGGCCGAAAGATTTCTGCTCTAGGATTAAACGTCGCAGCAATAGGACATCTTAAAGGTACGCAGTTTCCATACATTTCCTCTATTGGAAAATCGGTTTTTCCAAAGTTGTCAAAAATGAAAGCCGATTGCATACTCCAGGTAGCATTTGATGCGTACAGTATGCATACGAAGTTTCCGGGTGAGATCTTTCATGCTGTTTGAGATATGGCTCTTCAAAGATTTTTTCTCATACATTTCTTCAAAAATCAACAGTTGTCCGATTAGGCTAAGATATGGCATGAAGACTACTACGACATACGCGCAAGCAAGACCGAAAGATTTCTCCTCTACAAGCCAACCTGGCAGCGTTAGGACATCTTAAAGGTAGGCAGTTTCCATACATTTCCTCTACTGAAAATCGGTTTTGAAAAAGTTCTCAAAACAGAAAACGGATAGTACACTCCAGGTAGCATTCGACGCGTAGACTATGCATACCAAGTTTGGGAGGGAGATCTTTAAAGCATTCCCAGTTATGAGTAAAGATGACATGTCTGTTAGAAGTTCACTTCTGCAACATTTCGGGGTCCCCTAAATGACGTCGTTTACGACAGACGACGATGAATGTGACAATATTTACAGTATACCATCTGTATTCCCCTGTGCTCGATGGACGAAGAATAGGATCGAGTTGCAAAGGAATGGCAGATGATTGAACTAGTGACAAAACCAACCAAATGCTTAAATCATTGACGGTTTTGGGATGTAAAAGGCTTTTTGGGAATTTCAACAGACTGTTGACGGAACAGAATGAGTCCGCATGGAAGGAACTGAGAAGACATCAAAGCCCACAAGATGAATTGCAACTGGCTCCATTTACAGCAGGTATAGACTTTTCGTCTTCAATATATGATGATGTAAAAATTGCATAAAATGACTTGAAAGCATGTATTTCAAACTTGAGGGGTCACAGTTTAAAGAGGTTGAACTTCTGTAAGTTGGCCTTTACTGCACAAGTAGCAGGCTCGATGGCGAGTCACTTTATGGATTAGGATTCACTGTAGTATTTCTTAACAGAACTTATGAGGCCTTAAAGTCAGTACAGGAGAGGAAAAAAAAGATTGACTTTCCCTCTCAAACTTTTTGAATGAAGAGAAGGACTCCAGAACTTCAGTCTCTACGGACAGAAATTCTCTTCCAAAGGTTTTTTGGACAGCTTTCCGATGAGAAGTGACAGCAGGGGCTTTTCTGTCGTTGTCATCGTGTCGTCAAAGTGTAGCACAACTCCTTGGCTTCTGAAAGACCTGTACGCCATATTTATCTCTTTCTGAGCACATATTGCAGACCTACGACTTAAGTGACTTCATGGTTCGATGCCATGGTGTTCCCAGTGGAAGGTGGAATTGACTGCTGGAGATTTAAGGCACGTCCTTTCGTCTTTGCAGAATTGTAGCTTGTTGCGATCATTAGACTGGTGTTTTGCACAGACTAACATTCTGAGGAGTTTGGTAAGCTACTACTCCTGATCATGTAGCAGTCATTTTTGAATCTGATTCTGTCTTTATTTGTCTAGAAAGTGCGTACGGAAATTTGCCACGTCATCAGTGCAATTTGTTGCTGCGTCATAGACTTTGTGTCTTAATATGTCGATCGTTGTTGCAGTATCTGACAATATTCCTTTGTCATCTTGTCAACAGAGTTCTTCTGTACTTGTACATGTGCTGTGTTTGATCAAGAAGTGTTTCGGGAGTATTAAACAGTAAGAACATTGGTTTTCCAGTCAAAGTCTCTTACGTTCTAGTGACGTCATGGCGGCCATCTTGAATATGAACTTGGCCTTATAGCGTAGCCTGGTTACAACTTATGCTCGTTCTTTTTCATGTATATCAATGTTCCCCTTAAGTACAATATCATGCATGTATTGGCTTCTTGATAACTCTTTCTCAGAGAGCGTTAAACGCCAACGAAGGTGATTTCTCAGTCAAACTCTTGTATTTTCTTCTGAGATCATGGCCGCCATCTTGGAAAACTTCAGTATGCTGTATCTTAGCCTTTGAAGAAGCTATGGTTTATCTTTCCGGGGCATGAAATGTTACCCTTAAGGGCTGTTGCATGACAACATGTATGTTCTTAAAAACGTCTTTCTTCAGCTTTAAAGTGGCTGTCTTCTTGTAGGGCTAGTCATTTCTTGTAAATGTCTTAATGACATGGATATCTCGAAATAACTTTGTTCGTTTATACTTCATAGCTTTCAGAAGACATCGTGCATCCTTGTACTCTGTCCTGTGTTTCATTACGAAGTGTTTTGCGAGTATTAAATGGTAAACACATTAGCTTTGTAGTCAAAGTCTCCTATGTTCTAGTGACGTCACGGGCGCCATCGAGGGTTGTCCAATACACCTAAACTGAGTCGATTCGTCTAAGGTAGTGACGACTCGTCTCGATTCGACTCGAATCGTCCATTGTGTAGTCGATTCGACTAACTGGAAAGTCGATTTGCAAGACACTTAGAAAAAATCACAGAACAAGGCGAACACGGAGGGTAGGAAAAGTGGTCAAATCGACTCGATTTGAGTCGATTCGACTCGAATCGTCCTTTGTGTAGTCGATTCGACTAACTGGAAAGGCGATTTGCGAGACACTTAGAAAAAATCACACAAGAAGGCAAACAGGGAGGGTAGGAAAAGTGGTCGAATCGACTCGATTCGACTCGAATCGTCCGTTGTGTAGTTGATTTGACTAACTGGAAAGACGATTTGCAAGGCACTTAGAAAACATCACACAAAAAGGCGAACAGGGAGGGTAGGAAAAGTGATCGAATCGACTTGATTCGAGTCGATTCGACTCAAATCGTCCGTTGTGTAGTCGATTTGCGAGACACTTAGAAAAAAATCACACAAGAAGGCGAACAGGGAGGGCAGAAAAAGTGGTCGAATCGACTCGAATCGTCCGTTGTGTAGTCGGTTCGACTAACTGGAAAGTCGATTTGCGAGACACTTAGAATCGTCCGTTGTGTAGTCGATTCGACTAACTGGAAAGTCGATTTGCAAGACACTTAGAAAACATCACACAAGAAGGCGAACAGGGAGGGTAGAAAAAGTGGTCGAATCGACTCGAATCGTCCGTTGTGTAGTCGGTTCGACTAACTGGAAAGTCGATTTGCGAGACACTTAGAATCGTCCGTTGTGTAGTCGATTCCACTAACTGGATAGTCGATTTGCAAGACGTTGCATCTTTGACGCTTTAAGAACGAGAAAGGTCCATGTCATGCGTTCCTTGTTACGTCTTATTGTGTCATGCGCACATACTTGAAGGACTTTACGACCTGATTTCCGTTGAGTCGAATCGACTTTTGGGAATACGAATCGACTCGAATCGAGTCAATTCGAGTCGATTCGTCAAAATTTTTCACCTCCCTGCGCATTTATTCGCGACCTGACTTCCGGTAAGTCAAGTTCCGCTAAACGGACTTCCGGTGAGTCGGAAGTCTTTGATCCTTGAGCTGACTTGAATCGTCTTTGCTTTAAGACGATTCGACTCAGTTTGGGTGTATTGGACATGAGTGGCGCCATCTTGAATATGAATTTGCCCTTATAGTCTAGCGTCATTACAAGTTGTGATCGTTCTTTTCCATGTATATCAACGTTGCAGTTCAGTACTATATCATGCACGTATTGCTTTCTGAGAACTCTTTTTCATAGAGTCTTTCACGCGAACTAAGTGATTTGTCGCCGGCTAACAACTTCAAGACTCAGGTTGACAGCGAATTGCTGCTTTAATAGCTATTGGTTTCAATATACAGCATTCATTTACCTACATATCTGCACTGACGCTTCATATGACTTTGTTCTATTGCAGGTGTATACAATAGTTGCAGTTTTTCCGAGATAATTCCACGGATTGACAGTACTGGTGAGTCTTCTGAAGTTCACTTCTTTGAGCGCCAAAAGTCAACAGGTAGTCGACTAGCGAATGGACGAGTAGGCGCTCTGTGTAGGACAGCTGTTGTTACGTCTGTGCATACAAAGTGGAAAGTCTATAGGTAGTCCACTAGGGAAATGACGAGTACACTTTGCCTTCATGTAGAAAATACTTTTTGTCATGCAGGGCTGAAAGTCAACAGGCAGTCGATTAGCGAATGGACCAGTACGCCCCGTTTGTGTCGCATATATATGTCAGTGTCTAAACAAGTTCTGTCTTGTAAAAAGTTTTTCTACTCAACCCATGTAGTCAACTGCTGTCAGGGCATGACGACATTTTCTATCGTGTTGTCCAAGTCATTCCCTGTCATACAAGAAACATTTCGGCTACAAATCGCTGACAGGCTGAAGTAACCGCTTGACACATATGATCGCTAGGAATACAAATTGACTAGACAGAACGTGTTATTTCTCCTGTTGTTCCACAGCACAATGCCCCCAATCCGTAGGACATCTGAACAGTCTAGGCGCTTTTGGGAAGTACGATCAACACGTGTGATAGGAAGAATTCCCGACTTACATTCGAAAGTCCGCAACATGGAACGTGCTCGGGCGGACCATGACAGTAGACGACAACAGAAACGTGACAAATTTGTCGAACGCTATAGACATCGTCAGGATAACACGGCTTCAAACGTCTTAAAGACAACAGAAAGCGAGAACGTGCAGTTTTGGTGCACTCACCAATCATGGAGCTACTGCGAGTCATGTGGGGCACTTCAACCTCAAAAGTTAATACAATCGTATCATCGAAGAAATCCCGTGGTTTCCAAGACGCAATGTGTCTGTGCCACACAACGTTATCCAGTACCATCATATCGCGATATTCCACGCGTTTTGCAGCGGCTCACACCGCAAGACGGTTATCTCTACGACCTATCGATGTCCATTGTGGATATGTGAGGCGCCAGTACGGCTATCGTCAACGCACATCTCCATTCCCGGTGACATGGAGCGCGTTATCTGTTCTAGAAAAGATTCATAACATCCCTGACGTCAGGAGAAGGCAACGAGTGATGGCTGCCTATACATTCTTAATTGACAACCAAGAATCCAGTTACCGGGATTTCGTTCGTCTTTGCGAGAGAGTAACTAGAAATCCGTATGACTTCAAGATCTACAGTCATCCTCAGTTTCGCGGAATTGAATGTGCTCTGTGGCCGAATTTGTACGTCAAAACGGCGTGCTGCAAGTCTGCCCTTGATGGCTCAGCCTCTCGTTTAAGTGGCAAGATTGCGTATGTGTGGAAGCTGAAAAGCAACATCCCTGATTTCAGTACCAATTAGGAGCTTCTGCACTACTAATACGATCGGTGGCATTTCAAGATAGTAACAGGAGCCATTAACAGTGCAAGAAGATCTCGATGTTCTCCTGCCGCTGCTCTGGACCACAAGTCCTTTTCTCCAGGCTATTGGCCAGGCTATTTGTCACCATTAGCCCGTATGAGTGGCGCTTTCCTTGTCCACCTTGGCTAGAAGCACTCAGAACAAGCACTGGCCAACAGCCAACACAAATTGCCACCTTGGAAACTCTTCATATCGCTCATGTCCTTGAGCAGCTGGTTCGGGGATATCTCTGTGGATCGAACAGCAATCGCTGGAAGGACCACGTCTTTGGCTATGACCATGTCTGTAGAAAGAACAACGTAATCACGTATTTTCACAGATTCAAATTTCAGCAGAGAGGAACTATCCACATCCATCTCTTGGTCTGGCTCCGCAATCTATTGCTGCTTCGACTCGATCTCTTGCAAGGAACGATTCCTTGGGCTATTCCAGAAGAAGCCTTTGAAGTTGTGGACTTACAGTCTTCCAACACAGGCTACCTGCCCGTATATTGGCATCCAACTTCGGTTGAACAGACATCAAGTGGACAAATCCTATTTATGAAGCATCTTCCAGAAGACGCCCAGTGCAATCTACGTGCGTACATCACTTCCGTGTTTCACGCCTTGAAGTGTAGAATGGATGTGCAAGTGGAGGACGGGTGTGGCATGCTCTTACGGCACGTGTCCAGCTATGTAAGCAAGTGCCACGACGTCAGCATCTCAGAAACAGCAGGAAGCGTACATTTGACCGGCTTTCAGGCAGCAAGTTCCTTTTTAAGAACAATTCACCCGCTCGAGCCTGAAATGGTGTTTGCTTTAGGTGACATCAAAGTATCCTGGTCGTCATCACGCACCAAACGGCTCACCTTGCCACCTCCAGAAGGTCTCGCCAACAACGCAGACCATTTGAAGTACTTAGCTCGTCCACAGTGTGCTAACGACCTGACTTTCGTCGTCTGGCAGCGACGATATGACACAGCTGGCAGACGGCCCAAAGAGTACTCATCTGGTTCCATCCTAGTTGGCATCTCATTTCATTCCATCTTCAATCCTGTGTACTTTTATGAGCAACTGCTGTGCTTTTGGCCGCATCGAAGTACTGCGGACTTATTCCACCCTCGTCTACTAGTGCTACCAGCACCTGTCAAGTATTTCGCCCAAGCCATTGACAAGCTGCCTAATAACTGGTCGTCTGACAGTGTGGTCCGCCTTCATGTCCAAGCAGAGGGCCAACAAGCTCATTTTGTGGACATCATTGTTGCGTATGTCCGTTGCCTACATGATATCCTCTCCTTGTGGTGAATTCGGCTGGTGAACGTCCTCGCTGACCCTGCTCTACTGAATGTCGATCCTGAAAGCTATCCGTTGTCTCCACAACAAACTGCTATCTTGACGACCTTCTGCAGTCAACTCGCAGACAGACGGACGCACTACACACGCGGCCATGATCAACCGCGTAGTGATGCGACATCTATTTCGTCACCAACAGCCTGTGTTGCCAATTCCATGTGACCATGAAGACGAAGACTTTCTCGTGTACAATGGAATGCGTGTTTTCATCACCCAGAATCGTGATAAGACTTCCGGCGTTGTCAACAGACAGGAAGGAAATGTCATTGCCTCTCAAAGAGACACCATCTTGCTTGAACTTCCCAACAAGAGAGTAGTCTTCGTCTACCATGTCACGATGCTGGACTCGAATGGTCACAAGACAACTCGATTTCCTTTGATCCCAGGATACGCAGTGACTAAATGCTCAATCTCTTCTACTATGGCTCGATTGCCCGATGGTACCGCGCGGAATGGGTTACGTCGGCCTCTTGCGTGTCAGGCGACAGGAAGACATATGGTTACTCCAGCAAATCCTGAACACTCAGTTGCATCCAGTCGAGATAGTGTAACTTTATTGCTGTCATCTCGCTATCCTATGAAAAGATCTCCTTCTAGAGAGCAGCACGAACTACTGCAGTACTCAAGGCCATTTACTGAACAAACTGTACCTCAACATTCAGCTATGAAATTCATATCTTGGAACTGGCGATTAACGTAGAATTATGTGAAGATCATCGCAGTGACGATGTTTCAACCCCACTGGTTGAACACAAGAAATCTGAAAAGATTCACGCTTCAACGGGAATCGAACCCATGACCTCTGTGATACCGGTGCAGCACTCTAACCAACCGAGCTATCAAGGCAACTAGGAGCTGCTCAATTGCGAGTTCGTATTTATCCCGTCCCTGGTGACGAAATGAACATTAAGATATGCAATTTATGTGCTTGACCTGCGCATAAACATAGAATTATCTGAAGATCATCGCAGTGAACATGTTCCAACTTGAGGCGTTCAAACTAAGACACCTGAGCACATTCAGCCTTAAACTCCAGTTGCTCTCTTGCAAGTGCATGACAGCATCGTGTGCCTTCCATCACACTTACAGTCTACTTGGCAAGTCTAATGCGATAATCACTACACCTTACACACCGCGAATCTTGAACTTACCTCGGTTTCTCTTCTGCTTTGGCATGCAGACAGTGCCGTTACGTCACTTCATGAAGTGTTTATCAGACGAACCATTTCACAAACCAATAACTAGACAGACCTTTCCTGGCGACAATAAGTCAAGTTGGTTACTTGATGATACCCTCTCAAAGTCTTCTTAGTAACAAACAGAAGACAAGAGAGTAATACCCTCAGACAATACAGTCCACCTGAGGGGGGACCAGGAAACCACCAGTAAAACAAAGCAATACTAAAAGATTCATACTACCATGTCATATCCTCAAGTATCTTACGTTTTCATGCTACTATTATGACTTTCAATTGGTCCTCTCCCATTTATGCCGACATGAAATACTTTTATTTCATGAAGAACACATCTGTTTTCTTTGTTTCAGGTCATGGCAACACAAAGCCCATTTCAAACGTCCACACAAAGAACTGGCGAGGCAGTTGCCTACTTTAGGCATTTCCCCAAAGCCAACGAGGACTTATCTGCACAAACGGCGTTCGGCAGACTGCACTCATGGAATTGTGAGTGGCTCAACAGACCACATACTGTGATCAGCGAATACGCTGACACCATCATGTCATATGTCGAAATTGTTTGCCAGTATGAGAACGACGTTTTCTCGCCCCAGTTTGTGCGCCGCACGTTCTCGACCTACCAACCGATCTTCGAGTCTTTGCAACGACTGAACCACCAAAACAAAGCAAGCGTCGAAGAAGCAACTAGACAAGATATTACGCGAGTCCTTCGGTTCCTAGAAGGAACTGAAGACACTGACGATTTCTTCCAAACACCCTACCACGCCGGAGGGGCGATGTACCTAATGGGCATCCATTCGTTGGTTCCTGGATTTCTGCTGTGGAATCCGGCTGAATATGCCGATCGAGTGAAAGAAACTAAAGAGACCATGGCATTCCGCAACAAAAAAACGGCCACTGCCATGAGACTACCTGCTGGCGGCTACCACCAAACCAATTACAAGAAGACAACCCCGTGATACCGGCAGACCCTCCTCATTCTGGGAAGAACTGGAAGACCAACCAGCCGTTCTTCGCGAGCTTCAGACGCTCGTCGTTCGTCTTCAACCAGGGCCACGGAACCCAGCATCTCTCGCTCTTCCGACGTGGAGGCGCCGACTGCCTCACGAGCTGCAGATGACGCACCTTCATCTTCCAGATGACAAAAACGTCAGCGTGCTCCTGCGATACCCGTCGAACACCGCCATAAGACCACACGCACAGAACATACCGATCCTGGCACCGACCCAGACGACGAATCCACAGGACACGAGGAAGAGGAGGAATACGGGGAGTTTGAGACGGAACCCCCGAAGAAACGTGGGAAGCAACTGGCACATGGTCCCGCCGTTCGCTCTAAGTCCCTCACCATCAGCGCAACACGAGGTTGCCAAAGCAAATGGCATATCTACTTTCAATAGACACCTCACGTACAAAACAATCTCTCGTTTCATTTAGAACTCACTACACATGTCAGGACTTCTTTTTCCACACAGCAGATAGGACACACTAAACATTTCCTCTAGCGTTAATACACAAACCCACACACCTCATTCTGCTCAATAGGAGCCTTACTCACATCGTTTTATACACAGACACTAAGACAAACACTCCTCATTCTAGGAAAACGTTTTCTTCTCCACGCACAGGCCATGATTGTTCAAATGAAATATCAATTAAAGTTTTCCTCTAACACGACAAGCATTTGTACAGTGTGTCTTCTCCGACTGACTATATCCCTTACCCTTGACGAGTCAAGGATCAATGATTGCCAACAGTGAAAACAACGCTGGGGGGGGGATGTCAGGAGCCGGTAGATCCCATAGCAGGGTGGGCGGTGAGGGTGAGTCTCTCCTGAAATTCCGACCTCCCTGTCGGAGTAATTACCCACCCCACGCTGCGCTTACAGGTCTCCATCACTCCAGTATAACGAATCTCCGTAAGGAAGAACGTTTCACTATAAGGTTTCACTTTGAAATCAGTCTTAACGCATGTTTAAGGTCATATAATAATGGTAACTATTCTGAAACACCCAAAAGGACTGAGATGCCATCTTTAGGTCGCGTTATCTCAAAGGCGTTTCAAGCTACAAAGTCGAAACTCCCCCAGTGTTGCCAGGTGGGATGTCTCCAGGTTGGCCAAGTGACGTCGTCATAGGTGAAAGGTCACGTGACTTATGGCGTTGCCAAAATGGCATGTCAAAAACAGGAAAATCACTATGGCGCTTCAACAGAAGTCTATCTGTACTTCAACTACAGGTCTCCAGCTTTCGTACTACTTGTAGAACTTAACGAGAAACCCCTGCATTTCAAATTTGAAGTCAATCGGTTAAATCCCCTGGGAGCTATGGCCGAAAAACAAACCGACAATATTATGCAAATTAGTTGCAACGTGAAACAACCAATACGACTGAGATACCATCTTTGTGTCGCCTTATCTCAAAGGCGTTTCATGCTACAAAGTCGAAACTCCCCCAGAATGTTGCCAGGTACGATGTCTCCAGGTTTACCTAGTGACATTGTCATAGGTCTAAGGTCACGTGACTTATGGCTTTCCCAAAATGGCATGTCACAAACGGGGAAAACACTATTGGGCTTCAACAGAAGTCTATCTGTACTTCAACTACAGGTTTCCAGCTTTCGTACTACTTGTAGAACTTGACGAGAGACCCCTGCATTTCAAATTTGAAGTCAATCGGTTAAATCCCCTGGGAGCTATGGCGGAAAAACAAACCGACAATATTATGCAAATTAGGTGCAACGTGAAACAACCAACACGACTGAGATGCCATCTTTAGGTCGCGTTACCTCAAAGGCGTTTCATGCTACAAAGTCGACACTCTGAGAGTGTTGCCAGGTGGGATGTCTCCAGGTTGACCAAGTGACTTCGTCAAAGGTCAAAGGTCACGTGACTTATGGCGTTCGCAAAATGGCATGTCGGAAACGGGAAAAACACTATTGGGCTTCAACAGAAGTCTATCTGTAGTTCAACTACAGGTCTCCAGCTTTTGTACTACTTGTAGAGCTTGGCGAGAAACCCCTGCATTTCAAATTTGAAGTCAATGTACTGCGCATGCGTACATTAAAAAAGGCGTTACTTCCGTATTTGTAACACTTTTTTCCAGTTTCTGTTTTGGTGTACTGTTAAGCATAGTACAAGGCAACTTAGTTTCATTTGGCGTTAAACGCCGTGCTTTTAGGGTTAGGTTAGTTGCATGCGTACTACAATTGCGCCTTCTTTGCACCACAAAGTACACAAATGACGCCTTTTCAATGGCATCGGCTCTACTTACATTTGTCTAAGAGGTCTGCATGCTATTTTCAATAATTCCCAGTTGGTGGTGTCTCTTTTGCATCAAATGTTGTTGTGCGCATGTGTAGTTCTCAATAGAGGCCATTTGGTCACTTACAACCTTTGTACACAAGTCTCTCATTGCCTTACCTTCTTAAGCGTGTTACAAAGCATGTATTGTCATTTATCATGTTCTGCGCACCTATTTGCGATGAAATACCACTTTGCACATGCGTACTACAATTTTGCGTTGTTTGCACTATTAAGTACACAAATAACGCCTTTTTCAAAGGTATTGGCTCAATGCACAGTTGTCTAACAGGTGTACATGCTATTTTTAACAATTTCCAGTTAGTGGGCTTCTTTTCCCCTCAAAGTTTGTTGTGCGCATGCATAGTTGTCAATGTTGCTCATTTTGTGACTTATCACTCAAAACGAGCTTTCATGTTGTTTGTACTGTTATGTTGTCTCAAAAAAGGTTATTAGTTAAGTTCTAGCTCTTATTCCTTGTGTGTTACGATGCTTTCTACTTTGCACGCTTTCCCATACAAATCTTTGTAAATTTCGATCCAAACTGGTAAACGATCTCATTTGGCGGGAAAATTCGTTGGAAAGTTGTCGAGCTTTGAGAATGCTTATACCTATTAG
>Ga0126336_10001646_pt1 | contig 12001 bp, 7 predicted proteins | sample SidCmetagenome_FD_92530 | JGI IMG/M metagenome (GOLD analysis project Ga0126336, IMG submission 92530) | Coral microbial communities from El Islote,Puerto Morelos, Mexico - Siderastrea C C metagenome | ecosystem: Host-associated > Invertebrates > Cnidaria > Coral | place: El Islote,Puerto... | reverse complement strand
TCATTAAATTCCTGCGTGCAGTCAGTCATGCAGGAAAGCGCGCGCCTGTTTCTGATTGGTGGTTGCATTGACAGTTAACTTAATTAGATTACCTAAAAATCGGTGGGCGGAGATGGAAAAATGAGGGTCTTTGTAGCAGGCGTTCCCTCGTCCCTAGCTCCCAGAACCCATTTTTCTCCCGCGTTCTCGCTCCCCTTCCCCTTCCCCGTTTACGCCTGCTACGCAGGCTATTAATTGCGAAAGCACATTCACGACTCATTAATTAAAAGCAGTTTTTCCTTCCCTTTGAAAAAGAAGTTATTTTTCTTCACATCTGTAACAAACCTGTCAGTTTGTTTCTGGTAACTTACTTTTACCTGTCTGTGAGTCAGTCATCGACAGCTATTGGTTATCGACTGTCGGTAATAGACATCATAAACTAAGTGGTTGTTCATAAGACAGTGTTGTCGATTCCTTAAACTGCCGTATGTATTGAACTACCAATGGTCCTTGACTACTATCGGTAGCCGATCGTATTTTCAGGGTAGCCACCCTTCAGGATAAAAGAAATCCCTGACTTTTCACTGACCACCCATGATAAATCCTCTGGCAGTGAAACCAGGAAAACCTGTTGATTCCTGATTCCTTAAAACAACATTACCTTATCAACAACACAAAATCCAGAGATTATCAAGTTAAAAGATAACATTCCCTGACTTTTCACCAACTCTGGGGTAAAATTAAGGATTTCCCTGACTTGGTGCAAAATTCCCACACTTTTCCCTGACCTCGCAAAAGTTATGTTTTTTTCCCTTGACCTTTCCCTGACCGTGTCAATCCTGATTTGGTATCAGAAACAACAGTTTTCTATCCCACTGACCTCCTGCAAACACAAAATTGAGGTAGCATCCTTGAGGTATTGCAACTGATGAGTTACCAACACACAAATTTTATTTCTTAGTGTTCCAAGAATGCACCTGCAACAAGCAGACATAAAAATATAAAAATATTAGATAAAATACACAATACTGACATGGTATTACCTTCTTTGTAATGCTACACGATGTAGAATTTAAACTGAGAAGCAAACTATAATTACACCAGTTTTTTTAAAACTCTTTTGCATTTTAGCGTTTAACAAGGGAAAGACCGAAAAATGTGACCGTGGCATATGCTATTTCAGAAAAGAAATTCATCATAGTGGTAGATACCTTATTTAACGACGTTGGCGCGAAAAAATTCTCCCACTGATGTGTTCAAAAGACTTTTCATGCAGCTAAGCAATGACCTACTTGTTTTAGAAACGTACAAAATAATGGGTGTCACCGACTTCCTTTCCGAAACAAGATATCTGAAAGAGCACCCTAATTCTGGAAAATCGTCATCCTCACTCGTTATGACACCAACGTCGGTTACTCTAAAAATATTGCACATGAATCCCTGGAATGTTACTAGCTATGCCAAATTTTAAACATGTGGTTCCACTAAGTAAAGTGGGTCTACTAAGCAAATTTGTTAAACCGGTCACGTCCCTAAAAGTAAACCTAATCTGTAAATGGCAGCATTTGCAAACCCTGACAGCCGCAAGTTGGCGGGATTTGATGTTGTTTGGGTAGAAAGACATTAAAAAAAAATTTAAACTAGCTACAAATCCATAAAAAGTTGGGGTACCGACAAAGAAAGTAAACTACAGATGAAGTTAATGCAAAGGCTAACCGCGTAAGGGCGCGCGTTCGTGCATTGCGTAGCGTGACACCGTGACATGTATAATCTGCGCATAAACAATTAGCGCAAACGTCCTTAAGAGGATTATTCAGGTTTACAGTCCGGACAGATCAAGATCGGTCTTATGTTCACATGAGCTGCGTGCCAATTTTCTTGCTAAAATGTGGCTTACTTGTCAAACAGTTCCCGTCCAACATGCGTGTCTACAGCACTCAGTGGATCATCCAAAAGATAAATGTCTGCATTGTAGTAAACAGCTCTACGAATAGGAAGACAACATCGTAAATGGTATCAGCATAAAGATACTTAAGTACTTAAGTATATAGTTTCCACCACGCATAATGATAATCTCTGGCAACCTCTATTAAGCGGACACTTGCTCATTCCCTGAGGGTGGCAGAGGTTTGACTAGAGGGTGTTGTAAAAGGTAATTTGTGATTACTGAGTGACGTGAACATAAAATGTAATGAAGCAAAATGTCGTTCAGACCTTGCTAAGCTTATGCGTGCTTTCTGTCCACCACTTAGCACTTGACCTCTTTCTCCGACTAAAGTGGAATCACCATCGTGAAAAAGCTCCAAATCCTGTAAATTACACAGATTTCAGGGACACAGTAAAAACCAAGAGCACAATACTACTACATTATATCAACACTTTACATCAGATATGGTTAGACTTATTAATACGAAGCCACCAAAAGACAGCAATTACTAGATCTGTCTTGGTGGCTCTGGTGACGTCTGCTTCAATTGACCAATCAAAGTACGTGAAGGGTGAGGGGTAGGAGAGGAGTTGTCAATTGCCAAGAAACAGACCTGAACTTCTCAATCTTTGCAGCTTCGTAAATTTGAGTACCTCAGTTGACATGATAGCCATCAGAAACATGTCAAAGGGAGGGGAAAATCAATTTAAGAAACTTTGTCAACTGGTTGTGGTACAGATGCAACTCAGTGACAGAAGTCACCAAACAACATGAAATCAAAGAAATTCTTGTGAAGTCCTTACATTTTGGCTATAGTGGCCGAGCTGCTAGTGTCATTACAGAATAAAACACAACTAATTAAGAATGCTTATAATTATCCTTCATAAACCATGTTTGGACGATATTCTGTTGAGCAACAAAATGAAATTCATATCTTCAAGCTGCCGTGTAATTTTGTTTTTATTACATAGATAAGAGCATGAGTACAAACTTTATCGGAACCGTTGCAGTTTGGCAGCAGGAATTTCTTAAAGTTCTCTCCTTTTGTGTCCATTTGCAAGAAACTCCTTGAATACTTTTAGGACATACGAGGTTTTCTTCTTGTTAAAGTTTTCGTGCTTTTCAGTGAACAATTATTAAAATTATTAAATTGTAAAATGTTCTTATAACTTTCCCCTAATGAAGGCTAAAGTTTTAGCCGAAACGATGGGATTTTTTTACTTTTATATTTTACATTTTCGAACACAATTCTTTTCACTAGAGTAACATTTTATAAATACTTGTTATTTTTATGAATCCACCTGGTTACAGATCGATTATTCTAAAATTGCCAACCTTTTGCAAAGCACACGCTTCAATGACTTTTAAGTAGCGATCCTTCTCAAATTCTTGACCAAACACAATATTCTCCTTTACTGTTCCTGAAAATATCCAGGCTAGCTGGGAGGCATAGCCTATTGTACCATCAACCTTTCTGTCCCCTTCAGAAATACATAATTCTCCAAGAAGGGCCATCAACAATGAGGACTGAAAGGACAAAAAAGTACAATGCAAATTCACACTGCTGACTTGTCAATTACATTTCAAAATAGAGTAACTCACACACGTTCAGGATACTGACACGGGTATAGGAATCGAAGGCTCCACACTAAAATTAGCAGGGCTCTAGGTTTCAATGACAGAAAAGTAGAGCCTCTGCGGCTCTACTTAACCAGAATGGGGATTTTTGTCCCTGCTCTTCCAAGCAGTGCATAGGCTCTGGCCTCCAAGGTAAGAACTGCTGGGCTTCAGAAATCCAAGGATCCCCCCCCCTTGGAACCGTGGATATGGGTAGGCAAGAGGACACTTAAGATTGCCCCCTTCTCCCTTAATAGGACGCTAGTCTACAGAGGGTTTGTACAGCAGCATTTTGTTAGCATTTACTGATGGAGGTACCCTTTTCTCCTTCTCAATGAGTGGGGAGAAAAGAGCAAAGTCTCTTGTCTGAGAAACCAACACAATACCAGATACCAGGACGCCAACCGCTGAAAAGGTAAACCATCTGTTGGGGCTATTCCTCGACAATAGTTGTTTGGTCTAGTCCGTTCAAGTCTGTTGAAGTTACGTAGGCCCAAAATAATTTGCTAGCATTGTTCTTTCTTCATGTGTGTATGTGTGAAGTGCTTTGAGAACCATATGCTGGATGTGTTTTCTTCCGCTTATCCCGGTTGTCTCAATTTGGTAAGCTTGATAGCTTGTTGTACGTTCAGAATTTTGTTCGGATAGTGATTGCAGTGCATTTTAATTTGTTTAGGTTATTACGGCTCATGTAAATGCCAGTAATCCAGATGAAACCCTGGTTTGTGAAATTATGCTGACATGTGCAACTAAACTAAACAATAAACTCAGTTCGTTGAATTTTGGAGAACGTTTGCCTTGGTTTTTCAACTATATATGTTTGACCAGAACACCATGTACATGTAACACTCCAGACACCCTAGCATTGAAATGCAAAATGAGAAACAAATTATTACCTTTCCTGCACCCACAGGCCCCACAACAATGTGAAGCTCTCCCTGAAGAACAAAGGCACAGGCATCAGTCACCACAGAATAGAATTCTTTCCTACATTCTATGACACTTTAATTCCTAATGTGGTGAAGAACAATACAGTGTAAAGGGGCTTTTTTGTAATGATAAGCGTCAACTGCTTGCAAGTCGTGTATTTTCGACATTATAGCACGGAAAGTTAGAATTCTGCAGTCATTTGTACTTTCTTCACCTGTGACTAGTCTCAAAGGTATAGTTTTCTGCAGAAGGATGTGCATCGCAAATATGAATAACAAAGGCATAACCAAAATAGAAAAGGGCTCTGAGAGGAGCCTGAGACATTACAAAGACCACATGGCATCACTTGGCAATAAAGCAGGCATATTCATGCCTTCTGCAGTCAGCTGCATCCATATCAACTGTTAAGTGGACTCAGGTCGACAATCCCTATATATCAACAGTTTCACTTATGCGTGCCAAAGGCTTTTCATCCTTCCTGGTCCCGTTGTTTAACTTTAAACATTTGATTACCATGTGTTGGCTGTAGTGAAGTTAGAATTATTTGCTTGTATGCACACCAAAGAGCATCATACAAAATCAGGAGAAGCAGAAGATATTAAACTTGCAAATGATGTTTGAACAGAGATGCAAGATAAGTATTAAGGACTGGGTGAATGAAAGAACACTTAATTGGATGAACACAGTTACTCGTTAACTCAGTAGTTTTCATTGTAGCCCAAAATTGAACAAATCAACCTCAGGCCCGCCGGGTTAAACATGATGAAATGCACAAGCCGCTGACAGATTCATGGGATATTACAAAGACCAAATGGCATTAAAATAATGAGCTTCCAATAGTCCACACAAACCCACGTAGTATCCAATCCTTACACCAGTTCTCTTCATTCAGTGGGCAATGAGCAGCATACAAAATAAATGATATTACATCTCATATACTAAATATTTACTACATGATAACAACATACCGGTTTTGCTTCAAGAAAGACATCCTTCAAAACAGGGTTTAGTGCCTGAAAAATATCAAATTATAAAGTTCTTTTCAGTGTTCGTTTCCTTCTTTGCTTACCTTAAAAAGATCTAGCACAATACAAAAAAGCCTACAAAAGGTTGCCATTTAGAACATGACTTCATGTGTATGTACCACCACTTAACACCTGGTTTTGTTGTTGACCTGTGCAGAACAGTGTTTTTAAATAGGATTTGCCAGCTACACCACACAGTTACACACCACAGCATCTTTAGACATTGCTTTAATTGCTTTTGCTGTCCTACGACCACAATATCAAATGGCTATGACAATACAAGCAACAGTGCTAATGTCTTACCTTATCCCAGTAAGCTGTGATGTCACTTAACTGAACCACTGGGGCATTTGTCTTAGTGGTATCACCACTAAATTCATCTGATACATTTGCATTTATTTCTTCCAGCTCTAAAAATCTCTAGACAACAAAAAGGAATGCACAATATCAGTTCGTCCTTGTTAGCAAGAGAACATTTTACAGACAGCCTCCCCCGAGGATGCCATGGGCAAAACGTCTAAAAATGACAACAAAATGTTGTTCTAATTTCTTTCATAGAGAGAGTAGGAATGTGGTGTGGAAACTTTATTCGGACAAACAAATTGCACTGCATTCCTAATTAATCATAACTATAACAAAATTCCCGAATATGATTTGACTATCACCAGCCATGATTAGAGCATTACTAGGCCAGTGTAACTGGACAGAGTGTGCATCATGCCTAAGTAGACTGGAAAGTACAGTGTACATGCAATTGTGCACACTTTAATTGAAAAGTTCCAATTGAAAAAGTGTTCGTTTTTCGCACGTCTCACAACTAAAACTCGGTGTGGTCTTTTCTTTCTCTGGAACGTTTTTCCTTTTTCTATCTTGAAATCTTGTTAAAGATATGATTAATTGCTAACAGGACTTCACGGCATCCAATTCAGTCTGTAATCATACTCTTGATTAAACAAATCAGACTTCTGCTATGCGGTTGTCTGATTGGACTCCATTCAAATCACTATCTATAATGTCTCAACACCCACACCTGCAATCGCGTCTCTGACACAGAAGCTTCCTTGAGATACATGACAGCATTAGAGAAGAACAAGGAGAAAGACACTCTCACTGACAAAAATAGTCCCAAAACAACAAACACTCTCTCAGCGGTGAGGACATGGTCTGTCATCACATATGTTGTGAACACCACCAAGCTGATGATAGACTGTGTAGAAACGTACAATGCACCATTGATAGCACGGACGAATGCTGAGAACTTCACTGCTTTGGTTTCCCTTCTGACAAAAACAAAAGATTTATTGTTTTCAGCAACATCAGCTGCATTGGGTGCTTAACCTATGTTGAAGTGACAAGTCTTATTCTAAACTTTTTGCAATTTTCAAGACATACCCCAAGGGAAAAAAAAACAGCATACACAATCATTCGTGTAAATAGCTATTCATAGACATCTCTACAAATTGCTGAGAGCATTTTCCTCTCCACATTAGTATACTAAGTGCACACTCACATGCCAATCACGCGAGTGATAATGGACAGTAACTGTTTTAAAAAGAACGTTATCGACCTTTTACTCAGCAATTACCAATAACTTAGGAAGGCAGGCTGAAATCCTGCTAAAAACACAGTTGGATAAAATTCTACAAGATTGAAGATCTCTTTGCATAGACCTGACAGAGGGCAAAGGTCATTGTGTTTTTTTAACAAATTATCATCATGGTGGGCATACATGACATCAAAGTGATGGGGTTCATATAACTGGTTTCACTTTCAGTCGATCAATCTGAAATTTTACGACAATAAAGAACTTTTCAGTCCAAAAAAACTCTATGTTTTTTAAATTTCAGGTTGTTGCATTTTTGGCAGGTGCCAAATTTTCTTTTTAGTATTATGGGATATCTGATGACGGTATCTGAAAGAACAGGCCACGAGGATCTCAAAACTGAAAACATTTTTGAAACAGCTCGATCCAATCAAGAGACAACGTTTTAAATTTTTCAATTTCCGCCGTTTTGTGAAGGTGGGCCTTTAAAATTTAGTATTGATAAGTACGACTAACTCACATCATCTGACACAGATGAATTTGAAAATGATGATACTGTTATTATACCTGACCTCCACTATTATCCCTAACTTTTCACATTACATTGGTTTTACATGCTGCTAATGCTAACCTTCGAACATCAGCTACCAACTTAGCAAAGGGCTTTTCCCAATTGTACATCTTAATAACTCTCATTCCTGAGATGATCTCATTCATCATTTTGATTCGTTGATCTGTTAGAACAGCAATTTTGGATCTGAAAGAGAACAACAGATTCATTTAACAATCAGCAATTAAAAGCCATCAGGTATAAAAGATTTGCATACCGACCAAGCCGTAAACATATGTAACAATGACATTTTGATTTTCCCTAACCTACACATTCATGTACACATTTACCTCCAAATTGTAAGCAACATAAAATGTTCTAGTTTTACAGTTCTTGCTCTTTTTCAGCTCTATGTGAGCTCTTCATTCTCAGCTCTATTATTGTTTACTTGTTTGTTTGTTTTTTAATCACCCCCTCTACAAGGTATACAGTCACAATACTGTATAACAACCACTTTACATGTACATTTATTTCTAAGACACTATAGCTGGATTTAAGAAGGTCTCTTCAGTTATCATGAATCCTACAGTTGAGTATCGTGTTTTGACAATAGGCTTTCATAAAGTAACAATACTTGGGATACATAGATCTTCACTTTCAAAAGAGGACATTATGAATCTAGCCCCTTTCATTACCTTCAGCTCTAAGCCGCACCTCTTGTATGCAATTGTATAACACTGAAATTAAATAACAAAGCTTGCATCCTTTTCACTCACATACAGTTGACTTCCAGAAAATCGAAGCTCGCTCTATAATAAAAATATATTTCCCCTGGATTTGCTCCATGCATTTACAGCTGTAATTTTACCATCAATAACTCAAACCCTTGGTAACTCGAGCCCACCGCTATTAAACTGAAAGTGATTTTTTTCCTTTCAGGTCCTTTTATTTTTATTTTTTTATTTTACCCTCAATATCTCAAACCTCTGATTTGTCAAACTGTAAGGAAACAAACATCCTCCAAAAATCAGATTTCAAAACAATTGAGCAGCATATTATTTTTGAGGTGTACAATTGTAATTTGTGTCAATCTCCTTATTATTATTATTATTATTATTATTATTATTATTATTATTATTATTATTATTATTATTTTGATGTTCCGTTACATAAAATGTGAAAGTTCTTATTAGCAGGAATCCTATCCCTGAATACTCACACTTAACCAATAACTTAAACCTTTTTTAATTTCCCTCGAAGGTTCCTTGTATTGCGTAAACAAAGAAGTCTCTAGGCATGAAACTTCACTATAAATTAAACATTTCTTACCGTAAAGACACACTAAAATAACAGCTTTGCAGGATAAGTGGCTCACAGTTTTACAAAATGGCTTTTTTGCACTGAACGGGTCTTTGGGGCTTTCAAGAAATGTGCCCCTAGTTTGTAAAAAAGTAGGTTAACCAAACTTTCTTGAATCGATCCCTTTGATTGACATGATGTAATTCACATCCTTTTCAACTGAATTTAAATTGAAATTTATCCAGCTACAGGATTCATCTTTAACTAAACAGCCAAAATTACCAAAGAACAAAATAAAAGGCCAAATTACAATACCTTAATCTGACAAAAAATCTTCCCATCCATCCTTGTAGCGGGACGAGGAGTACAAAAAGAAAAACACCAGGCAGTACAGACAGTCCAATTTCTCGCCAACAGAGGTATGCCACCACAGCCACCGCCAAAATAGCCACCCAGAGGTAATGAGCAAAAACTGTCACCTTGTAAAATAAATGAACAAGGTTCAAGATTAACATAAAAATTCTCCAAAACAGGTAGACTTCACACACGTTGAGTAAAAGAAAGACAGGATTCAGAAGAAAGTGACAGTGACGTTGCAATGACAATAAAGGATAGTGATATCAATTGAAGAACAGCAGATTGAAAGTTTGATCAAGAAGTAATGCATAACGTACACGTACGAGGCAAATATTAATGTTACTAACAGTTAAAGCATGAGGTCCACAGTAATCCTACCTTTTAAGTCTGTGTAAATAAATTTGAAAAATGATTTTTTTTTCACAAAAACCTTACAGTGGAACTGGTGCAGCTACACAGTGAAAATAAAATGAAACCTTTCCAGTAACTTGTTGTTACATTGGTTTATATTTTTCTTATATCTTTTTTTTTGGCAAGTGTGATAGGGCAAGTGCCGTATTTTCTCAATTAAACGCCAGGGATGTTTATTCAAAACTTGGCCCCATACACCAGGCATTTATTCGAACCCGGCGTTTATTCGGGGCTTGGCGTTTATTTATTAAGTGCAATTTTTGGCCATTCATTTTGTATTGTCAGTACTGGAGGTTTATTAAATTAAGAACCAAATTTCAACAAAAACGTTTAAAACTGTGAAACAATGTCAACAAATTTGTCTTATCTCAGTGAGTCTGGTAAGTGATTTAGCAAAAGACATCACTGACAGGATCGGTGATGGAACTCTTCTCAACGCTGCATTTCTTCGTGAAACACTGAGGAAGTGTATAGGTAACTGCTTGACAGCAAACATACTGTGCAAGCAATTTAGAACAAGGTGGTCTCAAGGTTCCTGCTCCATCAGTTCACTGCTGGAGAAATGCTGGAGAAACCTATGCACGAGATGATCCTCGCCTGATGGACAAGCCCACAGAACAGTTACCATCATTAAAAGAGATTGACACAAAACCTGATCAATGCAACGTTAGTATAATTGAAAAAGGTAGTTTAGGTTTTATAATCAGTGGATAAATTCAAATAAAATAGTAGAAATGGAACTAGTATGCAGTTACGACACAGAATCCTGATTCAACATACCCATCTCAAATAAACGCAGGGACCTCAATTAAATGTCGGGACCCTGACTAAATGCCGGGGGGGGGCATTTAAACATGGCCCTGTGGGGTTCGGTGTTTATTCAAGAAAACACGGTATGTTTTCTGACATACTTGTCCCTAGAGCTGACAAGTTTTTAAAACACCTAATATGGAAGCCTGGCAATTTCGATAATGAGAAACAACAATGGACGTTCCTACTCTCTTCTGGATCAGCACCAAGATGTCAAATGAAAACAGAACTTCACTAGAAGAATTAAGTACTTACCACTTCAAGTTTCTGTATGTCACTTGTGATAAGGTTCACTATTTGACCAGTTGTTGTTTTTGCTAAAGAGGCATGACTCAGTCGCAGAGCCTGAAACAGATACATTGCATAAGGGGTAACAGTTCATTCAACAACATATCCATTATTATGTCAGAATGACTGTTAACTGTCTTAAAGTATGAATGTTCATCAAATATGATTTAACATGAATGAATTGCATTATTACATTGTATCACTTAATATATTTTGTCTGCATCAGACTACATGGTGGTGTAAATACCCTTTCAACCTTTTTGTGTCCCACTCAATAGTAAGACCATTGTCGTGTGTTCATTTTCATTTTGGATGCAATGTCCTTAAGAACAGGGTTAACCTCTAAGTCATGTTTTCAAGCTTCCTCAGTGTTACACACATTTCTGGGTTTACAAAAAAAATATATGTCGCTTCCTTCCTCATACATGATGCTGTCTACTCCAATTACATGTACAATTGCTTGGTTTTCGACTTTTTTCTGATCAGTTGAGAATCCATTACTGAATAGGCAATGACAGACATCTAAAGTATATTGTGCACCAGGTACAGTACCGCTCGAAAGTATTGGTGCATATTCCGTGGTGAAAATTGGTTCCATATTCCTGTACGTTGCTGCCACTACAAAGTGACGTGACTCAGATTGGCTCAAACCATGAGAAAACATCACTTCTGACAGATTGGTGGCTTGTAGTTCACTCCATGTGAACAGCACCTCATTAAAACATAGGAACGCATAGCATGCGTGAGCTATTTTGTAGCTGTCAATGAGAGGTACGGAAATGGTTGTTGAATGAACGTGCGACAGATTTCAGGGTGATCAAAGATCAATGTTTGAGTTTATGGCTGTTAGTGGTTTCGAATTCATATACGTCATTGATCAATAGATGGTATGCTAATGCGTACAAGTGTGGCTTCAAATTACGACAAAACAAGAAGAAAGTGTGATAAAATCTGTAAAATATCTGACAACAGTGTGAATAAGGGACAAACAAAATAATACAAAACAGTCCTTTCTGAAGCTCATTCTCAGATGTTTCTCGGAAGCTCAATGGATTGAAATTTAATTTTGCGGCTTTCTATTATAAAGATTTTTTTCCATGGACATACATTTTGGATCTAGTAGGAAGCGTAACTTGTCACAAAAATTAATTCTGTAATGTTTGAACCAGTAGAGAATACTTATCAGAATTCTTTTTTCAATCGCACTGCAAGGATATGGAACATATTGCCTGAATGTATCAGAATGCCTACATCAATTCAGAGTT